>Ga0209374_1001451_pt1 | contig 23014 bp, 19 predicted proteins | sample SaaInlLV_DNA_10m_FD_184683 | JGI IMG/M metagenome (GOLD analysis project Ga0209374, IMG submission 184683) | Marine microbial communities from expanding oxygen minimum zones in the Saanich Inlet - SI075_LV_DNA_10m (SPAdes) (version 2) | ecosystem: Environmental > Aquatic > Marine > Unclassified ... | reverse complement strand
CTGACTCTTAATCTTGCATAAGGGTCCAGAGGCGCTGAAATAATAACACCTGTCTTTGTATCAATAGTCCAGGTTTTAGAGTCAAAAATAACATACTGAAGTGCTGCGGTAAGAGTTGATTCAGTTACAGTATCTGTAACTTTATTTTGTTTTTGACTGCCTCCAGTATCGCTTTGATCGTCATCGGTAAGATTTTCCTTTACGTCTTCTACAATCAGATTCATTTTCTTCTGGGTTCTTGGAAGAATCAGGGAAACAGAAATATTTGTTTTATAAGTTGCTTTTCCCTCGTCATCAAAAGTTGTGATGAAATTTAATCTGATTTTACTTTTATTGAAATCTCCATCCATTCTTTCCTCGCCAAAAAAAGAATCCAATTCATCAGAAACAGAACTGATTTGTTCTGATAAGAGAAGATGAGTATCATCAACGAGTTCAGTAGTCTTTTTAATTAAACTCTGATTATCAGAGTCATTTTCATTGCCTTCTTGAGCAATTATTAAAGAATGCATTGCTACTAATAGAAAGCAGTTTATAAATATACAACGTAAAAATATATTCATAAACGGAATAGAAAATGATTTAATAAAATCGATTAATGATTGTTTATGTTTAAAGCTTAGATAAAAGGAACTATGAATTATTTATATTATTGAAATGCTAACAGGAATTAGTACCCAGACATTTTGGTTCTCAACCCATATCGCTCTTCGTAAAAAGTGGTATCGATGCCATAATTCTGCAGAATTTTAACCAGCACTTTGCCGCAAGTTGCCATGTCAGAACCTCCATATAATAGTCTAAGAAATATCTGCTTAAGACATAGTCTTTAAAAATCTCTCCAGACGATTGCAACCTTCACTAAGTACGTCTTCTGGTTGAACCAATGAAAGCCGAATATGCCCCGTCGTGCCCGCGCCAAAGGCACTGCCGGGTAATACCGACAGCTTTTCGGCATCGAGTAATTTTTGCGCGAACTCTTTGTCATCTTTGAAGAAAGCGCTGATATTTACCATGATAAACATACCAGACTCAGGCGTCAGATAGCTTAGCCTCGGCATTTGCGCCAATCGTGAACAAACCAGGTCCCTGCGTTTTTGATACTTCGCCCGCATTTCACGCACATAATATTCGTCATTATTCAATGCGAAGGCTGCTGCATCCTGGATGAATTGGGGAGTTCCAAATATCGACATGAAAGAAAATCGACCCAGGTGATTAGTCAACTGGATCGGTGCCACCACCCAACCAACACGCCAACCACTCATTGCATGCGATTTAGATAAGCCATCAATCACCACGATATTCTCGAGCCGGTCTGCCGCGGTGCGCAGAGAAACATGCGGCTTCTCATAGGTGAACATCGAATACACTTCGTCACACACTAGCCAGATACCTCGTTCGTAGCAATAATCCGCCAGTGCTCTCAACGTCTCACGCGAGATGATGGCGCCGGTAGGATTACCCGGCGTATTGATCAACACAACTCGAGTATTGCTATTAATTGCCGCAATAAAATCATGTAGTTGAGGCTCGAATTTATGTTCTGGCGAAGCCAGTACGACTGAAACCTTAAGATCTAATGCTTGTAGAATAGGTGTATAACCGACGTACAATGGGTCAACTATGAGGATTTCTTCTCCCGCATTTAACAGGCAACTCATCACCGTATAAATGGCGGAAGTAACCCCAGGATAAATGGACACTTCGTTTTCACTGCAACTCAGGGGCGAAATTCTGGACTCATAATCGGCAACCGCACGCCGTAGGTTGAGTTCACCCAAGGCAGGTGAATAATGAGTACGCCCAACTCGCATATGGCTAATAGCATTATCGACAATAGGTTCTGGTGTACGAAAATCTGGGTCGCCTATCGAAAGCAAAATAACATCCTCTCCGGAGTGTTTCATTGCAAACGCTTGCTCATGGACTTGCCAAGCATCACCAGGATCCATATTCAGTCTTGTACTCAAATCGCTAAACTGATTAAACCTTCGTTGCACCTGTTCATTCATGTGTATATATTCCGCTATCGATTGTGCTTAATTATAGATTATCTCAGATAATTATGTTTTATTAATTCACGTCAATCTGGATGATATTAATTCAGATTTTAGACTATCCAATGGCTTTACAAAAGTTGATATAGAGTAGCTGACAGTTATTATTGAAATTCATCGGTGCAACGCTAGATCTCAACTTCTACCAGTAGCTCATTGCTTCACTGAAAAGTTCCTTCAATTCGTCACGGGAAATAGGCATGGGTCCATTGTCGATGAGTCGTTTCTGTGCATATGAGCGGTCCGTCAGCGCATCCAGGTCATCCATAGTGTAACCTACTCCGGATAGTCCGTTAGGAATACCGGTTTCACGCATCATTCCAATAATTTGATCTGCCAAGATGTCTCCCCCGTCTTCCACCTTCGTATCGGTGAGATCCGCTCCCATGGCAGCCGCGGCTTTCCAGTGTCGCTCTGCACAGGCCGGCCCTGTTTTACGGAAAACAGCTGGCGAGTTGACTATTACAGAAATACCATGAGGTATCATATTGTGATCAGTCGGCCAACCTTCCGGGGTATAATCTTTAACAAGTCCGGCGACCGCGTATGACATCCCGTGAGGCAGGTGACAACCTGCATTTCCGAAACCAATTCCAGCAAGCATTCCTGCGAACATTAGTGAGTCATAACTATCTTCCAGCGGATCATTGACTGCTTGCACAATGTGTGTACCGATAAGCTTGATCGCTTCCAGACAGGCAAGATCACTGTAAGGATTTGCTCCTTGAGTTAGTGGTCGTTGCTGTGAAGATTCCGGAGCGGTACGATGAGTATAAGGTCGTGCTGTGATTGATTCGCAGGCGTGACTGAAAACATCAAAACCGTTTGCAGCCCTGACAAGTGGAGGAAGTGAGGACAGTACGCTAGGATCAAGAACCCCAAGATTCGCACGAATCATTGGACTTACAATTCCCGTTTTTACTTCCATTTCTAGCAAGTCGAAAATGGCGATTCCTGTGCATTCACTGGCAGTGCCGAATGTTGTGGGACAGGCTATGTGCGGTTTGAGTGCACCCGGAACCGGAACTGCCTTTCCGATCGGCGCTGTTACATAATCAAGAAAATCCGCGGGATAACAGGAGTATAAATTCGAAGCTTTACAGGTATCCATCACTGAACCGCCTCCGACAGAAACAAAGCCGTCAAATTTGCCCTCACTAGCAAACTGTGAGCCTTGCTTAAACGAAATATCAGTAGGCTCAACCGCAACCTGATCATAGACCTCAACATCAAGCCCATTGGACTTGAGAGATTCAACTACCTTGGCAACAGGTTCCTGTTGAGCCACACGAGGGTCAGTGAAGACGCCCACCCTGCTCATGCCGAGTGCCTTAGCATCGTCACCGACTTCGTTAAGCGAGCCGCGTCCGAATTTAATCTTTGGTGCTTCAACAGAAAAAATACTGTCACCACCTGTTTTGTGTGTGAAGTAACTTGAGAAACTCATAAAACCCTTTTAAATTTTAAATAAATTATTAGCTTATTTTACCTAAGTCTATTCCGGAAGCTATCTGCTATTGCTTACTATTTAGGCTCACACTTTAAAGCAGAAATCACGCCCTTGGAATTTCCAATTTAACAACAAATAGTGCATGTGCCCCAAATGAGATATCATTGTACACGACGAAGGTCTAACCACAAGTCTCAAACCAAAACTCAACGCATCATAAATTCCACAAATTTTACCCGAATAGGGGCTATCAGCAAGTCACTACCATTAAGCACCTGACTTGTAATATGGGCCGATTGTACCCTACTAAGATCTGCCAGTAAGTCACAATATTATGGGAGAGGTTTATGGTATAATATTTAAGAAAATTAAACTCTCCAAAAAAGTCAGTAGATTGTACAATAAAATGAAATTTTACTTGGAGTATTTCTGTCTGTGGAGTTAATTAGGGCTTACTGGATAATTATATTGATTAATATTATCAATATGATATACTGGATACTGGTTAATATATCTGCACGTAAAAGCGCCATTTTGTTTCATAACCCTTGCACCTGAAGTCCATGTATTCACACGATTCCCGTCAATTTAGCTTCTCTGAGTTTCTATTGCCCTTTGATGGCAAACTTGAAGCAAAGAACCGCTGGGTTCAGCTTGCTGCTATGGTTCCCTGGCAGCGTTTCGAGAAGCAATACGCAGCTCTGTTTTCACCAGATAAAGGCTCTCCCGCAAAACCATTCCGTGTGGCTTTTGGAGCACTAATCCTCAAGGAACGTCTAAACTGCACTGATGAAGAGCTGGTAGAACAGATCCGTGAGAATCCGTATTTGCAATTTTTTCTTGGTCTTGAAGAATTTAGCAATGAAGCTCCTTTCGATTCATCAATGATGGTTCATTTCCGCAAACGTATCTCATTTGACATGATTGGAGAAGTCAACGAATCTTTGGTTGCAAGTTTACGGGATAATGATAACCCACCATCTGATGACGAACCACCTGGCTCAAACCTCTCAACTTCTGACGAAAAACCCGAGACGGAGGACCCTGCTTCTACTAATAATACTGACAACAATGGGCAGTTGATCCTTGACGCAACCTGTACTCCGGCTGACATAACCTACCCGACAGATTCGAAACTTCTCAATGAGGCACGTGAAAAAAGTGAGACCCTTGTTGATCTACTCTATGCGCAATCTTCCAAAGCAAAGGCAAAACCCAGAACATATCGCAAAATCGCTCGTAAAAAGTGGCTGAGCTTTTCAAAAAAACGGCGACACACGCACGCTCAATTCCGTAAGATCAATCGTACACTCCTTGGCTATCTCGGACGCAACCTTAAGCATCTTGACAAACTCATTGATCAAGTTGGTTTGCAAATACTGAGCAGAGCACAATACAAAAACTTGCTGGTTATCCGAGAGGTCTACCGCCAACAAAAAGAGATGCTTGAACAACGTACCCAACGTGTTGATGCTCGTATTGTCAGCCTTTCCCAGCCACATGTACGCCCCATAGTACGCGGTAAAGCTGGAGCTAAAGTTGAGTTTGGAGCAAAGCTCTCTGCCAGTCTTGATGACGGATACTTCTTTCTTGACCGCCTGGACTGGAATAATTTTAATGAATCAAAACACCTGATCCCACAGGTAGAAAACTACCATCAACGCAGGGGGTGCTATCCTGCATCGGTGCATGTCGACAAAATTTATCGCACCAAAGAAAACCGTGAATGGTGCAAAGAGAAAGGCATTCGTCTCAGCGGACCTAAACTCGGCCGACCGTTAAAAAATACTACTCAAAACAAAGAGCAAATCCTGAAAAATAAAGCGCTTGCACGTCAGGATGAAATCGATCGGATACCCATTGAAGGCAAGTTCGGACAAAGTAAAAGACGCTTCGGATTAGATCGTGTCATGACAAAGCTCGCAATCACCAGTCAGTGCGTCATTGCTATGACCTTCTTAGTCATTAATCTGGAAAAGGGGCTCAAGCTCCTCTATTTATGTCTTTTTTACCTGCAACAGATAAGCAATACCACACTCAAAAACATTGTAAAACGTTGCATAAAGAAAAATATCACTCTATGTACATCTTAAATTCTCAAAATCAGGTTTTTGAAAACACATAAACTGTCGAGTTTTTACAAGATTTGTGTTTTTCAGGAAGCCCTACGTAAAGATAATTTTTTCTATTTGTTATCTCTTTAAACTTAAAATCTCTTGTTTAGAGACTCTTCTGCAAAAAAATCAAGAAATGCACGAAAACGAGCTATATGTCTTAGATTGTTATGAATCAACATCCAAACATCAAACATATGATTTTTATCTATTGATGAAATTCGTTTTAATTGTGGCTCAGCATCTCCAAGTAAACAAGGTAATTGTGCAATTCCGATCCCAGCTTTAACAGCTTCAATCATGGTGGTTACAGTATTAAAGTTACACCTAACTTTATCTTTCGGATAACTGGGACCATAATACTTTACAACACTACCCTCATCATCCCAACCAACCCAGTTAAATGGAGATTTTGGATCTTTTAGATCAAATTTATCTTGTTTCTCAATATTCCCCATACTATTTAAATACTCTTTAGAGCCATAGGCAGCAAAAGTAACACCTTTTATTACACGTCGACCTACTAAATTTTCGGGTGGTGAATTGGTTGCTCGTAATGCCAGATCAGCTTGACGTTGTGTGAGTGAAATAAGGTTTTCAGATATAATAATATCAACAGAAATTTCAGGGTGTAGCTTAATAAATTTTGCCACTATAGGTATTAGTATTATATTAGCTAATGATTCAACAGTTGTTACACGAATGTTTCCAGCTAATTGTGTGTCTGCACCAGTAATCACCTGATCGATTTTGGTCATTTCTATCTCAATGGATTTGGCAAATATTAAAAATTGCTCTCCAGTCTGAGTTAAAACATATCCTTTAGATAAATGTTCAAATAAATGCACCTTAAGTTCGTCTTCAAGGGCTGATATTCTTCGAGACACTGTAGATTGATTTACACCCAATCGTCTTCCTCCTGCCGACATAGATCCTTCTTCAGCTACTACTAAAAAATATTGAATGTCACTCCAATTTTTCATGACAGATCACCTTTTAAAAATAAATCAACAAGAATTAATGATTATGCATACATGCATATCAACTATGCATAAAGACCAATTGCAATGTATTATTGCATTATGATACAATTTAAATGTCACTAATTCAAACCCTTTTTATATGAAAGAGTTGAGTTAGTGGGTAACTAATACTAATTTATTCCTTTGTCTAAATAAATAAAGGAATTATTTACTTAATCTAAACACAACAAAAGGTAATATAAATGAAAGCAGCTGTAATTAAAGATTATGGAGCACAAGTTGAAATTCTTGAAGTTCCTCGACCTCAACTATTAGCAGATAGTGTGTTGATAGAGGTTCATGCTTCTAGTGTTAACCCTGTTGATGGTATCGTGCAAGCAGGTTATTTAAAAGAAATGATGCCCATCACCTTTCCCTTCACGATGGGATTTGATGTTTCTGGAGTTGTTTTGGAAGTGGGTGAGCAAGTGAGCAAATTTAAAATAGGTGACGAAGTATTTTCTCGCCCCAACGGAATGCAGGCAGGGACTATTGCAGAGTTTTCTGTGATTAAAGAAGAAGAATTAGCTTTAAAACCTTCAAACATCAGTCATCAAGAGGCCGCTTCGATTCCTTTGGTTGGATTAACAGCATTCCAGGCGATGGTCACCAAAGCAAATCTTCAAAAAGGACAAAAGATCTTGATTCATGCTGGATCAGGAGGAGTAGGAACTTTAGCTATTCAAATTGCAAAACACCTTGGAGCCTTTGTAGCAACTACAACAAGTGGATCCAACACCGAAATGGTTAAAAATCTTGGTGCAGATATTGTGATTGATTATAAAACACAAAATTTTGAGGATGAAATAAAAGATTATGATGTGGTTTTCGACATGATGGGTGGAGATATCATGAATAGATCTTTCAAAGTGCTCAAAAAAGGTGGGTGTTTAGTTTCGATTAAATCTTTTGAAGATACCAAGGGATTGGCTAAGCAATATGGGCTTAAATTTGAATCTTTTTTCATGTGGCCCAGTGGGGAGATGTTGAGACAACTCGCTCAATTGATAAGTGATGGAGCACTAAAACCCGTGATTGATCGTACTTTTTCAATCGATCAACTTAAAGAAGCTTATGATTACCTTAACACTGGACGAGCCAAAGGGAAAATAGTGATTGAGGTAAAATAGAAATTGCCTGTTTGGCATGTCTTAACCCTATTTGCTAAGTGGGGGTGTAATTATTAGAATTATTGTAATACAAGTTTTAATCTTTGTGACTTCATTACTAAACATCTTATATTCTAAAGATAAAATAATACACCCTCATACCAAAGCAGCATGTTACTAAAATATGCTTGTTATTTTAAAGCCCCCCATACATTTCATGAATTCTTAAACTTGTATCTCATCCTGCAGTTCATCATTCTGGCGTCAACACTTTAATACTAAAGTGTGCCCTACTAATGTCTACCCGCAAGGCACAATAATATGGGAGTGGTTTATGGTATAATTTGGCGAGACGGCGATGGCGTTGGTGGCTGCTTATTGAGTAGATTATGATTCCGTCTGTGAGAGTAAGATAGGATGAAATATGCTGCGGACAAAATTGTTGCACAACTCACGTAAATTTAGCAAACTTCGAGCTGTTAAATAAGTAAAAACACGATTACGATTCATCTTTTTAAAGATAGAGTGTAAGTTAAATGCATTTATTGTTGTTCAATTCATCACTGCAAAAAGGAGAAGCACATGCAACCTATGATAATTATTATGAATTTTGGATATGCTATTGGCGGAGGTCTGATTACTCTTGTCTTCATGTATTTCGGTTACAAATGGCTCGATCTTTTGACCCCATTCGATACCGGAGAGGAACTGAGCAAGGATAACCGTGCGGTTGGCCACGTGGTCGGCAGTATTTTCATTGGAATTGGAGTTGCAATAGGCCTGGTTATCGGGCTTGGGTTGAATTAAGGATGAATAAAACCTTATTGATTGTGCTGGCCTTCGTTATCCCTTTTTTACTGCAGGCCGCTGAAATACCAAAGGTCACAGACCGTCACTGGACAAGGAAGTACGATCAATACTTCCGCAAGTACTCTAAGCGTTTTTTTGGCCCAGCAATCGACTGGCACTGGTTCAAGGCTCAAGGGATCGCAGAATCCGGTTTGCGACAGAATGCCAGCAGTTGGGTTAATGCAAAGGGGATCATGCAGTTGATGCCTCGTACCTTTGCTGAGCTGAAAAATAAGAACCCGGAGCTAAGTAATGTAATGGAGCCTCGCTGGAACATTGCTGCTGGCATCTACTATGACTCAACTCTATTCTCAAAATGGCAGGAGGACCGTCAGTTTCTGGACCGTATGCGCTTCATGCTGGGGAGCTACAATGCCGGATTTAGTACCATACTGAGGGCTCAGAAGTTGAGCAGAAAAAATGGTTTCAATGGAAGAGACTGGCATAGTATCAAATCTGTGGCACCTAAGGTCTCTCGATGGAGAGAGAAGGAAACGCTAGGTTACATAAGCAAAATCGAGAAACTGATGGGCAATTCCAACTAGTATGACTTGCCCCTATTGTATAGCTAAAAAAGAAATGTTTTTGCGAAACAATATTTTATTAAATTAAGAAATTTTTTAACAGGATAAATTAAGTGGATCTTACACAATGGAGTCAACTGGCGCTGATCTCCGTCATGGGTGCTATGTCTCCGGGACCAAGCCTTGCGGTTATTCTACGGAACTCAGTTTCAGGAGGAAGGCAACAGGGAATTATGACAGGCATAGGACATGGTCTGGGCATCACGTTTTACGCACTTTTCGCGGTTGCAGGACTGGTGACAATGTTCAAAACCATCCCACATTTTTTCCTGATTGCGCAAATCACTGGTTCAATTTATTTAATCTGGCTCGGCTCAAAATCGATCATCTCCTCACTTTCTAAAGAGCAAAGTAAAAATAAAAATGAGCACTCTCAGGTCACAGGAAAACAGGGATTTATCGAAGGCTTTTTGATTGCTTTTCTAAATCCCAAAATCGCTGCCTGGTTATTGGCACTCTTCAGTCAGTTTGTACAAGCTGAGGCGTCGTTTCAGGAACAAATAGTGATTGTCTCAACTGTGGGAGGCATAGACACAACATGGTATTGCTTAGTGGCCCTGCTTGTATCTTCAGGAGGTCTCGTGGAAAGCTTGAGACGTAACGCAAAACGGATTGATTTAGGTATGGGAATTCTGCTGATATTACTTGCTGCAGGAATGCTAATGCGTGTTATGTATAAATGGCTTTGACAACAGTTTGAAAAGCAGCTTCACGCTCTGCAATCAAACTCAGTTCCTCTTCACTCCAGCCACGGTTTTCCCATTTCAGTTTAAAGGTATCCTGTAGTTTTTCAAGTAACAGTCGACGTAATTCCTGTTTGGAATGTGCGGGAAAAATTCCTACTGATTCAAGTGAATGCATTTCCTGTCGCAGTTTATCTTCACTGACGTAGGGGAATATTTTAGCCATCAGTGAAACTGAATCTTTGAGAGGAATTGAACCATGCTGCAAAAAGACTCTTGAGGAAGAAGAATCAGCACTACGGATATTTTTTACTCTTTGTGCGCTGCCGATTATTTTTCTGCCTTCTACCAAAATTTCATATGCGGATGGTTCTGCAAAGCAGACGTGCGGATCGGTTTTTTTCTTTTGGGGACTCTGCTCCTGTAATTCCGGTTTTAGACCCAACTCTTCAAAAAATGCGTAAAAACCTTTGGCGATAAAACGGTAGTTGTCCAGCACACCTCCATTAAATTGTTTATCCAGAACTCCACCGACAAGAGAATATGTCAGGTCAAATCCGTGCAAAACCGCTTTTCCACCTGTTGTACGGCGGATAACAGCAATTCCGAGATCTTCGCATGCGTCCAGATCAATGCGCTTATCCAACTTTTCATTCCTGCCCAGTGAAAGAGTTGCTCCTGCCCATTCATAAATTCGGAAAACCGGGTGCTCATTTTGAGAATAATTTTCCAGCAGCACTTGATCCGCGGCCATGTTGAAACTACCGGAGCGTGGAATGTCCTCGATCAGACGCCAGATTCCCATTTATAAGGCTTAAATAGTCAGGATTTTGGATTTAGTAAACTTGAGAAATCCATGCCTCCAGTCATTTTACCAATTTGCTCTCCTAGAGAGTTCTGCATGTTTTGCTGACTTTGCCTGAGACCTTCATTTACCGCAGATAGTATCAAATCCTGTAGAGTTTCAATATCATTAACGTCTACAACTTCCGGATCTATTTCAATACTTTTTGCTTCCTGCTTTCCGTTGAAAGTCATTTTAATCATTTCTCCGCCTACTGAAACTGCGAAAATCTGCTTTGACTGTTCCTCCTGCTGCTGCTTCATTGTTTCAGAAAGTTCCTGAGCCTTTTTCATCATTTCATTCATGTCTATCATTAGATACTTTTTGTTTATAAGTTTATTATGACTTCGCTAAACAGGGTATTGCTAGCTGTTTTTTATGCATCAGAAAATTCTATTGCGCTGATTTTGCTGTTTGTAAACACAGAGAGAATATCTTTAACCTTTGGAAATTCTCGGGCATTTTCCCGTTTTATCTCTTTTGCTTGCTCCAAAAGAATTTGTTCATGTTCGACTATTGTCCGCATTGAAGTCACTGTTGGAGTAATCTCACAGCTGACATGAACTGCGTGTCCACACCAGTCTGTAGCAATTTCTTCCAGTAAGCTACGGTTTTGTTCTGTAAACATTGAAGGATAGTTTCCGCTTTTAAATGCTAACTTCAATTGTGTTCCGGACAAACTCTGAGGTACTGTATTACGGACAAAGCTCGCCAGCTTTGAAGATCTTTTTTGAACTTCAGCAGCAAATTCAGTCCACTCCTGTGCAGGTTTTTCAGGCGATTGTGAATTATCATGCTGAACATCCGCTCTTTCATTTTCAACAATCTTTACTTCAGCTTCCTCAGTTTGAGGAGAACTTTGCTGATTTTCTGCTGTTTCCAGAGCTTGCTGAATCTGTTGTGTTTCCTGAGTTTGCGTAGAAGTTTCCCAAGTTTCAGAGGTTTCCTGAACCTGTTGTGTTTCCTGAATCTGTTGAGTTTCCGGCATTTGCGAAAATCCTTGCTGACTTACGTCTTCATTCGGTATTGTTTTTTCGGGATAGACTGAAGTTTCCGCTACAGATGGATTTACTTCATTTTGCTGAGTAAAACTGCTTTGCTCATGTTCTTTGACTTGCGTAACGGGGGTTTCCAATTCCGAATTTAGTGCAGTAGTCGGATTGTCCGCTACTTTATGCGTTTCCTTAGTTCCGGACTGCAAAATGTTTTTAATAACTGAAACATCCGCAAGCTGTTTTGTAACTCCGGAATCATCCGCTAGAGAATGCTGATGTTTTTCTACAGAATTGTCTCTTGCGGGGAGCGTTGACTCTTCGGGGGCAGCTTTCACAAAAGTTGCGGTTTCAGGAGTTTTGGCTGCCGGAGTTTCTCCGCTGCGAATACTCTGTATTCCACTAATTATTTCCGGAAGACCCACCAGAGGTTCAATGGATGCAATTTTGAGAATTGCCATTTCAAAACAAATTTTAGTGTGGGCACTGCGTTTCATCTGCTCTTCCAGTTCGAGCAAAATATGAAAAATCTGCTGTAACTCATCCGCACTTACAGCTTTGCCTATAGCCGCAAAGACTTCCAGATCATCTGCTGAAATATCCTGGAACAAAGCTGGGCTTGTCCCAAGAGTCCGTACGAGGGCGGTGGTTTTAATAGTTTTCAGTAAATCTGCTAAAATATCGTGTGCATCATGACCATGTTCTTGCAGTTGCTGAAAATACCGCAAAGCCTCACCTTCATTTTTTTTCAATAAAGCCTCTGTAAAAGCAAAACGAGACTCACTGTCCAGAATTCCAAGAATCTGGGCTACTTTTTGATCAGATGCACTTGTTCCGCTAAAACTGAGAATTTGATCAATTGCGGTCAAAGCGTCACGCATTCCACCTACTGAATTCCGCGCAATCATTTCGATTGCCTTGCGTGACAGTTCAAGCTTTTCATTCCGGACAACTGTCTCCAGAAAATCCGCCATCGTTTTTATTGGAATTCTTAAAAAATCGTAACGTTGACAACGTGAGATAATAGTCTGAGGTATTTTGTGGGGTTCCGTGGTGGCAAAAATAAATTTTACGTATGAAGGCGGTTCCTCCAGAGTTTTCAGCAGTGCGTTGAAAGACTCAAGAGTGAGCATGTGCGCTTCATCAATGATATAAACTTTGTAACGGCATCTCGCGGGCACATAATTTACGTTTTCACGCAACTCACGGATATTGTCAATTCCACGGTTGGAAGCAGCATCAATTTCGTAGACATCCGGCGATGCGTTTTGATTTATTTCAACGCAGTTTTCGCAGCTGTTGCAAGGGTCGCCATTGTCCGGATTCAAGCAATTCAGTGCACGTGTTAATATTCTTGCCGCACTCGTTTTTCCAACACCACGTGAACCGGAGAACAAAAATGCATGCGCTACTCTGTCTGCAAGAACCGCGTTGCGTAAAGTTTGAGCCGCGGTTTCCTGTCCAATTAGATCGTCAAAACGGGAGGGACGCAGCCTACGCGCCAGCACAACATAAGACATGAATGGGATTCCTGATTATTGAAGAGAGAGGCTGAGGAATACGGCACATCTACAAAATCTTAGTGCTGCTTCCGTTAGGATCTGACACGGTTCGAAATTTTCAATTGCGCATCCCCAGCCATCAGAAGTGTTTTAAATATTCTATAAAATTTTCATAAAGTATCAACTCTTTAAAAAAGTAATTTAATTAGCTTCCACTTCTTCACAAAGCCCACGAATGCTGTTAGACTGAAAGTCGAAATATTTCATTATTAATTCAGTCCTGTATATTTTGTTGTTTTGTTATGGCTAAATGGTTGATGGTTTCAGATGTCGTTCAGTTGCTGCATGTTCCGGAGGCGACCATTTACCGTTGGATTCGACAGGGTGACATACCGTGCGTAGTAAGGCGTGGGAAGCATTATTTTAACCAGTCTACCCTAGTAACATGGGCTGAATCAAAACATATTCACCTTAAAAAGCATTCGCTCAGAGAGAGCAAATACATACAAAAAGGGATTGCTACCCAGTCCCCGCTGATTGAAGCTTTAGAAACCGGAAATGTATTTCACACAGTTCCTTCGGGTTCACAGGAAATACTTTTCAGTGAAATATCGGCCTGTATGAAATTACCTCGGCAGATTAAAGAAACGTTGGCAGAACAACTAATGCAGCGTGAACTGCTTTCTTCTACTGGGATTGGAAATGGAGTTGCTGTTCCTCATCCAAAAAAACCTCTCGGTCAGCAATTAAAAAAGTCCATAGTCGGTACTTTTTTTTTAGAAAAACCATTGGATTTTAAAGCACCGGACGGACTGCCGGTTTTTGTGGTATTTGTCTTGTTGAGCGCAGATTCTTTTCACCATTTGCATCTGCTCTCTCAACTGGCTCGTTTTCTAAATAATACAGAAATAAATGACTTTCTCAAACACTCTCCTTCATTAGAAAATCTCGTTGAGCAATTTCAAAAAAGTCTGGCGGAGACAGCTTAACAAGTTCCTTTCACGTGGTTTCGTAGGAACTGAAGCTGATCTACTTTCACGCTTTCAGGCTGTTTCAGCACGTGAAGCAGTAGTGATGATGACCGCAGCACTGGGAATCGGTCTGGTTTGCGGTATCCTTGCGGTTGGACTCAACTGGAGTGTCCATACCCTGCGGATTTTCATCACAGAATTAGACCTAGGCTGGCGTTCTATTTTTTTCCCTGCTCTGGGTGCGGGAATTGCGGTATTTTTAGTGCGTTATCTCATGCATGATAATGAGGGGCATGGAGTTTCCTCAGTCATCAAAGCCATTGCAATGGGCACAGGAACGCTCAGGAGACGCATGATTTATTCCAGATTTTTCGGAAGTCTACTGACAGTCGGAAGCGGAGGTTCAACAGGGTTGGAAGGTCCGATAGTCAGCATTGGCGGTGCCATTGGTTCGGTCCTTGGTCGTTGGCTGGAAATGAATGAACGTCACAAAAAACTACTCGTAGGTTATGGTGCTGCAGGAGCGGTCGCTGGAATTTTCAATGCACCGTTGACAGGTTTGATATTTGCCTTGGAAATAATTATCGGCGAATGGTCTTATTTAACTATTCTGCCAACCATCATTGCAGCAGTTTCCGCGACTGAAGTCAGCCGTTGGATCATGGGTAACAAGATTGCGTTTTTTCAGGAATTTGCAGAATTCTCATTTACCTCTTTAATTGCCTGTTTTGCGCTTGGAGCAATTACAGGTGTTATCTCAATCCTGTTTGTCAGAAGTCTACATGTCTGGGAAAAACTTTTTGCCAAAATTTCTCTACATCTTTGGGTACGTGCCGCGATTGGTGGTTTGTCTGTGGGAGTTCTCGGTTTTTATATGCCTGAAGTTTTGTCTGAGGGTTACTCAGTAACTCAATCATTTCTGACCTATTCAATCAGGCCGGAACTTGGTTTTATCCTCTTGTTTGTGCTGCTAAAATTTTTGGCCTGCGGTATTACTCTGGGGAGTGGAGGCATAGGCGGCGTATTTGCGCCGAGCCTCGTGATCGGCAGCGGAGTTGGCCTGGCTTTCGGGATGATTCTGCATTTATTACCGTTGGATGGTGTTGCTGAAGATGCGGCTTTTGCTTTAGCGGGTATGGCTGGAATGGTTGCTGGAGTCATGCATGGACCTCTGACTGGCATTTTTCTCGTCATGGAGGCAACTCGCGGATATTCAATGATTTTACCCCTGATGCTAACTGCAAGCAGCGCCATGGTAGTAAGCTCGTTCTTTGAAATTGGCTCTGTTTATACTCAGGATCTGATAAAGCAGGGGAGTTTGATTAAACGAGGAACAGACAGATATTTGTTGCATCATCTAAATATTAAGGATATTTTAGACAAGGATTTCATCACTATTCCAGAAGGTCTGCTTTTAAGGGACTTCATCGATGAATTCAAGAAAGCACACCGCAATTATTTTCCTGTACTCGATGCTGAAAAACAATGTGTTGGAGTTGTTTTTCTGGATGACATCCGTCCGCATCTTTTTGACACAAGTCTTTATGATTTAGTAACGATGGGTTCAGTCATGCGAAACCTGCCCGTCATCAATTTAAATGAACCGATCAATGTTGCTCTGGACAAGTTTGAAACCTCTAAAGCATGGTCACTACCAGTCGTTGAAGCTAAAGTATTTTTGGGAATGCTTTCCAAGTCAACTCTCTTTGATCATTATCGACGCGAACTACAAATTCAGGCAATTTGAAAAAATATTCACGAAACACTTGATATTTTTTCCTGTTTCCTTAAGTTTACATCAACCGGTTTTTTAAGCAGACGAAGAATGGCTGGAGCATAAAACCACTTTCTGCTGATAAAATGCCTCAAATTTTTTTAACCTTAAATGCATGGAGTTATGAACAAATCAGAATTAATCGAAGAATTATCGGCCCGTACAGGACATAATCCAAGATTAACAGACCAGACTGTGCGAATCTTTTTTGACCGCATCAAGAACGCACTTACCGCTGGTGACAAAGTTGAAATACGCGGATTTGGTTCTTTTACACTGAAAAAATATAAGGGTTATTTCGGGAGGAATCCTAAAACCGGAGAAACAGTGGAAGTCAAACCAAAGCAGCTTCCGGTTTTCCGGACAGGCAAGGACCTGCGTAGTCGCGTCAATCAGTAATTTTCGGGAAGATCAGGCATTTTCGTTTAAGTCTTCCGGAGGTTGATCCAGTAAATCCTTAAATCGTGGCTGGGGTTCAATCATCTTGGTGATTTGAACTGCGTGCTTGCCTTTGTATGCACCTTGAGTTGCCATGAATTTGAGTTTGTCCTGAACCATAACTTTAAGTGGTTTATCTTGATCCTGATTTAAGATAATACGGTCACCGGTTTTCAAAGTAAGAAAGTTCCTTAGTGACATGCGTGCTTCTCCAAGAGCGACCTTTACGCTGACTTTTGAGTTACACAGATTTTCTTCAAGGCGACTGACGTTAACCGCATTGACCTCTTCATCAAAATTGTTTTTGCCGGCTTCTATTTGTAAACGCACCGGATCAAGCATCAGGTAAGGTAGACAAATACTCATTGTGTATGGGACACGGTTGATTTCAACATCGAATGTTGTGCTCGCCACCACCTCTTCCTGCGGAACAATCGCAGCAAACTTTGGCTGTATTTCCATACGCTCAAAATATGGTTCCAAAGGAGTTAATCTCTTCCAGGCTTTGCCCAGATCCTCGAGTGCGCTGAACACGACTTTTGAGAGCATCCGAATTTCAATTCCTGTAAATTCACGTTTGGGAGGCGGATTTTCAAGCCAACCGTTTCCTCCGAAAAGCAAGTCGATCAGTACGTGTACCAGTTGATGCTCAAAGACAAACAACGCGTGACCCTGAAGTGGATTCATGCCAAAGATACTGAGAGAGGCAGGAGTTGTAATTGCTCCTAGATAATCCCGGAAACTTACCAGTTCTGTAGATCTGCGTGTGATTGTTACTGGTCGTCTCACATGATGTGAAAAAGTCTGTGCGTAGATCCTGGCAAAGCGGTCATAAACTGCTTCCAATCCGGGCATACGCCCACGTATAATCGGGATTTGATTACCTAATTCATAAGGCAGAACCTCGGTTTCCTGCTGTACTTCAGGATTCAGTCGTTTGTCCTGTTCAACCGAAATGCGTTTTAAAAGTGCATTTAATTCTTTCTTCGACTGAGACATAGACTATTTGGAGTAATGCAGTGAAATTAGGAGTTCTGGTTTATCTTGAGAATAATGACGAACATGTACTGATGATTCACCGTGAAAAAGAGGATGAACATCAGGGACTCTGGTTAGCACCCGGCGGAAAAGTCGAACCAAATGAAGCACCTTATGAAACGGCGGTCCGTGAAACGCTGGAAGAAACAGGATTGATAATTAAAGATCCTGAACTAAAAGCCGTACTCTCATTTCCCGACGAAGGAGACTCGCCTTTTGGTGATGAATGGCTCGTCTTTGTTTTTTACACGAACAGCTTTTCTGGAACACTTACTACAGCTTGTCCGGAAGGTCGGCTTGAATGGATTCCCAAAAACGAACTGACTGAACTAGCAACTTGGGAAGGCGACCGATTGTTTACCCCCAGAATTATGGAATCCGGCTGCTTTTCCGCAAAATTTATTTATTCCGGCAAATCTTTATTGGACTACACTTTTTCAGGATCCAAACAACAAGTGTAAATTCGAAAGTTTTGAAACGCAAGGCAAGACAACTTTTTTCCACGATTTATTCAATGTTACGTTATTACAGCTTAATCTTAATTTTCGTTTTATTCCTGTCAGGATGTCAGGTTCAGCTACGCTATCCCGCAGAATTTCCATCAGAAACTGTTATCAGCAATGAAGAAATTTTCTGGTTCTGGGGTTTAATTGGCGAGAAAAAATACGAACTTAACGACCTCTGCCCACAAGGCAGAGTATATGAACTACGAATCCACAATACCTGGATGCAAAGCACTTACACTGCACTGACGTTGGGAATCTACAGTCCACGCACAATCACCATCGTCTGCTCAATCCGGGGCGAATAGTCCACGGATAATCCTGGCTTGTCACTGCAAAAATTAAATCACTGTCTTTCTTCTCCAAGTTGTTAGGCTTTGTTTTTCGTTCTCTTTCCAACAGCAATTTCTGACACAAACAGATCTTTATCTTCAACACGGTAGTTCATTCTGTGGCCGGCAGTTCACAATATAATTTTGTAGCAATCCTTCAATTTAGCCAGTTTCGAAAAATCTAATTTGGGATTTATTAGACGTTCCACAAGTTTTTTTAAATTGCAGTTGAACGCCGCATTCACTTTATTCAACTCCTTTTAGCCTTCCAGTCATCCCCTCCGGCCTAAGCTGAATTAAGAATAAAAGCGAGCAAGGGAACTAAAGCAGTTGCGGTTACGATGATATTTCTAAACATATTTTCTTCTCTTTAAAATAAAGGGCAAATAATTGTCTAAAATAACTGAAACAGTTCCGCTTGTCTTACGGGTTTGCTCCACGCTTTGCCCTGAATCACAATTAATAAAATGGAAATACAAGATGTAGACAAAATATAATTTTAAAAATATTGCTTTTATATTTAAGCTAACTCAAGTATATTTTTGCAACTCTTTTAAGCGAAATTAAATAAATGAAATAAATCAATGAAATCACACACACAGGTTGCCGTAATTGGCGGTGGAGTAGTCGGTTGCAGTGTCCTCTATCACCTGACAAAACTAGGTTGCAAAGACGTAATTTTGCTGGAACGTTCCGAACTGACATCCGGTTCAACATGGCATGCAGCGGGTGGGATGCACACCATCAACGGTGATCCGAATGTTGCCAAACTGCAGCAGTACACGATTGAACTTTATCAGGAAATAGAGGAAATTTCGGGACAGGACATCGGCCTGCACATGTCAGGCGGAATAATGCTGGCGGCAACTCAGGAACGTTTTGACTGGCTTAAAAGCATGCACTCCAAAGGTGCTTACCTCGGAATGGACACAGAAATAATCAGTGCCAGAGAAGCAGCTGAAATTATGCCTCTGATCAATCCGGATCATTTTGTGGGTGCGCTGCTTGATCCGATGGAAGGCCACCTTGATCCTTCCGGAACAACCTGGGCTTACGCCAAAGCTGCCAAAAAACAAGGAGCTGAAATATATCAAGGTGTACGAGTTACAGCTTTACTTCCTCAACCGGAAGGAGGATGGCGCGTATTTCTCGAAAACAGAGACACTCAAGAAAAACATGAAATTCATGCGGAACATGTCGTTAACGCAGGTGGACTTTGGGCAAGGGAAGTTGGACGAATGGTCGGCTTGGAGCTGCCTGTACTGGCGATGGAACACATGTATTTGCTAACAGAAGATATGCCCGAAGTAGCAGCATTCAACAAGGAAAAAGGACACGAAATTCCGCATGCAGTTGATTTCGACGGTGAACTCTATTTGCGTCAGGAGCAAATGGGGATGCTGATGGGAACCTACGAAAAAGCGTGTAAACCGTGGTCACCCAAAGAAACGCCATGGGATTTTGGACAGGATTTATTGCCTCCGGATCTGGATCGTATTTCTCCGTCACTTGAAATAGGCTTCAAGCATTTTCCGGCGTTTGAAAATGCGGGCATTAAAAAAGTCATTAACGGCCCCTTCACCTTCGCTCCGGACGGAAATCCATTGATCGGTCCAGTTCGCGGGCTTCCGGGATTTTGGTGTGCCTGTGCGGTGATGGCCGGATTCAGTCAAGGGGGTGGTGTTGGTTTGGCACTCGCAAACTGGATGATTGACGGTGATCCAGGCTTTGATGTTTTTGGCATGGACGTCAGCCGTTTTGGGGACTGGGCTACGCGTCCCTACACTAACGCCAAGGTACAGGAAAATTATTCGCGCCGCTTTTCAATCCGTTTTCCTAATGAAGAACTTCCTGCAGGAAGGCCGTTGCGGACAAGCCCGATTTACGATAAGATGCTGGCCGAAGGTGCGCAAATGGGAGAGTCTTACGGTTTGGAAGTACCACTCTGGTTTGCACCTGAAGGTGTGGAGGATCATTTTTCTTGGAGGCGTTCCACCGATTTTGAACACGTTGCGGCTGAAGTTAAGACCGTGCGTGAAGGTGTAGGCTTGCTTGAAATTTCCGGATTTGCGAAATATTCCGTAGTTGGCACAGGTGCGGCCGATTGGCTGGATCACATACTGGCTTGCCGGATTCCGAAACCTGGCCGCATGACACTTGCGCCGATGCTCAACCAAAACGGGAAGCTGATTGGAGATTTTACTCTTTCGAATATCGATGACGAAGAATATTACATTGTCGGTTCAGGAATCGCGGAAGAATATCATTTGCGCTGGTTTGAAGAAAGCCTAACTGAGCATCTTCCGGAAACTGCTGATGTTCAAGTCATTCCGCACGGCACCGGAATTGTCGGACTTTCGATTGCCGGACCTAAATCACGTGCACTGCTGGCAAAAGTCAGCGATGAGGATGTTTCCAAAACAGCTATCCCTTTTATGCACATCCGGAAAATGGAAATCGGCAATGTTTCCTGTCTGGTGGGGCGAGTGAGCTACACCGGAGATTTGGGATATGAGTTGTGGATGGAAGCAGATGTTCAACGTTATGTGCTGGAACTTCTGCAGAAAGAAGGGGAAGAATTCGGAATCCGCTCATTCGGTCTCCGTGCTCTGAATGCCTTGCGTCTCGAAAAAAACTACGGTTCTTGGATGCGGGAATACCGTCCGATTTACGGACCGTATGAAGCGGAACTCGGACGTTTCGTAGCGCTTGACAAAGAAGCTGATTTCATTGGTAAAAACGCTGCAGTTCAGGAAAAGTCAGATGCTGGAATAGCTGGAACTAAACTACGGTTGCGTACATTTGTGGTGGATGCAAATGACGCTGATGTAATTGGTGACGAACCAATTTGGTTTAACAGCGACCCTGACAAAAACGCACCTGACGAAGTAAAAGGCTGGGTAACTTCAGGAGGGTATGCCCATAATTCCGGAGTTTCTGTAGCCATGGGATATGTTCCCCAAGAAATCGCGGACGAAAAACACGGTTGGTCCATCGAAATTCTTGGTCAACGCTATTCCGCAACTTTACAGGAGGAAGCGCTTTTTGATCCAAAAGGACGAATCATGCGAGCATAATTGAGGACAAAACGGTAATGACTTTCAAAATAATGCAATGTGTTTGAAAAAGCATTTGCTGAATTTGTTGAATTTTATGCAGAACACAACTATGATGAACTCGCAAAATTAAGATTTCTCGTTTCGTAAGCAATGACACACGTTTAGGACATTTAACTACAAAGTTAATAATCTGAAAATGGGCTCGTTTTTGCCCATAAAACAGGAGGAGGAAAAAATGAGTGCAAACATCTTGGACGGCAAGCAGATTGCCAAAGACATTGTTGATGATGTTTCCGAAAAAGTTTCAGAATTAAAATTAAGCGGTTGGTGTCCGAAGCTGATTTCGATCAAAGTTGGAACAAACCCCGCAGTTGATCTTTACATAAGGAATCAGCGTCTGAAAGCTGAGCAAGTTGGAATTATCTTTGAAGAAAAAGAATATCCGCATGATATTTCCGCCAATGAACTACAGGCAGCAATTGCCAATTTCAACGTGGATCCAAAAGTTACCGGCATCTTTTTACAGCGTCCTGTTCCGGAAAGCATTCCCATTAAAACTCTGCAGAAAGCCATTCATCCACTCAAAGACGTGGAAGGAATGCACCCTACGTCTATTGGAAACATCGTCTACAATGAACTGGAACTTGGACCATGCACAGCCATGGCTTCAGTAGAATTATTGAGGCGTACCGGACAAGATTTGAAAGGGCTGGATGTTGTGGTAATCGGTCACTCCGAAATTGTCGGCAAACCGATAGCTTTCCTGTTGATGGCAGAAGGAGCCACAGTGACAGTCTGTCATCATATGACTAAAGATGTGGCAGATCATTCTCGACGTGCGGATGCGGTTTTTGTAGCAGTTGGAAAACCAAATCTCATCACGGCGGATATGCTCAAATCCGGAGCAACTTTGATAGATATCGGTATTAACCGTGTTACAGATGAACAGGGCAAAAGCAGAATAGTCGGGGATAGCGATTTCGATTCATGTTCCGCAAAGGCTGGTTGGATCACTCCTGTTCCAGGAGGAGTTGGCCCCGTAACAGTTTCCTACCTCATGCGCAACTCTGTTTCAGCCGCACAAAGACTGAAGTCACATTATGAAGCGCAATTTCAGAACACCGTTGACTCTACATTTTAATAAATTTGTAATTTCAGTGAAGCAGAAATGCAAAGCAACATTTTTACTCAAGCGGAAACTTACAGTCAAAGCCGCCTGCCGGTTGATCAAGCATCAACTTTAATTCCTGCTGCATACACAACTCCAGAGTTTTTTGCTCTGGAGCAGGAAAAGGTGTTTGCCAATGGATGGGTTGCAGCAGGTTGTTTACCTCAAGTCAGCAACCCAGGAGACATCTTCGTGACGGAAGTGGCCGGACGTTCGATTTTGATTATACGTGACAAAACGGGAAAGCTGGGAGCTTTTTATAATGTCTGTCGTCATCGGGGTTCTAAGTTGCTTGAGGAAAGCTGTAAAAATAATAGCATCCGTTGCCCTTATCACGCATGGGTGTATGGACTCGATGGAAAATGTTTAGGAACGTCAATGTTTCAAAATAAGAAATCCGTCGACAGCCCCTCTTCCTCAGCCAAAACCTCTGATATACAGGATGTAAACAGATTTGACAAAAAAGATTATGGGCTCTTACCAGTAACAGTTCAGAGTTGGGGATTTTTGATTTTCGTTAAC
>Ga0209374_1001447_pt1 | contig 23048 bp, 19 predicted proteins | sample SaaInlLV_DNA_10m_FD_184683 | JGI IMG/M metagenome (GOLD analysis project Ga0209374, IMG submission 184683) | Marine microbial communities from expanding oxygen minimum zones in the Saanich Inlet - SI075_LV_DNA_10m (SPAdes) (version 2) | ecosystem: Environmental > Aquatic > Marine > Unclassified ... | reverse complement strand
CATGCAATCTTGCAGGGCTTAAAAACGCCTCCGGTCATCGTCTCCAAAGACGACGTGCATGTCGGCTTTAACCCAATTTATGAGTACGCGGCACTGCCAGACCAAGCGCGCATCGCTGCAGCCCTAGATCGTTTGCTTTCAACGACGCTCGCAGCTTCGCTGCAACTCGACGTGTCATCGGCACCAACCCCTATTGAAGACTCTATGATTGCTGATTCGAACCATCCTCTGAGCGAGACTAAAATGATCACCGTCCCGATCCTCGGTGAAGGCATACGAGTCGCACGTGTCGTATCGATATTGAAGCATGCGGGGGATGAGGTGAAGGCCGATGATGCGCTTTGCGAGGTGGAAACCGATAAGGCGGTCTTCCCGATTGAGTGCGATGAGGATGGTGTGCTTGGCGAGTGGCAAATAGCTGAAGGAGATGAAGTTGCAGTGGGGCAGGAACTAATCGCACTGACCATGTCGGGCGCTGTCGCTGAGGCAGCTAACGCTAAACGGCCACCAGCTGTATCTGAGTCAGTCGCTTATGGTGCGCTTAAGAAAACTGCGGGTCTCTCGCTCGAAGCGATCAAGTCTTTGCAGGGCATCATCCCCGCCACGATCGAGATGGATTGTCGCTGGGAGAATGTTAGCGCAGCACGATTGCGTAGTAAGGAAACCAGTGGGAGCACGCTTTCGACTGCGACCATGACGGCATGGGCAGTCGCCGAGGCAATGCGTAAGCATGAACGCTTCGCGTCCGTCATCCGTGGTGAAGAGCTGGTCTATGATCCGGATCGTTTTGACTTAGGCATGGCAGTGGCACTTCCTGGAGATGTGCTGGAAACTGCAGTCGTCAAGCAGGTCAACGCCATGGAGTGGGCAGAGTTTTCGGACGTATTCAATAATTCAGTACGACGCACGCGCCATGGTGAGGTCGATTCAAAGAATCGCGTGTCGTTGTCGATTTCAAGTATGGGTGCTTACAATGTTCGTTCCGCGATCCCGATTGTAGTGCCACCCTCGGTTGCGACGATTTTTATCGGTGCGCCTTACACCTTGCCCGCTCCGAACTCAAAAGATGGAGCGACGATCGAAGTCGCCTCACTAGTGCTGACCTTTGACCATCGTTGGATTAACGGGGTCGGCGCTGCGGCATTTTTATCCGATGTGCGCAAAGGCATCGAGCGCTTCGATCTGGTCTAGGCCAACTGTGCCCAAAGGCCTCGCATCTTTGAGTTTGCTTATGATTGAGGGATTACCGCGCGCTGGTGTTGTTGCGTGCTGCACTTAATCGGTCCTTGCCGATGTTGATGGCGGTGCTGCAGCCCAGGGGGTGTACGGCAACCATCTGCCTTGTTGGCAGCTCGTGTCAGCTAGTGGTCGGGCAGTGTATCATTTTATCTGCGTATTTTGCGAAACGGGTGCCTGAGCCAACAATGATAAAGTTATTTAACAAAAATCGACTTTTCTGTGCGGTTCTTTTTTGCCATCTGAGCCTGATGGCGCTTTTGTTCGTAGGCTGATTTTAAATTCCTCGTGGTGAGGAGGCTTAATTTTATACAATGCGTCTACACAACTTATTCTTATCACTCTGTATGTGCGCTGTGGTGGCGACAGTTTCGGCGCAGTCGAGTCGGCCAGGTGCATGGCGGGTAGACTATTTGCCCGGCTCGAGTCGCTTGTCTTTGGAGTCGCTGCGCACCCTAGTTGTGCCTGCTAAGCCTGGAGCTTCGTTGTCGGCGGCGGTGGAAGATTTGCGTCACGTATTTGAGCGGCGCACGGGAGTCGCACTGCAGGTACAGACGGCCGGTACGAATAGTCCGAAGTACGCGCTTTACCTGGGTAATTCTGGCGGCCGCCGCAGCCAGCTGGAGAATGATGCATTTACGATTCACCGCCAAGGCACTCGGGTGTTTGTCGCGGGTGATGGCGAGCGCGGGGTGTTGAATGGAGTGTATGCGCTGTGCACGGAGCTTCTCGGCGCACGCTGGTATTGGGCGGGTGACTTAGGCTTAGAGTTGATTGGTGAGCCGCGCGACAAATTTCCAGAAGGTCGCTGGCACGAAGAACCGGCGTATGTGATGCGCACCTTCTATCCGATGAATGGCGAGTTCGGCCGACGCAACCGACTCGTGCGCCGTTTTCAATTTAATCATGCCTTGGCGAAGGTGTTCACGCCTGCACTCTATGAGGCAGAGCCGGAGGTCTTCTCCGAAGTCTATGGGCGCCGACGCAAGCCGAAGGGCAGCGGCGGCTACGATCCACAGCCTGACTTCACCGAACCGCGAGCGGTCGAGCTGGCGGTTGAGGCGGCATTGGCAGCATTTGAGAAAAATCCCGAGGCACGGAGTTTTTCGCTGTCGATTAATGATAATGCATTGTTTGATGATTCTGAGGCAACGCGTCGGGTTATTGAGCCAGTAGAATATTTTCGTGGGAAGCCGAACTATACGGATTTGGTGTTTGGTTTTATGAATCAAGTCGCGGCGCGGGTATTTGAGGAGGGCGGCGCATGGACGACGCCTTCCGGGGAGCCACGTTATTTAACGGCTTTGGCATATTACTGGACGGAACAGTCGCCATCGTTTCCGCTCCATCCTAGAGTGATGCCGGTGCTGACTTCGGATCGGGCGCAGTGGCATGATCCTGAATATCGGGCGCAGGATAAGGCCTTGATTCAACGCTGGGCAGATTCAGGTGCGGAACGAATCGCGACTTGGGATTATTATTTCGGCGCACCGTATGTGTATCCTCGGCAATTCAATCAGTGGATCTCAGAGAGCTTAAAATATATGAGTGCCAACGGCATCTCCGTATTCTTCTCTCAATTGCCTTCGTCGTGGGGCTTGGATGGGTGTAAGGCGTGGTTAGCGGCGCAGTTATTGTGGAACCCTGATCAAGATGCCGCCGCGCTGCTAGATGAATATTATTCGCACTTTTTCGGTGCGGCTGCCGTGCCATTGCGAGCGTTCTACCAGCAAGCTGAGGCGCATCGCAATGCCAACGAGGGCAAGGCGGAATGGATTAAGTTCTATGAAGACGAATTTGGCATCGAGCTGTTTGATTCCGCGCAACTCGATGAGCTGCGCGGATTGATCGAGTCGGGCAAAGCGCTGTTGGCCGATGATCCACGCCGCTTGGCGCGGGTCGAGGTGGTGTCGGAAGCGTTTCGCATGACCGAGTTATTTGCGCAGTATCATGCGACCCGCACAGGCCTCGTTGCGAATGGCTTGGATGTTTTGTCTGAGCGGTATGAGGGGCAACCGAGTGCTTTGGTGAAGCAACTGAACGATTTTATCGCTGCGCGCGCGGCCTTTGATACGTTTAGCCAACAGTTGCTGAAAGATCCAATCCATGCCCGTCTGAAGTCGTTTACAAAATACTCAAAGCTAGATCCAGTTGCATTTGCTTTGGCTGCGATGGTACAGGCTGGAGTTGAGATTCCGGTGGACGATTATCTGGAGTATGCGGCTGTCGCTGAAGTTGCTCAGCGATGGGGGGCGGATGCCGGAGTGTTTCACTCTAAGTTGTCGAATGTCGATTTAGTGCACGAGGCGGACGCGCTGAAGGCGCGCAACTTCCTTGGGCCAGATTTGCCAAAGGTATCTGGCTGGCATTTTGATTTTCGCCCTGCCGAGCATTTAGAGCTTGGTCCCGCCAGTGCCGAACAGGGGATTCGCGTTACGGGTGCGGATGTGTTTTCGGTCTTTCGAGATATTCCAGTCATCTCTGGGCAGTGCTATCTGTTAGATGCCAGCATGGCCTATCAGATTAGTCCGGACAATCGTTCGCAAGTGAAGTTGTCATGGACGGACCGAAATGGTGATGTGCTGCGGCGAGAGATCCTGTTCCGCTGCCCGACGGGGAGTTCGGATGGGCAGCGACGTGTGGTATTACCAATCCGCGCGCCAGAACAAGCGTATACGATGCGGCTGCGTTTTTTCATCTCGCGGCAATACGAGGGAGACTTTTTAGATCTTCACCGTGTGGACTTCGGTTTAATCGCGAAGTGATCGGATCGGGCTGTTAAGCTTTGCGCGCAACCCAGAGGATCGGTGGCACGCGGCGACCTGTGACGATGGGCTCGTGGCTTTTCACTGTCCAGCCACGCTCCTGAATTGTCTGCATCCAGTCCGCGACTTGGGTGGCTTCAGTCTGGCCGCCGTCGTGTCCGCGGTAGGCGACGACGAGTAGTAGTCCATCTGACTTGAGTAAGTCAGAGGCTGCCCGCAGTGCGCCCAGAGTGGATTCAGGTTCGGTCTGGATGGTTTTGTCGCTGCCAGGGAGGTAGCCTAGGTTGAAAGTAATCGCGCTCATTGTCTGCGCGTATGTCGAGCAAAGCGATGCGAGTGCTTGCGAATGGTCTGCCACCAGAAGGTCGGCTTGAACGAGGCAATCGGCCGCTTTAAGTCGTGTGCGCGTGGTATCGATCGCAGAGGCCTGAATATCGATGGCGATGATACGGCCTTCGGGGCCGACCAGTGTGGCCATAACTGTGCTGTCGTAGCCGTTGCCAGCGGTGGCATCGAGGGCATGGTCGCCTGGCTTGAGTTGTTGGCTGAGGTGATCGTGAACTAGATCAGTGAGTTGCATCGGTATTAGGAGGCTGAGTGATGGTGTCGAGGAAGCGTGCAATGTCGATTTCGGGATCGAGCGTTTCGCCCCCAAGTAGGTGGGCTAAGAATTGACGGATCAATTCTGGGGCGAGTGAGGCGCCTTTGGAGCCGAGCCCATTAAAAATATGCAGTCCGGCTTCGGATGGATGGTCGCCGATGAAGGGGCGGATGTCTTTAGTGGAGGGGCGCAGGCCGGCGTAGTGCTGTTTGACCGTGAGCGCGTGTAGTGGGGCGATGAAGGAGCGGGCGGCATCAAGTAGTTCGCGCGCGCCAGCCTCGGTCGGTTCGGGCGAGGCGTCGTCGCTGTCAAAGGTCGCACCAAGGCGAAAGGTATGATCGCCGTAGGGCAGCAGCCACTTACGATGGTGGTAGATCGCGCGCGGCAGATCGAGTGTGGGGCACTCGAGTATTAGGGTTTCGCCTTTGGCTGGGGTCAGCGGTAGCCAGTTGAACCATGGATTGGCCTGCATGCCGACGCCTTCACTAAAAATAATGTGATCCGCTTGCAGGTCGTGGTAGCTCCATTGTGAGTCATGCCGGGCTAAGTCGGCGTGTCTGAAGGTCTCGTCGCGGAAGATGCCTGCTTGGATGAAATGTTCACGCAGCGTTTGTAGGAGTAGCGGCAAATGAACGTAGGCGGCTTGTTTGATGTGAAAGCTGCCATGTGTGTCTTCGAAAGAATCGGGGCCGTCGCCCTCGGGAATGGGGTCGCCAAGCACATTGGCGTAACGTGGATTGCGCATGCGTCTGCCCATGCGCTTAACATCGGTACTATTTCGGCAATAGCGGATGAGGGGAACCGGGTGGTACAGTTCGACATCGAACTGTTGCTCCAGCTCGCGGTAAGTGGCAGCAGCCTGCGAGATCAGTAGATCGAAGTTCCAACTCTTGGTCATCCAGCGACCGGTGACGGGATTGATGATGCCGCCTGCGACTTGCGAGGCGTTGGGCAGTGTGGTGCTGCCGATGAGTGTCACGAGTTGCCCCGCTTGTTCCAATCGCCATGCAAGCAGGCAACCCGCGAGGCCCGCGCCGACCACAATATGTTTTTGGATCCTCATGATTGACCTCTTACAAAGCGTATATACTGAAAATCTGGAAAGCTAAAAAGCAGCGCTGTGCGATTTCTATCTGATTTCTTGCTAACAATGCCCAATTCGCTACTGATTAAGGGGTGAATCTTTTTCATCGTATGCGTCGGTGTCGTTGGGGGCTAAAGTGGCGTCGTTTGCCTGAAGAGAGCACGCGGGCGCAGCGAGGTGCCTTTGGTGAAGACCTCGCTGCGGATCATTGTCGAGGTGTGCTGGGTTATCGTGAAATCGTTCGAAACTGGCGCTACGGGCGTGATGAGATCGATCTTATTTGCCTGGATGGTGAAGTGTTGGTCTTTGTTGAAGTGCGTGCGCGCTCGGAAGCGGCCTTAGTTTCTGGATTTTATTCGGTGGGCCGGCATAAAAAAGAAGTTTTGAGACGCGGTTGTGGAAATTATTTGAAGCAGTTGAAAAACCCGCCAAAGCACTTCCGCTTTGACATTATAGACGTCTCGATTTGCAAAGGAGGGCGTGGAGAGTTGCGTCATTACCGAAATGTGGCTCTTTTCCATAAACATTTTTCAGTCCAACGCCAATAGTCATGACGAACGAAACAAACGAATCCAGACACCCTTTTCTAAAAGGCTTGAGTAAGCATCGAGGCGCACCACCCACAGTAGTGGTTATTTTTGGTGCCTCTGGGGACTTGACTGCGCGTAAATTGGTGCCTGCTATTTTCAATCTCGGGGTGGATAATTTGCTGCCTGGCGAGTTTCACTTGATTGGTTTCGGACGTAAGCCGATGGAGGATGAACAGTTCCGTGAGATTATGGATGAGGCCATTGGTGAGCATTCGCGTCGACCTCTTAATCAAGAGATCTGGGAGCGTGTGCGCCAGAATATGACGTATCATGCCGGTGGATACGATGATGGCGCAGCCTTTGCTTCGCTTGCGAAAAAGATCGATAAGATCGAGGCTGAGCTTGGCCGAGATGTGCAACGACTGTTCTATATTTCGACGCCACCGAGCGTGTTTCAGCCGATTGTTGAGAACCTCGGCAGTAGTGGCATGGCGCAGGCGCATGTCGGCACGAAGTTGGCCTCGAAGGTGATCATTGAGAAACCATTCGGCCGCGACCTTGTATCGGCACGGGCTTTAAACTCGACGCTCAATAGTGTGTTTGAAGAGCCCCAGATCTATCGAATTGACCACTATCTTGGCAAGGAGACGGTACAGGATTTGTTAGTGCAGCGTTTTGCAAATTCGATTTTTGAACCGATGTGGAACCGTGGGCACGTCGATTGCGTGCAGATCACAGTTGCAGAGAATCTAGGTGTCGGCACGCGTGGCGGTTATTACGATACTAGTGGCGCGCTACGCGACATGATTCAGAACCATACGATGCAACTCGTCGCGCTGACCGCGATGGAGCCACCCGTCTCACTCGATCCAGAGTCGATTCGTGATGAAAAGGTTAAAGTGTTGAAGGCGATTCAACCGTTGGAGCTGAAGGAAGATGGCGGGGATGTCGTTCGCGGCCGCTACACGGAAGGCTTGGTCAATGGTGAACCAGTCGAGAGCTACATGGATGCACCGGGTATTCCGGCGGATTCATCCACCGAGACTTACGCGGCCTTGCGCTTGTCGATTAACAATTGGCGCTGGCAGGGTGTGCCGTTCTACATTCGTTCGGGTAAACGGATGGCGCGACGTGCCAGCGAGATTGCGATTCAGTTCAAACGTCCTCCGGGCATTCTCTTTTCGGAGGGTAAAAAATTCGACGTGGCGCAAAATACAATGGTGATTCGTATCCAACCAGACGAAGGTGTGACCTTGATCATGAATTCAAAGGTTCCTGGCTTGGAAACACGTACGCAGCCAGTCAAGATGCACTTCCGTTATGCGACCACTTTTGGCTCCAATACTCCTGAAGCTTATGAGCGGTTGATTCTCGATGCACTGATCGGCGATAGCACACTTTTCATTCGTGGCGATGAGACGGAGGCTTCTTGGAATTTGGTGACGCCTATTTTAGAGCACTGGGAAAAGTGCGGTCAAAGTGGGCTCGCAGAGTATGCGTCAGGTTCATGGGGCCCCGTCGAGAGTGAGCGCTTGCTTCAAGAAAAAGGCCATCAATGGCGCCGCTCGGGTTCGTAGTCATTCGCACCAGAACTGACTTTCAGTGTTCAAAACATTTTATTATGGCCGATTTAATTAATGCCCTTCCAGGTGTCGAACTTCCTGTTCGCGAGGTAACCAGTCGGCTCGCTTCGATGTGGGACTCTGAGCCTTCCACTGACCATCTGGAGTCGCGCGCCTCGCAGATGAATGTAGTGCTGCACTTCGGCCTAGAAGTGACTGCAGAAGAGGCGCGAGAGCGCTTTGATGCGCTGATCCGCTTCGCGCAGCGCTACCCGAGCCGAATTATTGTGCTATGCCCGACGCGTGCGGATCTAGAGGGTGGGATGGAGAGTAAGCTCTTCAGCCAATGTTATATTGGTGATTCGCACCGTGAGATGTGCTGCTGTGAAGCCTTGATGCTGCGTTATAAGTCGGAGGATTTTGGCTATTTGGCCAATCAAGTGTCGATCTGGCTGGAGGGCGATTTACCGACGTATCACTGGTTCAGTGGCGTCCCAGCGAAGCGAATCGAGACTTATTTTGATAACTTATTACTGGGCGTGCGTCGTTGTGTTTACGATAGTTCAGTTGAATTGGAGGATTTATCGAACTTGAATTGGCCAGACCCGAGCCGTGTGGGCGATTTGGCCAAGGCGCGGTTACTGCCAGCTCGGCAGGCGATCGGCCAGTTTATGAGTGGCTATTCGATCGAGAGCCTGTGCGATGGCCTGCAGGCGGTTCGTGTGCGACACTGCGCATCGATGCCAGGAGAAGGGCGCGGCCTGCTGGAATGGGTGCAGTCGTGTTTCTCTGATTGTGAAGTGAGCAAGTCGCGCGTAACCGCTGGCGCAGAGTTCTCACTAGTCGAATTAGAGCCGTCGGACCTGTGTGCGTTGGAGCTCGAATTTGTCTACAATGACGAGCGATATTTGAAATGCCGCAAGTTTAAGGACGGCGCACGTGGGGAAATCCACGCCTCCCTAGGGAAAGGTGAGGCGGAGATTCACACTCGAGTGAAGCCCATGGCGACCGAACAAGCACTGGCAGAAGCCTTCTTCTTTTGATTGGACGATTCGCGCTTCAGTGCGACTTACTTGTCGAGCTCATCGAGGGCTGCGAGCACATCGTCAGCCTGATTCGCGGTCGCAGCTTTCAAATCGAGCCATACTAGTTTGCCGTCCTTAAAGATATAGGCTTGGCGACTCCAACGGCTCTTATCAAATGCGGTACTCACCGCTTTGTCGGTATCGGCAATTAGCGTAAACGGAAGCTGGTATTTGTTGCGAAACGCCGCTTGTGTCTTGGCGGTGTCTGCGGAGATACCAAATATGGTGACGCCGCGTTGTTGCAGCACTTCCCAGGAATCGCGGAGACTGCAGGCTTGCTTGGTACAACCGGGCGTCATCGCCTTGGGGTAAAAGAAGACTACGCTAGTGCCTGTGTTGAATGCAGCTCCCAGATCGATCGTGTTGCCGGTGTGGTCGATGGCGGAAATTTGTGGTGCATCACTGCCGACTGTAAGTCCAGCGGAGAGCATGTTGGATAATAGAGAAAAAATCATAAGCGTAATAAGAGTAAGTTTCATGCGCTAGTAATCGCATATTAGTCTGAGACCTTACAGCTGAATGGCTGAACCCGACGATTAAGACCTGTTGTTCCCTACCGACCGCACGGTGGAAACGCGTGTCTAGTCGGCCGACTGCTGAGTGGTGTGTTCCAAGCGACTGGCGAGCGTCTTAAAGATTATGATCGCGATCTAGGGAGATTCACAAATCACGTTTTCCATGCCATCGTAGTCATATTTTATGACGGTAATCGAAGTGCGGGCTTTGACGGAGCAGGTTCTCAACCAACATAGGCACAGCGCCAATGCGCACGTATGCGAAGGTCGTCACTGCCTAAACATCTGTTCAGATTGGTCTTTTTATACGGAGTCTTTGAGCTGGTCCGCCTCGTCTTTTTTAGGGGCATTGTCGATCAGTTCGACTTTTGCGCTGTCAATGGCACTCTGAATTTCTTTGAGTTTCGCCTCGCTTAGGCCGCTTGGCTCCTCTCCGCTCTTTGCAATCAACTCATAGCGATTGGCAGTCGCATCGCCACGCACGGACAGTGCGATGGTGAGCGCTTTGTCGAGTTGGCTCTTGGCTTCTTCGTTGAGATACCAAAGTTGGCGGTGAATCGCGCCTGTGGCAATGCTGTGGTCGATGATTGACGTCCATTGGGCTGTCGCTCTGGCATCCATGTTAGACTGCCCAGAGATGTAGATGCTCAGAGGTAGTTGTAGTTCGCTGGCAATCGCGTGGGCCCGCATGTTGCTAGCCCCATAGCGTGCGCCAGTTTCGAAGACTGCAATCGCAGCGAAGACTAATGCCAGTGGTAAGAGCAAGCTGCTTATTTTATCCATCATAATTGTGGGGATGATTACCCCTCTATTCAACCTTACGTAGCTGAATCGTGTCGACGATCTTTTTGCCCGCGATCACATTGGTAATGACAACCATTGGGGCGCCTTTTTTCGCCCAATTGCGCGCTTCCAAAGCTTTAAAGGCATTTTGAATGGTACGTTCTGGGTCGTTGTTGTCGAATTCCATGAAAAATGGCTCAATTCCGCGCATGATCAGCAGCTGACCGAAAACATCGTGGTTATCGGTAAATGCATAAACGGGCACGTTCGGTCGAAGTGAGGAGAGCTTTTGCGCCAGCAGGCCGCGCCGCGTGAATACCACGACGCCGGCGTCCTCGAGCTCCGAGGCGAGATAGGCCGCGGAACGCAGCATTTTTGATTTCGGCTGCTTGAGCACTAAGTCTTCGCGTAGCACAGGGCCGTCTTCACTTTCCATACGCTTGGCAATACGATTGATCGTCTCAACGCATTCCACTGGATATTTGCCGACGGTGGTCTCGCCAGAAAGCATGACGCAATCGGCTTCTTCGCGAATTGCATTAGCAATGTCAGTGACTTCAGCACGCGTCGGGATTGGTGAGTCGATCATCGATTCGAGCATGTGGGTCGCGACAATCACAGGTGTTGTATTTTGAATGCAGGCGTCGATTGCGCGTGACTGAATCAAAGGCAAATCTTCGAACGGGCATTCGATGCCAAGATCGCCGCGGGCAATCATTAAGCCATCTGAAGCTTTGATAATACCCTCGAGATTTCGGATCGCCTGTTGATCTTCGATTTTCGCAATAACTTGAGCTGGCGAGCCCTTGCTCGATAGGTAGCGATGGAAGATGTCGAGGTCGCCTGGTTCGCGTACGAATGACAACGCGAAAAATTCGATACCTTCTTCGATACCCACATCGACATCGCCTTGATCCTTTTGAGTCAAGGCTGGGAGGTTGACGCGGACGCCGGGTAAATTAATGTGCCTACGGTTGCCGAGTGGGCCAGGTATAATGACTTCGCAACGTACGCGTTGATCTTCGATATTAACAACGAGGAGCCGCATCAGGCCGCTGTCGACGAGCACGGTTTCGCCGACTTTGATGTCCTGAGCGAAGCCCGGGTAGTTGACGTCAACACGGCGGATGCCGTCTTCGCCTAGGCTGCCTATGCCTTCGCCAAAGGTGAAATCGATCGTTTCGCCTTTTTCCAATTCGAAAGTCTCAGGCACATCACCAGTGCGGATTTCTGGTCCTTTGACGTCCATCATGATTGCGATTTGACGCCCCACACGATCGCAGACCTTGCGTACGCGACGGATGATTTCGCGCGACCAAGCATGGTCGGCATGCGCCATGTTGATGCGGCAGATATCGACACCAGCGTGGATGAGTCGTTCTAGGGTCTCCTCATCTTGTGTGGCTGGGCCTACTGTGAAAATGATTTTCGTTTTGCGATAAGGGTTTTTCATGTGATCTGGTAACTTATTAATTTCATTAGGATTTGGTGATGGGGGCAGCGTCAAATTTAGGGTCGACCACCTTGATGGTAAAGGTGCTAGCGTTGCCGGAGAGGTCTGCAAACTTATTTTGTACCAGTTCGACTGTGTTGCAGTCCTTGCTGAGATGGGCGAGATAGACTTCGCGCACTTCTGAGCTGCCGTTTAATGCACTGAGGGCCTGGTAGCAAGCGTCGTTGGAGAGGTGGCCGTGGCGACCTCGTATGCGTTGCTTGAGTGACCAGGGGCGCCGGTTGTCACTTTCTAGTAACTTTTCGTCGTAATTGGCCTCGAGGACTAGGGTCTGTACTAATTTAATGTGCTCTTTAATGTGCTCGGGCACATACCCTAAGTCGGTAACCCATGCGAGGCTTTGGCGTGGCGAAATTAGATCATCCACTTCGCCCCAGTGGAAGGTGAAGCCGACAGGATCGTAGGCATCATGCGGGACTGAGAACGAGCGCACCTCAATGTCCCGAAATTTAAAGCCAGTACCTGTCTGAAAGACCTGCCAGTTGACTTTTTTGACAAGTTTGCCCTGCACCGCGTCGGCGGTATCTCGATTGGCAAAGACAGGTAAGTCGGCTCGTTTGGCGAGGCCGCGAATACCTTGAGCGTGGTCGGAGTGCTCGTGAGTTAGGAACACCGCGTCGATGGTATCGATCGATTCACCGACGGTTTCGAGCATTAGTCCGATGCGCTTGCCGGAAAATCCGGCATCAACCAGAATTTTGCTATTGCCGGTGCGCAGTAGAGCACAATTGCCATTACTGCTGGAACCTAAAATCTTAAAATCGGACAACATGTGCGCAGAGACTTAGCACGCTTAGCAAGTTCGGCAAAGTCTTTTTCCGAACTTGCCAAATCGGACAATACCGCTTTACCTACATCGCTCTTACAATGATAGACGTAGGCTTGCGGCCCTAGTCATTCTCTGACAGCTTGTTATGAGAGTGTCGGTCACAAGTCTGTGGGCGATCCATCGAAGCATGAAAAATAAAAAAAGCATTCCAGTGCAGGACCAACTGACTGCCGCCGCGGCGAAGCCAGTGAAATCTTATGACCAGAATTTCGTCCTTACCGATGAATATCGCTCCGGCCTACCTGATATGCAGAACGCCGACGCGCAACAGATATTCGGTGCGAATGTGCCCATCCTCAAGGTCGGTATTTCAAATTTCAGGCTTCCGCTGCGTTACATCACGCCCACCTCTGACACGCAGACAATCGAAACCTCGATCACCGGCACCGTTTCTTTGCAGGCTGGTCAGAAGGGGATCAACATGTCGCGCATCATGCGTGTGTTTTATACATTTCAAGAGCGTATTTTTACGCCCGATCTTTTGCATGAAATTTTGCGTGAGTATAAGACAGAGGTTATCGCACATCGTGCGCAGCTGAAGCTCGATTTCGAATACCCAATCCTCAAGCCAAGCCTCCGTAGTGGCCTCGAAGGCTGGCAGTATTACAAATGTGCATTCGAAGGTAAAATCGACGAGCTCAACCGTTTTCGTAAGTACATCCACTTTGACTTTGTTTATTCATCTGCGTGCCCGTGCTCATCTGAGCTGTCCGAGCATGCGCGTGAGAGTCGTAATATATATGGCATCCCGCACTCGCAGCGTAGCACTGCTCGGGTGAGCGTTGAAGTAGCTGAGGAGGCGCATGTTGCGATCGAAGAGATTCAGCAAATCTGCCTCGAAGCCCTCAAGACTGAAACGCAAGTGATGGTCAAGCGTGAGGACGAACAAGCATTTGCTGAGATGAATGGAGCCTTTACCAAATTTGTCGAAGATGCCGCACGTCTCCTCTACGAGCAACTCGACAACGAACCGCGTATTGTTGACTTTCAAGTCGCTTGCGCGCACCTCGAATCGCTGCATTCACATGATGCGGTTGCAGTGATCAACAAAGGTGTGCCAGGTGGCTTTACTGGTCATTTTGAAGATTTTAAGGGCTTGATTCGATAGTCGCTAGCGCCGATGCGATTAAAGCTTGGCAGCCGGACTTTAATCTAGAATTTCCTGTTTTATACTTCACAGGTGGAGCTTTAGTCGCTATCTGTACTGCTGATGGTTGATTGTTATATGGCCAGCTCTCCCTACAGAACTACCGTGCAAAAATCCGAATTATTTGATGTCGTTAATGCCGAGGATATTGTCCTTCACTCGGCAGAGCGTTCCGTGGTTCATCGCCAACAGCTAATGCACCGTGCGGTGCATGTATTCGTCTTTAATGCTGCGGGGCAATTGTATCTGCAGCGCCGCTCGCTGAATAAAGATACGGCGGCGGGTAAATGGGTCAGTTCCTGTTCCGGCCACGTCGATAGTGGTGAGGATTACGATGCCGCTGCACCTCGTGAACTGGCTGAAGAGATCGGCTTGACCGAGCCTAGCGGCTTGGAGCGCATTTTCAAGGTATCCCCTTGTAAGCAAACTGGGCAGGAGTTCGTTTGGGTCTACCGTTGCAGAGCAGAAGGCCCGTTCGTTCTCGACCCTGAGGAAGTGAGCGAGGGTAAATGGATCGACCTCGATGACTTGAATGCATGGATCGAACAGCGTCCTCGTGATTTCGCCTGGTCGTTCACCTATCTCTGGGAGAAATACGGAATATTATAGTTGATGAGTTGACTCCTCAACCTCGTTAAAGGAGTCCAGCAACAGATGCCCGCCGATGCGTACCGAGCCTGTTCGAATGGGAGGTGTCAGGATTAGCAATCCGCGACTACTGGAAGTGATCCGAATATTATTCTTGTAGAGTAGGTGGTAGCGATTGTTACCTTTAGCAGCGACAGAAATGTCGACGGGCTGCCGACTTGCCTCATTGTATGCTTGGCTAATGCCTCCTTGTTGTAATGCATTCAGTGCTGTGCCGACTTTTACTAATACATCAACCCCTGTGATATTGATTAAGCAAATACTACCTAGAGGGAAGTTGTGATGTGAATCGTCGATCGCATAGGCCTTAATTGTATCATTTGTGCGATCGTTATCTGGTGTAATGAGTAGCAGAAGAGGAACTTTGCTGGGTTCGATTCGAATTCGTTCGACTAATATGGGCGGCGTTTTTTTTGCGGAGGTCGCGTCTTGACCGTAGATTCGGAGTGTGCCGTCGTCACTTGGAATGGTAGCTTGATAATGGTCTGAGCGGCTCTTTTTTCTGAACTCAAGTTTAGTTAAACTGTTGGGAGTATCTGCGTAGTAGAGAGTTGTAGTCTTCAGTGCTTGTAGCGCATAGGTCGAGAAAGTGACCGAGTAAGAGGCTGGCTTAGCTGCTGCTGTAGTCACTGTAATTAACAACATCCAAATATAAGTGTTTAATTTCATTACTAGTGTTGTGGGGGCGATTGATTGATTGGCGCAATCCATTGAATGTTGAGAATTCTAAATGATCGTCCGAATCGACGATTACTTTGTTCGTCGGGTAAGCGCTGGACCACTGCTTCGAGGTAAGCTTCGGATTTGGGTTCGTTATCACTTTCGTTTAGCGCCGCGCCGTAGGCGCGAATCCGGAATGTGTCTGAGCGAACAAAGGAAAAGGGGCCAAGCGCATTTAGTATCGTGGCTTGTGATATGTGTGCGGGGGTGTTTGTAGGGATTAAGTCGGTGTCATTCTTCCGGTTGTTTAGGCTTGGTACGGTATTAATCGCATCTTGCAGTAGGCCAGAATTGAGCCAGGCGGCCATACTGAGAGGTGGGTGACCGTTATCTTTGTGATACTGTTGTAGTTGTTGTACAATCGCAGTGCTTAAAGCTTCCACGTCCGCCTCTGTGAGTTCTCGGATCGACTGGAAGAAAGTTGGGTATTGCAGCGAATTAAGCCACTTGAGGTTGTCGATACTGAAGGCATTAAGGTAGTCACTGCTGCTTGCTCGCGAGACGAAATTGAAGCGTGAGTCGCTCGCTCGCTCGTTTAGATTATGCACCATCGCCTGTGGCTGACTTACAGTAATTCGTTCAATCGCGGTGGTATGTGTCCCCCATTCGGGTGAGTTAAAATCATTAGCCTGCTCGTAGCGAAATTCGTATGTATTTTGAGGGAAGCTTTTGCTCGATAGCAAACTCTTCCAGCTCTCTTTGGAGGTCGAATTTAGATTGAAGCCGTTTTCGATAAATAAGTGCTTGGCGGCATTTGGATCGATCAGCTGGGGGATTTTAATGTGATAGGCAAATCGACCGTTAGCTAAAGGAGTCACGCCATCCCACTCTACGATTTTAGGATTAGGTAGGGTAGAGAAATAATAGCGATCATAATGGTCGTTTAGATCGCCGCCCCATGAATTGCCAATCGAGTTAGCGGGATAATCTTTGTATTTGAGGCTCCTGAACGCACCTAGATCAGTGACTTCGCTAATCGGTGGATCAATGATGCGCGCAATTCGGTCGCGTCGCCCTGTGTAGTTGCTTGAGGTTTCGTAATGAAAAAAATGATCGCCTTTGAAGCTTTCGCTGGGCTCGAATCTAGAGAGATCAGCATCTGTCCCATTGACGCTGAAGTCGTAGGGTAGAGCTGGCGTGGAGCTCCATGGCTCGTTCTGATCCCAAGAACTAATATCGACGCGAATCGTACGGCTGCGGACATCATATTCACTGAGCCAATTTGAAATATCAGTAATAGCTCCCGGTGCTTCTTGCTCGTCTAGCATGCGATAACGAAATGCAAATGCGTAGCCAGGCACCTCCAAGGAATGAGCGTTCATGCCCCACGCTCCAGTGCTGGAGGTGGGTACGCGTTTTAACCAAGTGGCGCGGTTGTTGTAGCTGTTGTAATCATAATCGATGCTGAAGTCAGAGTAATTCTTTAACTCGACTGTTAACATCTCTCGCTGCTGATGGCTGGCATTGATAGCCTGCAGTGTAATGCTCACGGGCGAGTTGTTGAAAGTGAATCTGCCGGTGTAATTGTCGGATCGATTGCCGAGTATACTTAGCCCCAAGGCTCGTTGAATCGTGCCGCTGTTATTGTCGCCGTGAGAATTGCTGATGCTGCCCGAATCAAGAGGCAGACTTGTGCGGAAAACCATCCCGGGCCGCAGAATTTTTGGGCTTTGGTGATCACTCCATTTGATTCGTAGATTTGGCATGGATCCGATCGCAGAACTGGCGGAATTGTTATTAGTGATGTTGAAGTCGGGTAGATTCTTTATTTCGACGGTAAGGTCTGAAAATCCTAGAGAGTCAGGCATGTTGCTATCACCAATCATAATCGGAACGGTGTACGGATTCCACAGTTCCAGATAGACTTTATATACTAGGAAGATCGAGCTGTCGGTCATCAGACTGTTGGCGGCCTTGCCATCTTCAGCGGCGATGCCTAAGCTGATCTGCAATTCGGTGATGACTGGCAACAAGTCAAAGTGGTTGGCTTTGGCTTCAGTTGTCGCTATCGTCGTCTCGCTGAGTTGCATCCCGATGATCTCGTTGCTGGGATGTGCGGTAGGATTGCCCCTAAATTGGACCAATTGAATCGATCCTTTGGTGATCAAGTTGTTCGGTTCATTGTAGAGCGTATCGAGCTGTGCTTGGGTAGTCGTTGTAAAGTCCAGTGTTTTGAGAAAGCTAAGATCTTTTTTTAAACCTCCATGGCTCGGGTCAGACAGGACAAAACGGTTTCGAAGTGTATAGTCGTGCCTAAATTTCGCTTGAATTGTATCCTGATCGTCCTGCGATTGATGTGCGGCGAGTATTGCAATCTGGTCTTGGTATATTACCTGATCCATTAGTGCCTTCGTTGCACCACTTGGGTCATTAATATCGAACAGTAAGTGGTAGTCGAAGTTTGGGTCATGCCGCGCGTGTAGCACCTTATTTGAATTGAGATTGTAGTCGAGATGGCGCTTACCTTCTGGCAGTGCGTCGAGCGTGTCATGCAGCGCGTCATGGACGCTGGTTGCCGCCTTCATGCCTTCATCGGAAATCCACCACGCATATTGCCCGTGGTCGATGCCTTGAACTGCCACGCGTGTCGCTAAAAAGTTATTCGACTGCTTCGAGTGATTACTCGAAGCAGAGAAGCCGACTTGCATCGTAATTGGGACTGAAGCTCCAAGGCGGGGGCTTGACCCTGCACCCGAGACTAACCAGATCGGTCTGGCGGTCGGATCGGTGCTGTCCCACACGCCGGTCCAGAACCTACAGAGTGGATCGAAATTGCCCTCGCCGAGGATGTCGGCTCGAGCGGTTACGCGTTGGTCGGGGCCAGCGTGTTTTTGCAGTTGGCCGATGGCAAGCATCAGCGCAAAACGTGCATTCTCACGGGCCTGTAATAGATGCAGACTGTTGCTTGCCGCTCGGCTTTCGACATGGACGAGCGTGGTCACTGAAAAGAGCATAATTAGCACGAAGGCCATTAGTAGTAACGCGAGTATCAGTGCGAAGCCTCCGAGAGGATTTACCGGTTTTTTTATAATGCAGTAAGGGGACATCGGGTATCACGTCCGAATGAAAGGATATTCAACTAAAGCGCGAGCTTAAGTAACGATTTATAGTCAAGTTATTGTCGCTTTGGGCTTGGGTGGATGACCAAGTCCGCTCTGTTGGGAGCGTGCTATAATTATTTTTCTCGAAAAATCAGATGAGCATCCTTCTTGCTATCATCTGCAGTGCTTAACAGATTGTCTTTCAATTCCAGCACTTATGGCTTCCGTATTAAATACACCCACTATTCTCGTCATCGATGATGACGATGATCTTCGTTATTCTCTCAAGCGTGTTCTTTCGACACGTACCTGTCACTTTATAGAAGCGAACAGCGGGGAAGAGGGCCTGCAGATGGCTGAGCAGCATGGGCCGGACCTTATTTTACTGGATAATCGTATGGGCGGCATGAGCGGGATTGAAGCCCTGCAACATCTGCGTGGGGCAAATCCGAATGCGATGATTATCTTGATGACTGCCTATGGTACGACTCAGACTACAATTGAGGCGATGAAGTTCGGCGCATTTGACTACATCATGAAGCCCTTTGACCCGAAGAAGATCCTGTCGTTGATTGATTCGGCTCTGGCGGCGTCGAGCGATCTTGACCGTGCGAATCAAGGCAAGAAGTCCGAGGGGGTGAGCGCGGAAGAGATCGAGGGCGGTATTATCGGCAGTTCGCCTGCAATGCAAGCGGTGTTTAAAATGATCGGACAGGTCGCCGCCAGTGATGTAACGGTAATGGTCACGGGAGAGAGTGGCACCGGTAAGGAATTGATCGCCCGCGCAATTTTTCAAAATAGTCTGCGCGCGCAGAAGCCTTACATCGCAGTAAATTGCGCAGCGATTCCAGATAATTTAATCGAGAGTGAACTGTTTGGCCATGAGAAGGGCTCGTTTACTGGAGCGACCACACAGCGCATTGGTAAGTTTGAGCTTTGCGACGGTGGCACCATTTTTCTCGATGAGATCGGCGATATGGCGCTCGCCACCCAGACTAAGATCCTGCGTGCCTTGCAGGAAGGCGAGATTCAGCGCGTTGGCAGTAGTGAGACCGTCAAGGTCGATGTGCGGCTACTCGCTGCCACCAACAAACCACTCGAAACGATGGTTCAGGAAAAGACTTTCCGAGAAGATCTCTATTACCGCTTAAATGTGGTGCGGATTCAACTGCCGCCCCTGCGTGAGCGCTTTGAGGATGTGCCGTTGTTGGTGGATTTTGTGCTCAAGCGACTCGCCCTTGATAGTAAGGTGGGGAGCAAGACGATCTCGCCTGAGGCAATGACTGCGTTGTCGAAATATACTTGGCCGGGCAACGTTCGCGAGTTGGAGAATTTGATCTATCGCAGTGCGGTAATGGCGCAAAGTGATACGATTTTGATCAAAGATTTGCCGGAGGAACTCCTCTCCACAGTTGCAACTGTCGATGACCCCGTATCAGCGCCGCCGATTGGCAATACTCCTTCAAATATAAGTGAGCGTCCCCATTCTGACGGGTCGACTGACGTGTCAGATGCTGATGCACCAGCGGCGGATGCTGGGCTAAGTATGCCTTTCGGCGAGCCGTTTTCCGAAGTCTATAAGCAACTGCGTGAGGCGTTTGGCACCAATATACTCGAACACGCCGAACGCGAAATTATCAAGCGCACGCTCGAAGACGTGGGGGGTAAGCAAGTCAAAGCTGCAGAAATATTAGGTATGACGCGGGCCACACTACGCAAGCGTATCGATCAATACGATCTTGGTAAGTAGCGGCTTTCTCGCGGCAGAAGGGTATCGCGGTGGGAGGTTAGTTCGAGCTCAGCATCAAATTGCGAATCTGTGATGGTTCATCAGTTTTCGGTGCTCAACGTGGACGACCCAAATAGCTTGAGCCAATGCCGATGCAAGCGAGGGCTAGTCGCCCTCACTACTGTGGTCAGGCATTCGCTATTTCCGCAGGTCTAGGCAGCCTACGGTTGTACGAAGATGTGTAGCCGTGCTTCAGCTTTCATGCCGTCCGGGCCGCGCGCGTGGATACGCACCGTCTCACGAATCTGTGTTTCAAAAGATTTCGGCTGGATGCGGAGGATGCGGTCCGCCCGCTCATCAGGGTCCGGCTCTGCAGTAATTGTGAGCTTGGCGCGATCATACTCGATGCTGGTGATCTCGTTGACATAGCGCTTGTCGAGCTTGATGCGGATGTGACGCTCGGTTCTGGAGGTGGACGGGTTCCAGTAGACGATTTGCGGTTGTGTCTCGACCAGCTTTGGCACTTGCACGATCATATGCAGTATCGACACCGCGTTGGCTTGATCATCGAGGAACACCTCAAGTTTATTATGGTTCAGCCCTTGGCGTTTGCCCTTGTTAAAGATGGCGGTGATCGTGCTAGATTCGCCGGGCTGGATGATTTTTTGATTTAGGATCGAGCTGGTGCAGCCGCAGCTGGTCTTGACTCGAGCGATGCGCACTGTCTCGTCGCCTTTGTTAGTCACGACGAACTCAGCACGTGCTTCTTCCTCGTTCGGTTTAAGCTCGATTCGTGCCTCGGTTTGATTCCAATCAAGCCTCGACGCTTCGCCAACTGCTGGAAGGAGGAGTGCAAGCATAGGAATGCTCAGGAATGCTTTGGACAGCTGCTTAAACATAATCATTAATATAAATATTTGTGTGTGGATTGGGTGCAAGCGGTAAGCTGATTCTTATCAGCGTGGTGCCGCGTTATGGTTCTGTCGGTCTTGCTTGTGCACCAAGGTCACCGCGCCCAGCAGTAGCAAATTTCGCAGGATTAGCCAGCGGTAATCTGCGCTCGCTTCGCCCGTCTCCGCCCCGAAGCAACCACAGCTAATATCCAGTCCGCGCATCCATGCGCTCAGATGCAGCGCTATGAAGAGTAGTAGCAAGAGCCCAACCAGGATGCTGCTGGTTCGCCGGATCGCAGGCAGTAGGATGCCGAGGCCTATCACGAGTTCCAACCACGGTAAAAGTAAAGCTACCCAAGCGGAAAGCTCCGAGTCGATTATCCTAAACGCGCCCACAGAGCTGGCGAATGCCACTGGATCTTCAATCTTCGGCAGCGCTGCTGTCACGAACACGCCGGCGAGCGCGAGGCGAGCGAGCAGTACGAAGAGCTGCCTGTTCATTATTGTAGCCATGCGTCCCATCCTCCTTTCAAACTATAAATTTCAGCATCTGGTAGGGTATCGCGTAGGTGCTCGGCAATCCGCTTGCTCGTGCCGCAGCCTTCGCTGCCACAATAGACCACGATTGGGCGCGGTTGCGTGAGCCATGCGTCCATGAGCTCGATGATGCCAGTTTCCCAGTGCTCATCATTAAGATAAATCGCCGATGGGATGTGTGCGGTGTGGTAATCAGCTTCATTGCGTGCATCGATCCAGATGACCTGCAGTGCCCTGGCATCGGCAGGCCAGATTTCACCCGCGGCTAAGCCTGGCTCCGCCCAGGGGAGGGGCGCGAGGCCACTAAATAGCGAAAACGCTGCGCCCAGTACGCTGATCGCGATGATGAATGAAATTTCTCGAAAAAACCTGGCCATTCATGAGCAGGGTAGCGCAACTCAGACTGCGCGCAAGACTTCTGAGTCGATCTGATTCAGCATTCATTGCTAGTGGCTAGAGGTCGACTGGCGATGGACTGAATTTTGCAGTCGAACCTTTGGGAGAGTTAATCACAGCTTAGGAGCGTGGGCGACTCGCCCACGTTAGCCAAGTGGTGTGGGCGACTCGCCCACGTTAGCCAAGTGGTGTGGGCGACTCGTCCGCGTTAGCCAAGTAATGCGGTCGAGTCTCTCTCGCGCCATTCTAAAATGCAGTGTGCTTCTTTAGTATCGTCGATACATTTTTTCGTGGTGCACAGTCGCTTGCAAATGTATCCATATTCTTATGATCAAAAAAGCGCGCGCTGCATATGTCCTTCAACGTTTGCAAGAGCTATATCCGAATCCGCCAATCCCCCTTAATCATAAGGACCCGTATACCTTGCTGATCGCGGTGTTACTCTCAGCGCAGTGCACTGACGAGCGGGTCAACCAAATTACGCCGATACTGTTTGCACGAGCGGATACCCCGCAGGCAATGGTGCAGGTGCCCGTTGAGGAAATTCGTCAGATAATTCGGCCGTGTGGCCTGTCGCCGATGAAGTCCAAAGGCATCGCAGGTCTGTCGCGGATGCTGGTCGAAGATCATGGTGGTGTGGTGCCTGCTGATATGACGATACTGGAAACCTTCCCGGGGGTGGGTCATAAAACCGCGTCGGTGGTGATGTCGCAGGTGTTTGGCGTCCCAGCATTTGCGGTCGATACTCATATTCATCGCCTTGCGCAGCGCTGGGGACTAACAGATGGCAAGAGTGTGGTGCAGACCGAGCGTGATTTGAAGCGGCTGTTTCCAGAGGCGAGTTGGAACGCCTTACATTTGCAGATTATTTATTACGGTCGCGAGTATTGCTCGGCGCGCGGCTGCGATGGCACCATTTGCCCAATCTGTCGGGCGCTCTACCCGAACCGAAAACGAGCGGTGAAGCTTAATAAGGCATAGCGCATCGGTGCTTCGAACCGCGAAGGTGTAACTTTGGCGCAGGCTTTACGCAGATGGCGAAGCAACGTTGGAGTGGTCCGCTGGGGAGGGTCCGCCTCCGTGCGGACCGCAGTGCCATAGGCTCAGGGGCAATGCGGACGACACGGAGGTCGTCCCTCCCAGTTAACTGCTCCCGGTCAGGTCTGACGCCTGCGACTAATGTCAATTCGTGGTCTTTTGCTTCGACTTAGCAGATGGCGAAGCAACGTTGGAGTGGCCCGCCGGGGAGGGTCCGCCTCCGCGCGGACCGCTGTGCCATACGCTCAGGGGCAATCCGGACGACACGGAGGTCGTCCCTCCCAACTACTCCTGCCAGGTCTGACGCCTACGACTAAAGACTGCATGCCGTCTCTTGGCGCGACTGAGCGGCAATTAAAAACAGATTCGGGATCAGTGGCTCACATCAAAAAAGTG
>Ga0209374_1001440_pt1 | contig 23113 bp, 19 predicted proteins | sample SaaInlLV_DNA_10m_FD_184683 | JGI IMG/M metagenome (GOLD analysis project Ga0209374, IMG submission 184683) | Marine microbial communities from expanding oxygen minimum zones in the Saanich Inlet - SI075_LV_DNA_10m (SPAdes) (version 2) | ecosystem: Environmental > Aquatic > Marine > Unclassified ... | reverse complement strand
AGGGAATTTCTAGTGGGCAAAGGCTTTGGAATTGGCGGATCGTATTATCGGAGCCGAAAACGACCATGGCATCGGCCTTCGGAATCCAGTGCGCGGGCAGTTCTCGGGAGACTTCGACGAAAGGGCGAAGTGGAATTGGGACTTCGAAATCTAGGAGGGTTTGTGAGGGGAGTTTGAGGAGGTTTTGAGCACCGAGGAGAACTCCATTTAGAAGAGTTTGAAAAGCGGCGTGTGGAGTGTTGCCGCTGATAATGTGAACGATATTTTTTGGAAGCCGGGCCGTGGTGCCGGAGGCTTCACATAAGAAGGTCTCCTCGAGAAGGTTGCGCGTAAGATTCCCGGTGAAAGGCTCAAGTTGCTCGCGGGAAGCTAGAATGAGGTCGATACGTTTGCTGAGAGTCATAACGATAGGGCTTGGTCGATAGTTCGGGAGCAACCTCGCGGTAGTGCTCCAGGATCGCGGCCAATGAGAGTGAAAGAATGGTCTTCGTTGCGCACCGCAAAATCTTGAGTCCGGATCCCGCAAACGCTGTGGAGGTTGGCGAGGTCGTGGATGACGAGGTAGCCCGTTTCGCCGGGTGCGACTTCACGTTCAGTTTCAGGATCTAGGATGAGATGGCGGCACCAGCGGGGAAAACGATGCGGCCCATCAGGGCCGGTGGCGTAGGCCTGGCTGGAGAGCTCGGTCATGCCGTATTCGTTATGAAGATGGTTGAGCGGAAGCTTGAAAAATTCGGAGAGCTGAGAGTAGAAATCTGGCTTGGAAAGCGTAATAGAAGTGCCTTTGTAGCCTCCGGTTTCGAGGAGGTGGGAACCAGAGGGAAGAGGAATTGAGCCATGGATCTCCATGAGGTGACGAAAGGCGAGGGCGGTGCCCATAAGGATGAGAGGCTGTCCGGAAGCCAATTGAAGGAAAAGTTGACCAAGACGAAATTTGGAATTCTTCAGGAGAAAGCGGGAGTCGTTGCCATTATTGAGGTGGCGAAACATGTGGCTGAGAGATGATTGGGGAGATTCGAGATTGGAAGGAGCAAGGAAAAAGGTAGGGAGTTTTGGAAGTGGCCAGCCATAGGAAATGGCTTTTTCGTAAAGATGGGTTGATGGAAAATGATGCGAGCCCTTCGTTTCGGTGGTCGTGCCAGAGGTGAGAAAAGTCGTAAGGGTTTCTTGGCCGCAAGTCAGCGGCAAATCGGGAAGTTTGAAGGCGGCGGTGGGGACTGCGGGGATTTCTTCCCAGCGGGCGACAGTTTCGGGCGTTTTGTCTACGGATCGCGCGAAGGCTGCGTAAGGGTGGTTGCGGTCGAATTGGTATCTAAAAATATCGAGCGCGAGCGCAGAGAATTCCTCGTCACTGGGGCTCGAGATCAGCTTTTTGACTCGGTGAATCAAGTTAGAATCGTCCGAGTCTTGTGGTGTGAGGTCTTCGATTTCAGTCATTTCGCTTCGGGTGGTGACTTGACAAGTTGGTCAAAGATCGCGATGAAGGGGATAGTCGCGGTGCAATGATGCACTATCCTCAACTCTTATTATTTTAAAAGCCATGTTTTCCCTGAAACACTACCTCATGCTTCTTCTTTGCAGCTTGCTCTGTTTCAGCTGTTCGATGCTAAGGCCTTCGCCATCATCTCCTACTCTTGAAAATTTGCCAGTTGCCCAAGCGGTGGACCCTCTGTTCCCAAATACAACTGGGCAATTTGGGACTGAGGCTCAGCTTAAAGAAGCGCGCGACAGGGCTAATGCTGAGGCCAAGGCGCGTCGCGAAAGACTACAAAATGAGCAGTTAGCTAATGGAATCAATCCCGACTCTGGAACAACTGATGTGATTCAGCCGATCCCGCGCGAGCCAATCAAGCGAGTTAGCAAATATCGCACAGCTCGTGCGATCGTTACCAAACCTGGATATGTTTTTAACCCATGGACTAACAAGGCTGTTGATGTGCGTGGAATCCCAAGCGGAACGCTCATTCGCGACCCGAACGATGGGGATCCCGATCATAAGTTTCGAGTCCCCTAAAGTGGGCATCTGAGTTTCCCGACGCCGGATTTTCCAAAGGAAATCCGGCTCTTTTTTTCCAATTTCATGTCATTTCCCCGAATTGCGATTCTTGGTCCAGGCCTTCTTGGGGGCTCGGTAGGGCTGGCTGCGAATGGTGCAGGATACGAGGTGATTTTATGGGGAAGAAATCCTGAGCGAGTCGAGATCACCCGTAAGATTGGATTGGAAGCAACTACTGATTTGCAGGTTGCGGTGAAGGAAGCGGATCTTATTATTTTGTCAGTTCCTGTGGGAGTAATGGGGTTCCTGTTAGAGTCGATAAGCGGGAATTTAAAACCAGGGGCAATCGTGACTGATGTGGGCAGCGTAAAGGCGCTTCCCCACCAGGTGGCAAATGAACATGCGATCCCATTTATCGGGAGCCATCCGATGGCTGGATCGGAGCAGACCGGAATTGAAGCGGCGCGCGCTGATCTTTTTAAAGGCGCTGCTTGTGCTTTGACGAATGATCAAGAGAGGCCGAACGAGGAGTTGCAAGCGGTTGCAAGGTTTTGGGAAAAGTTGGGATGCGTAATTTCAGTCATGGATTCGAAAGACCATGATCGAGCGGTTGCGCGGATCAGTCATCTTCCTCATGCCATGGCCGTGGTAACAGCTGCCGCTGGCTTGCGCTTTCCTGGCGACGAATTTTTAGCGGCCGGAGGGTTCCGGGATACCACGCGGGTGGCGTCAGGAGATCCTGAGATGTGGGCGGAAATTATGGTCGAGAATCGGGTCGCGGTGACAGTTGCGTTGCAGGATGCGCAAGAGGAAATGAGAGAGATGCTTGATCACCTCGCCAAATCGGACAAGAAAGGGCTGCAAAGTTATCTTGCGGAAGTCAAAGCCCGTAAAGAGAATCCATCCGAGAATTTATGAGTGAGACCATCCAAGTTAGTCCGCTAAAATCGATCACTGGCGAGCTCGCGGTTCCTGGGGATAAAAGTATTTCTCACCGTGCTGCTATTCTTGCCGGCCTGTCCAATGGGTCCTGCTTTGTGGAAAATTTCCTCTCGAGCGAGGATTGTGTGAATACCCTGCGCGGAATGGCGCAACTCGGGGTTCGCTTTGAGGTGAAAAAAGGGACTGACGATTTGCCGGTTGATCTTGTTATCCACGGATGTGGTGGGGAATTACAGGCTCCCGCCGGAGAACTTGATTGTGGCAATTCTGGAACGGGAATGCGCCTCTTGTCGGGTGTGCTGGCCGCGCAGAAATTTGACAGCACTCTGATTGGTGATGAATCGCTTTCTGGCCGTCCGATGGACCGGATCATTACTCCGCTCGCTAAAATGGGAGCGCAGTTTGAAACGCATGGGGCAAAGCCTGGTTGCGCCCCACTTCAGATCACGGGCGGAGAGTTGAAGCCGATCACCTATGAAATGCCTATGGCGAGTGCTCAGGTGAAAAGCGCAATTTTGTTAGCAGGATTGTTCGCGTCAGGGACCACCACCGTGATTCAACCGGCGACGAACCGAGATCACACCGAGCGGCTTTTAAACTCCTTCGGGGTGAATGTGAAAACTGAGGGCAACACCATTTCCATCGATGGAGGACAGATAGTTGAGGCCTGCGACCTAGTCGTGCCAGGAGACATTTCGAGTGCAGCTTTCTGGATTGTAGCAGCTGCCTGTGCTCCTGGATCACAGTTGATTATTAATAACGTGGGGTTGAATCCAACCCGGACCGCATTGCTGGATGTTTTGATCCGAATGGGCGCAAAGATCGAGGTTCAGCTGGAGCATCAAGATGGTGGCGAACCGCTGGGGCGAATTGAAATCACGGGAGGTAAGCTCCAAGGCACCGAGATCTTGAAAGAGGAAGTGCCCAACCTAATTGACGAAGTTCCCATTCTAGCGGTGGCGGGCGCTTTAGCAGAAGGGGTGATGACAATTCGTAATGCGGCCGAGCTCCGGGTGAAAGAGACGGATCGTATCGAAACTACGATCAGGAATCTTCGCCTAATGGGTGGCGAGATTAAAGAATTTGAAGATGGGATGGTCATCACCGGAGGGCGGACTCTCAAGGGAGCTAAGCTGGAAAGCTATGGCGACCACCGCATTGCCATGGCCTTTGCGATTGCGGGTCTTTTGGCCAAAGATGGCCAAACCACGATTGCGAATACGGCTTGCGTCGCTACTTCATATCCTACTTTTGTTCACCACCTTGAAACGTTCTGCCAATCATGAGTCAAACTTATCGAGCTGTTGCAATTGATGGTCCCGCTGCTTCGGGTAAAAGCACGGTCGCCAAGCGTCTCGCGGAATCGCTGGGGCTCGTTATGGTAAATTCTGGTGCCATGTATCGCGCCGTCACTTGGCAGGTTTTACAGGAGGGGATTGATCCAGAAAATAGGGCCGCTGTGCTAGAGGCGATGTCCCGGATGCGAATCGACTGCGGCGTTCAAAACAATCTATCCACCATCGCCATCAATGATCGTCTACTTACGACCGAGATCCGTAGTGCTGGAGTGAACGAACATGTTTCCAAGGTGGCATCAATTCCCGAAGTGCGCGAAAGTCTGGTGGCCATGCAGCGCGACTATCTTGGGGAATATGATGTGGTGATGGAGGGCCGGGACATCGGTTCGGTGGTCTTCCCGGATACTCCTTTTAAACTGTATGTTAGTGCGTCCGAGGAGGTCCGGGCGGCTCGGCGCGCGAAGGAAGGAGAGTCCGATGAAGTCGCGAAGCGGGATGCTCAAGATAGCAATCGTAAGGCTTCCCCACTTAAAGTGGCGGATGGTTCCATCGTGATTGATTCCTCAGACCTTACGATTGACGGGACTGTTGAGGCGGCTCGTAAAGCACTCATTAAACTTGGCTGGAGAGACTAAAATATGAAGACGACTTATTGGTTTGGGCACACCATTTTTCGTGCAGCGGCGAAGGCATTTTTTCGATACCAAGTGGTAGGTCGTGATAAGTTGATTACGGACGGATCAGTCTTGATTGCTTCAAATCACGAGAGTTTTTTGGATCCGCCGTTAGTTGGGATCGCTTACAATGATTCAGTCTATTACTTGGCTCGCAAGACCCTCTTTAGGGGGGTGACGAAATGGCTTTACTCACGCTGGAATGCTATCCCGATTGACCAGGACGCTCCGGATATGAGCAGCCTTAAAAAAATTATCAAAATCCTCAAGAGTGGTGAACAGGTAGTCGTTTTTCCCGAAGGATCACGCACCTTGGATGGCGACTTGCAGCGAGGGGAAGCTGGAGTGGGGCTAATCGCGGCCAAAAGCCGAGCGATCATCCAGCCGGTTCGGATTTTTGGGGCTTTTGAGGCTTTGCCGCGTGGAAGCGGGCGTCTGCGATTTCACCCGGTAACGATCGTTGTGGGAGATCCGATCACCTTAACTCCCGAGGAAAAGAAGGCCAAAGGGCGCGACGCTTATCAGGAAATTTCAGACCGGATCATGGCAGAAATCGCCAAGATTAAGCATCCGTCCGAGAATTGATTTTTACGAATTTTGAACGGATTGATTGTCAGCGTGGACAAATAAGCGAATACTATGCCTAAATAGCAAATAAGCTGCCTCCTTCATGAATCTGCAAATTGAATGCCCCAAATGTTCCAAGAGGTTCACTGTGAACGGTGATCTTGTTGGCAAGACGGTTGAGTGTGGTTCTTGTGATCATCGATTTTTGGTGAAGGAGGAATCGATTTTTGCTGAGCGGTCCAAGGTTTATCCAGGAGAAAAAATAAAAGGGAATGATGATTTTTTGAGTCGATTAGGGCGTGATCAGTCAACCTCGGAATCGAATCGAAGTGAAAAATCGATGGTCGGGGGAGGTCCGCCTAGGGTGGATGCCATCATGCCAGCTGGCGCCGGACAAAAGATCGCGGTAGGCGCCGGAATTAGTTTCCTGTTTCTCTACGCCTTCATTTTTGCTGTGGGGACCTCCGATGGAGGAATTTTTCAGGATATGATGAGGGGTAAACGGTATCTCCTTGGGGGCTTTGTTTGTCTCGTAGCAGGTGGCCTGATGCTTTTTGGTGCCAAGAATTGGAGGGGTAGGGCATTTCTACTATTGTTCACGTTTGGAGGTGCACTTTTTGCTCTCATTCTTATTCGTCCTGTCCATTTGACACCTAAGGCTGTTCTAGATTCGGCTCCAGAGCTAGGTTTGGATGATTCAGGGCCTGACCCGATCGCCCTAATTTGCGAAGAGGCAGGCTATTATGCGATTGAAAAAAAGTTGAAGAGCCTTGAGAAAAGGTTTGGTGGCTTAGCCTCCCAACATCTCGTGGGGATTTTCGTCAAGGATCTTGCTAGCAGTCAGTTCCATAACATCGAGAACTATCTTAAGATTGAACTCAAAATACCGCCTTCGGAAGCGATTAGCCGTTATTCCCGTAATAGCGATAAAGGTAGTTTGATCGTGATTTCGGGATTTCCGATCGATTTCGATTCGGTAGTCAAGATTTGTGATCCGAGGTTGGGGCGTGTGACAACCTATTCCGACTTACGCCTTATCGATTTAAAGCTTTCTGCTCTGCATGATTCGAAGGTGACTGATGATCTTAGAAACAAGCTTTCTAATCCGCAGAATCCTTCATACTTCAAAGAAAACCTCAGCGAACTCAGAGCACTGGATCCGTTGAGAAGAAAGGATGCTGTCAGAGAATTAGCTGGGGTCCCTGTAAACGTTGAGCGTCGTTACGGCGAAGAGATTATCGCAGAGTTCATTCGCCTGATTCGGAACGAGACTGATGCTCAGCTTCTTTCGGACCTAGGACGAGCTCTTTCGATCTGGGCTACGGATAACCCGGTAGCGGTGGATATCGTTAGCGAAAAGGTTGAGCAAATGATAAGATCGAATTCCGATGTTCCGGCATCGTTCATCGATTTTTTAGTCAAAGCGAATGGGGAAAAAGCTCCGCTACTGATCGACACTCTCTGGAGCAATAAGCCAGAAGTTTGGAGGGCCCAATATATTGCACTCGGAGTTTCTGCTGAGAAGAGAATGATCTTCCATTTAAACGGGCCCTCTATTCGAATCACGCGAGCTGCTGCCTCTGTCCTCGCTAGCATCGGCACCGAAAGGGCACTCCAACCGCTCGCTAAACACCAGAGTTCATCTGACAGTGAGCTCAAAGCTTTGGTGGAACGCGCGATCGCAGCGATTAAAGGCCGCTAGAAAGAGAGGGAGAAATTTCGTTTATGAAAAAACCCGCTTCTTCACAGAAGCGGGTTTTATATATTGGTTGCGTATGTGTGTGCACAAACAAGTTCGTCCTTGCGGACAGAGTAGTCAAACAATTCTGTCATAAGCCGACAAGAAGAAGGTGAGATAAATCGGTTTTCTAGGGTTTAACTATCGAGTCAGTCAATTTTAGCGGCAAAGTATATCGATTTCCAAGGTGGTGTGATTTGTGATTAAATCAGGGCTAATGAATCGATTGAAGATGATCATTCCGCCGATGCCTTGGCACAGCCCCCGTGTGCGAGCGAATGATGGTGAACGAGTGGTTCTTCTCCACGGTCTTTGGCGGAGTGTCTGGGCGATGGAAGAGCCTGCGCGTTATTTACATCATTGTGGTTTCGAAACTCTGAATCTTCCTTATCCGTCTTTTAGGCAATCGGTAGATAAGATTGTTGATCATGTTGCCCGGGAGATTGTTCCATCTTCTAAGCGGACACACTTTGTGACTCATTCGATGGGGGGAATTGTTCTGCGCTGTCTGGCGAAGCGCCATCCCGAGCTGATCACGGGAAATGTGGTCATGCTGGCTCCGCCAAATCAGGGAAGCGAGATCATTGATTGGTTAGAGGATTCTCCGCTTGGGCGCTTATCGCTGGGGCCGGGTGGCATGAGTCTGTCGACGAATCGCTTGCCCTTCGAGGTGCCGCCTTTTGATGGAAGAAATGATGTTTCGGTCATTATGGGCCGCAGAAATCTGATGCCGATTTTCGACTATCTCCTTGAAGGAGAACATGATGGGGTCGTGACTGTCGAGGGTGGGCAAGTCGAAGGTATAAAGCGGCTCGAAGTGGTGGACGCTGACCACACGTTCATCATGGGGGAAAAGCTCGTTCTTAAGCGAATCGCAGAGTTGTTAAAACAATGATCTTCGCCGCTAACTTGGACTCGGGGCGTTAGGGGAAGCTTTCTCTAATGCGCTGCTGTGAAAGGGACTTGTGTTTTGTTGTGTGGGCTTGCTTTAAGGGGAAGAGCGGGCAATTTTTAACCCATGAACATATTGGGAAGCTTCATGGTTGGTGTCGCGTTTGTCGGAGCGACGCAAGCGGAGATCGTAATCAACGAGATCCACTACAATAGCCGCCCCAACGATGCGCAGGATGAATTTGTGGAGCTTTACAATTCGGGGGACACTCTTGTTGATCTAAGCGGGTGGTTTTTTAACGATGGATTTGATTATACATTTCCGGTGGGGACGCAAATTGGAGTAGGTGGATATGTGGTAGTGGCAAAGAATCCGGCAGCCTTACTCGAACGCTATGGCTTAGGAGCGCTAGGGCCGTTTGATGGTGGGTTATCGGGGGAAGGGGAGCGGATCGAACTGCGAAGAGCAGATGGTTCAGTGGCTGATGAGGTTAACTATCAGGATAATTTCCCGTGGCCGACAGCAGCAGGTGGCGCTGGATCTTCGATGGAATTAATTTATCCAGGTTTAGATAATGACCTAGGTGGATCATGGCGTAGTTCTCAGATCGTGGTCTTGCCTAAGTTGATCTATTTACCCGAGGACGGCCCGGGGTGGCGTTGGAGAGCTGGAACTAGTGAAGCTTCGTCGCCCATCAATGCGTGGACCGAAGCGAGCTTCGTGGAAGATGGAACTTGGGTGGCACAAACGCTTCCGATTGGCTTTGGTAGAGTTGGGACGCAGAGCTTTAATCCGCCGATCACTGGGATGGTTGGAAATTACACAAGTTGTTTTTTCCGGAATGAATTTGAAATTGTGGATGGGGAGGTGCCCCAAGAGATTCTCCTGCGATATCTTCTCGATGACGGCATGGTCGTTTACATCAACGGGTTGGAGGTTTTCCGGACGGATAATATGGCGGCTGGTCCTTTGTCTTACGATGATGAATCAGGAGGTTCGGGTGATGAAAATAATTGGCAGGAAACATCGATTACTGGCGGTGCGGCTGGGTTGAAGGAGGGAACCAATGTGATCGCGATTCATGCCTTCAATACCTCGCTTGGAAGTAATGATTTTGGTTTGAACATTGAGCTGCTTCGTCCGGAGCCAAACACCGAAGCTGACCCAGAACCTTCAGCGGGTTTGGTGAACACGGTTTTTTCAGAAGTGGCCCCTCCCTCGATTCGGCAGGTTAGCCATTTTCCTAAGCAACCGGCAGTTGGCGATTCAACCGTGATCACGGCGAAAGTGACGGACCCCGATGGTGTGGCTTCAGTGAGTCTGGAAGTTCAGGCCGTTGCTCCAGGAGCTTATGTGCCCGCATTTCTGGCAAAAACAACTCGGGCGCTCCTTTCTAACCCAACAGCACCTCGTGCTGAGAATCCCGCTTACGAGCAGAATTGGGCTTCACGGCTCATGACCGATGATGGAATTGGCGCTGACGAAGTGGCTGGTGATGGGGTGTATTCGGCAATTTTAGAATCGCAGCCAAACCGGACCTTGGTGCGCTATCGCATCACGGTAGAAGATAAGGGAGGGGAATCGGTAAGGGTTCCCTATGCAGATGACGAGCGTATGAACTTTGCGTATTTTCAGTATGACGGGATCCCAGATTACCGGACGAACGTCGGTACTTTTTCTTCAAGCGAAGTTCAGTCAGTTCCGGTCTATCACGTCTTAACTGCAGCTGCGAATTTTAACCAAGCGGTGGGTTACAATGGATCGGACCAAATCAGCCGTGACAATTACGATGCCCGGAGTGAATACAATTGGAATTGTACTTTTGTCTACGAGGGCAAGGTGTTCGATAACATGAAATATCGACTTCGTCAGCGAAATGCTCGTTACAGCGGGAGTGGAAAGCGGAGTCTTAAGTTCCGTTTTAACCGAGGAAATTATCCCACTTTCCGTGATATGAATGGCGACAAATATGCCGAACCCTGGAAATTTCTCTCAACCCACAAGATGTTGAGTTCGCGGTCTAATTATTACACTTGGGGATTGTTTCAGGCAACGAATCACTTGATTTGGAATCTAACGGGGACACCAGCGCCATACACGCATTGGGGGCACTTTAGAATTGTGCAAAGTGCGGAGGAATACACCACTCAACATGTTGGCGATTACTACGGTATGTTGCTTGCGATGGAGGAATATGATTCGCGCTTTCTTGATTCTCACGACATGGAAAAGGGGAATCTTTACAAGCTAATCAGTGGGCGAACCAACGGTAAGGATGTGCAGCGGTATCAAGGGGCTGAATCAGTTGCCAACGCCTCTGATTTTTCCACGATCATCAACCAGCTTACTCCAGCGCGCGATGATAATTGGCTCCGTGAACAGGTGAATTGGGATAGCTGGAATCGTTATCACGCGGTGGTTGATATGATACGGCACTACGATGTGAGACCAAATCGCGGGGAGCATCTAAAAAATCGGGCTTACTATTTTGAGCCATCTGCGACTAATCCACGAGGTCGTCTAAATGTGCTTCCTTGGGATTCTGACACCAGTTGGGGACCAAATTGGAACGATGGTATGGACTTCCCCAAACAAGCCATTTTTGGTTCTAATCAGACCAATCCCGTGCCACGAGGCGACTTTGGGCTAGAATATTTCAATACAGTACGGGAGATGCGTGATCTCGTTTGGACTAAGGAGCAGATCTCACTCATGATTGATCCGTTGGCGGCCAAGATTGACCAATTGGTTCCGGCTGACCGAGCTCGGTGGTTGGGCTCGCCAAACGGTTCTCAGAATTATCCGCCGATTGAACCTCGCGTGGCTGATATGAAGAAGTTTGCCTTCATTGGTCGTGATCGGGAAGGCTCAGGGGAGATTTGGACAGGTGGGAATAATACCATGCCGTCTATTTCTCAGGACAACGGGGCATCGGGAGATTTTGGGCGGGATGCCTATCTTGATGCTCTTGTTGCTGATGCTAGTTTGCCGGCTAAGCCCGAGATCACCTACTCGGGTGATGCAGGGTTCCCACAGGATGGGCTTTCTTTTACCAGTAGCGATTTTTCGGATCCACAGGGAGCCAATACTTTTCAGTCCATGGAATGGCGCCTCGCTGAGGTCACGAGCCTCGGTGGAGGAGTGCGCGAGATCATGGCCCCGGGCCGTATCTGGAGTTATCAGGATAACAATATTGATGAAGGGGTGGCTTGGCGTGAGGTTGATTTTGATGACAGCGGTTGGAAGAATGGAACTGCTCCGCTTGGGTTTGGTCGTGTGAATGGGATCAACATGGCCACCACCATCACCTCGCGAATCCCGACCGCTTACTTTCGGACTACTGTTAATGTAAATGATCTAGATTTGATCGAAGGCTTCCTTTTCAAGTTGCTCGTCGATGATGGCGCAGTGGTCTATGTCAATGGTCAGGAAGCATTTCGCGATGGCTTCGATCCGGATACCGTAGTAGGTCACGATGTGCTCTCAGATTCTTCGGGGAACGAATCTGATTTTGATGAATTTGAAGTGAACCCCGACCTCTTCGTCGAGGGAGAGAACGTCATTGCAATTGAAGTTCACAATACCTCTCTAGGAAGTAATGACATGGGATTTGAAATGTCGCTTGATGCTCAGGAAGTGCTTCTTCCTCCTGGTGAAAACCCCTCATTTGAATGGACAACGACCTGGGAATCCGGCGAGCTCACCACCTTCAAGGCCGAAGTTGGTGTGCCATCAGTCGCGCGCGTTGGCCTGACTTACCGAGCTCGGGTCCGACATGAAGATACGACCGGTCGCTGGAGTAATTGGTCGGAACCTCTCGAATTCATGGTTGGTAAGCCCTCTATCCAGTCTTTTCTAGATGGTATGGTCATCAGTAAAATCATGTATCATCCGCTGCCACCGTCTGCTTCCGAATTAGCTGCGATCCCTTCGCTAAAGGAAGGTGATTTCGAATGGATTGAGATTATGAATATTGGTGCAGGAGGACTTGATCTCAGCAACTTGCGTTTCACCAAGGGGATTGAATTCGACTTTGTAAATGGAAGCAAATCGACGATTGCGGCAGGGGAGCGCCTGCTGGTGGTGGCAAACGTGGAAGCCTTTAACTTACGTCACGGATTTGCAAATACCCCTGATTTTGTCTTGGGCGAGTTTTCGAATCGTCTCTCGAATGGAGGAGAGCGTGTTAAGCTATCATTTGGTGCGGGAACTCTGGTGCGCGAAGTCAGCTATGATGATCGATTGCCTTGGCCGGAGTCGGCAGACGGGAGTGGGGCGAGTTTGGTCTGGGTTGATGGATTCGGTGAAATGGCTGGTGACTGGCGCCCGAGTGTGGGAGAGAATGGTGCTCCTGCTATCGATGACGGGCTTCCGTTCACTGGCGATTTAAATCTCTATGCTTTGCGAAGTCTTCCCGAGGTTTCTGTGGTCGAATCAGGTGGTGAGTTTTTTGCCGAAGTATCTTTTGATCGTCAGATTAATGCCGATCGCGCTCGCATCCTCGTTCAATCTTCAGCTGATGTCGAAGCGTGGAGTGATTCACAAGTCACGAAAGTTTCAGAGGTTTTCGGGGAAGGTGAGACCAGCCGTGTGACCTTCCGAACAAATGGCCCTATTACAAGCACGCGCGGTTTTTACCGGCTTAAATTACAATTAAAATAGCATCTTTTCCACTTCAAGCGTGACTGAGCAGGTCTTTTAATTTCGGGGCTTTTTTTCGGGCGGGTCTTGCGCCAACTTCTCTCCATGAACGAGACACTTTCTCAGAAGCTTTTCGCCAAGGCTAAGACTGTGATTCCCGGTGGGGTAAATTCGCCGGTGAGGGCTTTTCGGAATGTGGACGGCGATCCCTTTTTTGTGCGGCGTGCCAAAGGGGCTCGCATTGAAGATGTTGATGGGAATTCTTTAATCGACTACATCGGTTCATGGGGGCCCAATATTCTTGGGCACGCTCCAAATTCTATCATCGGGGCGATCCATCAGGCGGCTAAAGATGGCATCTCTTATGGAATTCCTAACCCCAAGGAAGTTGAAATGGCCCAGCTCATTACAGAGTGGGTTCCATCGGTTGAGAAGGTGCGGATGGTGAACTCAGGGACGGAAGCGACGATGTCGGCGATCCGTTTGGCTCGCGGTTTCACCGGGCGGGATAAGATCGTGAAATTTGAGGGTTGTTATCATGGCCATGCTGACTCTTTGCTGGTGGCGGCGGGATCGGGCGCGCTGACCTTTGGAGAGCCTGATTCAGCAGGGGTTCCAAAGTCTTTCGCGAACGAGACGATCACTTTACCTTACAATGATGTTGAGCGCCTTGAAGAAGTTTTTGAACAGTTCGGCGAGCAAATTGCGGCCATCATCGTTGAATCTTATCCTGCCAATGCTGGGCTCGTTTTTCCGCGTGAAGGATACCTAACAAAGCTTCGTGAGATCACCAAAGCAAATGGAGCGCTCGTCATCTTCGATGAGGTCATGACGGGTTTTCGATTAGCGAAAGGTGGGGTGCAGGAGCTTGAGAACTTTGACCCTGACCTCACTGCTATGGGGAAGGTGATTGGGGGTGGATTGCCGGTCGGGGCATTTGGCGGTCGCGCTGACATTATGGACATGCTGGCTCCGGATGGCCCCGTTTATCAGGCCGGAACTTTAAGTGGAAACCCCCTTGCGATGACAGCGGGTCTTACTCAGCTACGCGAACTTGAACAAAAAGGTTCTTACAATTATCTCGCGGATATCGGTGCTCAAATGGCGGATGGACTCCGCAGAATTTTCACTGAGAAAGGCATGCCTCACCGCGTGAACCAGGTGGGTTCAATGTTTTGTCTCTACTTCGTGGACGAGGAGATCGTGAATGTCGAAACTGTGCAAAAGCAGGATTTTGAGATTTTTAAGAAACTCTTTTGGGGATGTCTCAAAGCGGGGGTCTATTTGGCCCCAAGCCCCTACGAAACAGGTTTCATTTCAGCGGCTCATACGAGAGGTGACATCGACGATACTCTCGATGTCATCGAGCAAGTGGTCGGGAAGTGGTAAAGAGTCGAAGCGCCTACGAAGTTACCTTTGTGTGACTTGCCTAGAGATCGGAGTGAGGGTGAAGTCCTTGATGGTCACCCCCTTGACGTCGCCTTCACGTGAGAAGGTAAGGACGTTCTCACCTTTTGTGAGTTCGATAACTACCGCTTCGGTTTTCTCCCAGAGCCCGACGGTATGTGGGAGGGGAAGTTCTACTTTGTCCTTTGTGCGATTGGCGGAGACAAAAAGGTTTTGGCGCCAGCTTGGAGTAACGACGTGGGCCGTGAGATGATATTTTCCAGCAGCAGGGGCCTTAAAGGTATATTCAAAAATCTGGTGTCCGCCGGTGCGGCTGTAGTGGAGTTGTTTTCCGCCAAGCACGCTGTCGAGGAAGAGAATTTTTCCGGTGCTCCTAGTAGGCTTACTGGTGGCGGAAGCTGGGATCGTGATGATACCTTTCTTGTCGGCGGAAACCTTGCGGTCCTTTTCGGTGATCTTCACCTTGGCAATTTCGACGTGCTCTTTAGTTTCGTTGGCTTCCCCGATGTCAGTGCCGACGGCGGCGAGCGTCTTCGCTTTGGCGGATGCGATAACGTTCTTCTGAAGATAAAGTGATGCTCCATACCAGAATTCAGGGTTGGTGCGGGATTGTAATCCATAAACGCGGGGCTCTCCGGCTACGTCGCCAATCCACTGGGCGCGCTTCACCATCATGAAGGCGTCGCCGGCCGCGCGAGCTTGAGTGGTGGCGAGAAAATCTTGATCGCGATCATAACGGCCCTTGGTCCAGCCGCTTCCCCATCCTGCCCCGAGGCAGGGAACCCACCCGTCTGGTGTCCAGTGGACCAGAGCACCGTGGCCGCGCTGCGGGCGGGCGGTGGTGGGAATTCCAAAGGCTCGTAAGATGAAACGGCCGATGAAGGCGCGACGTCCGCAGATACCCCCGTTCATAAGAATATTTTGGAAGAACTGGAGATCGGGTTTGTCGTATTTGTTGTCCTGCGAACCATACTTGATGTCGCTGCGAACAAGGGCAACGTAGCGCCAACGATAATCATTAGTGGTGACGTGATCGGGGCGATAGTTACGAAGCATTTCGCGGCCCCAAGTGAGTATTTCATCGGGTTCTTCTCCGTCGACCACCATACGGTAGTCCCAGGTCGTAAGGTTCTTGAAAGCGGGATCAAGCTCGCCGGCGAGAAACGCTTTTTCGTAATGAAGGTAGCGCTTTACCGGATTGACGAATTCAGGAGCATCCTCTTTTGCCTCGGCATTCCGTTGCTTGACCGGAGTGGCATGTTCGAGGCTTATTGCGAGTGCAAGGCGTCGCAGCGGACTCACGCCGACTTTATCGCTGGCCTTCCAGATTTTGCTGTATATTTCCATCGCGGGTCCGTAGTTGCCATCCTTAGCGCCGTCGGCAACGGCCATTTCAACGAGAAGATCATCGGCCGAAAGCATAGATTGGATCAGATCCTTTTGTTCCCCTCCCTGCTGGGCGAAGGCTGCAAGCTTTGCTGGAGTAGCTTCGGTAAGAATGGAATAGCGGGCTAATTTGGCGTCGAGCTTATTGCTCGAGAGTTGTTTGGTGAGACCAAGATTTTTTACGGCAGCAATTGTCGCGGCTTTCGAGTCAGCCAAGGTTTTCTCGGCATCTTTGAGCGCCTTTTCGTATTTTTCCTTGTTCTTAAGAGCGGCATCAAGCTTAGCCTGACGTTCCTCGAGTGCGGCTTCGCCGTCCTTCTTATTTTGCTGCCAGTGGGCGAGTTCCTTTTTGGCCTCCTCACGTTCCGCAGCTGTCTTGGCCTTCTTGAGTTTGGCTTCGGCGCTCGAAATTCCTTTGTTTGCTCCACCGATCCATTTGCCTTTGGCGTGTCCGACGAGGCCTTTGGCAGAAGAAATCTCTCCCATTCTTTTTCGGGCTTCCTCGATTTGCTTGATTGCGGCGCTCTCAGCTTCACGTGCCGCAGTTAAATTGGTCTTTTTTTGGGAATTGACCGAAGGCAGGGCGCGAGTGAGCTCCTTCTTCAAGGTTTCCATTTGCTGAGTGTAGTTTGCTTCAAGCTCTTTTCCGGTTGCCGTGAGGGTGGCTTGTGCCGCGTTTTTTTTGGCGGCGGAAGCAGATGGGAGACTGACCACCAAACTTGTTAGAGCAACGGCGAAAGTCAAAGATGCGGTAAAATTCATGAAATCAATTCGGAAGAGGGTTTAGGATGAGGGCGAAAGATGCCTGTAGGGGAAAAGTATCCGCCCATTTCATTTCTGCGCTACCAAAAGTAGGAATAAAGCTACGAAAATTGGGGTAGGTTTTTCCATCCAAAGGAATTGCAGGGTAGAACAATGTCATCGAAATCCCAGTAGAGGTCCGCGATGATCCTGGACCACAGGCGGATCTAGGTTTTCTACTGTTTGCTATCTTTTGAGACCAACGAATGGAAGTGAAAGCTGAGACGTCAGTGGGGTGAGCTCATTTATTTTTAGGGCACTGAGACGAGAGCATCCGAAAATGGTGGATGGGGCTTGGTAAAGAGCATCTTTGGTCGCTGAGAACTTTAAAGTCAGGTGGGTCATAGTCAGACCCTCAAAATACCTAGTAACCGAAAGACTTAAGCTTTATTTTTCGTTTTGTAGTTCACAACTCATTTTCGCTTTCTTGTGCTATTCTTGGAAAGTGATAATTAATGACAGTGTCACCTAGGTTCTCAGTTATGAAAAAACTCCTTATTTTGGTTCTCATTCCGGGTTCTTTGTTCGCGGGAACGATCGATTTTAATCGTGACGTGCGCCCCATCCTTTCGGACACCTGCTTCAAATGTCACGGGCCGGGTGAAACGAAAGGCGACTTGCGTCTCGATGATCGAGAGGATGCGCTGGATGCCGGAGTTCTCTCTCCAGGAGATGCTGCAAAGAGCGAGATCGTCAAGCGTCTCAAGACGGCCGATCTCGATGAGCTCATGCCTCCTCCTGAGTCCAACAAAACCCTGAGTCCAAAGCAGATCCAGATTCTCGAAACCTGGATCGCAGAAGGCGCGGAATATGATGATCACTGGTCTTTAGTTTCGCCAAAGAGCGATGATGCGGTGAGCTCGCTCGACCACTTTATCGATAAACGGATCGGGGCGGCTGGTCTCAGGCCACAGCCGGAAGCTGATCGCCGAACCCAAATTCGCCGCGTCACACTTGACCTCACTGGGTTGCCTCCAACTCCGGAAGAAGTGGAGCAATTTATCTCTGATAGGTCACCGGAAGCTTACGAAAAATTGGTCGATCGTCTCCTTGCTTCGAAAGCTTACGGTGAGCGAATGGCTTTGGCGTGGATGGATGCCGCACGCTATGGCGACTCCAGTGTGATGCATGCCGATGGGCCGCGCTTCATGTGGCCTTGGCGCGATTGGATCATCAAGGCTTACAACAGCAACATGCCTTTTGATCAATTCACGATTGAGCAAATCGCTGGCGATCTTCTTCCTGAGGCCACTGTTTCCCAGAAGGTTGCATCGGGGTTCAATCGCAATCATGCAACGAGCGATGAGGGAGGCGCATTTGCCGAAGAGTTGCGTGTTGAGTATGTTGCAGATCGCGTTCAAACCACCGCAAATGTCTGGATGGGGCTCACTATGGAGTGTGCCCAATGCCACGACCACAAATACGATCCAATTTCTCAAAAAGAATATTACCAATTTTTCGCGTTTTTTAACAACACCACCGATCCGGGAATGCAGACCAGAAATGGAAATCAAGCGCCATTCGTAGAGGTGCCCGATGAGGAGCAAATGAAGCGTCTTGCGGAGTTACACAAACAGGTGACTTCCTCTGATCAGAAAATGGAAGACTATCGCGCCACGGTTGCTAAGAGTCCGGAATTTCAAAAGTGGATTACTAAAAAATCAGAGGAAGCGCGTAAGAGCGGGGGCACGAAGCAACCGGAGGGATTGATTCATTGGTTTCCTGTCAATGCTTCGGCAAAAGACTTTCGCGATGAACTCACAGGCTCGGCCGCGGTTGCCGAGAAAGGAAAATTTGAAGTCTCTGATCGCGAGACGTCTAAGGCTCTCAAATTGAATGGAGGCACGCAGTTCAAATTCGATACTCCGGTGAACGTAGAATTCAATCTGCCCTTCAGTATCTCTGGTTGGATTAAGCCGAATGGGAAACCGACCGGTGCCATCCTTTCTAAGATGGATGACAAGGCGAGTTTCCGCGGATTCGACTTCTGGATGGAAGGCGGGAAGATAGGAACACACATCGTAAATAGTTGGCAGGAAAACGCCCTCAAGGTGGTGACGACTGAGACCCTCAAACCGAATGAATGGCAGCATGTCGTTTTGACCTACGACGGGAAACACAAGGCCTCAGGTGTAAAGATCTTCATTGATGGCAAGCTTGCGAAGAGCCATGTGCAAGCTGACACCCTCAAGGGGACCATCAAAACCAACCAGCCGCTGCGTATCGGAAGTCGTTCGACCAGCTCGAACTGGAAAGGCGAGGTCGACGATCTCCGCTTGTATAGTCGAGCCTTGAGGGAAGAAGAACTGGCTGCCGCTGCGGGAGGCGATCCGATTCAAGAGATCCTTGCGGCCCCTGCCAAAGATCGGACCCCTGCCGACAATAAGACCCTTCTCGCTCGCTATTTGGGAAGTCAGGACAAGGCTTTTAAGGGCTTGGTTGCTGCGAAGGCGAAGCTTGAAAAGCAAATTGCTGATTTAAATCGCAAGCCAGTGACCTCAATGATCATGCAGGATAATCCTCCCAATAAAATGAGGATGACCTACGTGCTTGATCGCGGTGCTTACGATTCACCTAAAAAGGAAGAAGTCATTAGGCCTGCGGTTCCTAAAGCTCTGCCTCCTCTGCCGGAGGGCGCGCCTGCAAACCGGCTGGGACTGGCCCAGTGGCTGACTCAGCCTTCTCACCCCCTTACGGCGAGGGTCGCTGTGAATCGTTACTGGATGATGCTGTTTGGCGAAGGTTTAGTCCGCTCGGTTGGTGACTTTGGCGCCCAAAGTACACCGCCAACTCACCCCGGATTACTCGATTGGCTTGCCGTGGACTTTATGGAAAGCGGATGGGACGTGAAGCGCATGCTAAAGCAGCTCGTGACATCGAAAACCTACCGGAGAAGCTCAAAGATCGGGTCGATGCACCGCGAGAAAGATTCTGAAAATGAACTTCTGGCCCATGCTCCCCGATTCCGCCTTCAAGGTGAATTTATTCGTGATCATGCTCTCGCTGTCAGTGGCTTGTTGAATCCAATGGTTGGCGGCCCCGGCGTAAAGCCTTACCAGCCAGCGAATATCTGGAATGAAGTCAGTCTTAATGGGGGACTTCGTTACAAACAGGACAAGGGCGATAAGCTCTATCGGCGCTCGATGTATACGTATTGGAAGCGCAGTTCACCCATGCCTAATATGTTGATTTTTGATTCACCAAGTCGTGAAAAATGTGTCATCCAGCGCCAGCGAACCAACACTCCTTTGCAGGCCCTTGTGACTCTCAATGATCCGCAGTTTTTGGAAGCGGCCCGCGCTTTCGCGGAGCGCTTACTCAAGTCTGATAAGAGCGACACGGCGGCCCGAATCGACCTTGCTTATCGCTACGCTACGGCCCGGCTAGCGACCGGAAGGGAAATCGAAATCCTCACTCAGCTTTATCAAAAAAATCTGGCACGTTTCCAATCGGCTCCTGAGACCGCTAAGGAATTCCTCAAAGTGGGAGAGTCACCCCGTGACGAATCTTTTGACACATCTGAGCATGCCGCCTGGATGGTGGTTGCCCAAACCATTATGAACCTCGACGAGTCGCTCACCCGTAACTAGTCGCTCACCCGAATTATAAAGCTATGCAACCTTTCAATCCTCTTCTTGAAACCCGCCGCCAGTTTCTTCTTCGCACGGGAAATGGGATCGGCGCGGCGGCTCTGAGTACTATGTTGAATCCGTCGCTGATCGGCTCAGCGATGGGCGAGGGGATGCAGCAATATGGTGGCTTGCCCAGTATCCCTCATTTTCCCGGGAAGGCGAAGCGTGTCATTTATATGTTTATGGCTGGAGGGCCAAGTCATATTGATCTCTTCGATTACAAGCCCATCCAGCGGAAGCTACACGGCACGGAGCTCCCTGATTCGGTGCGCCAAGATCAGCGCCTTACTGGGATGTCGAGCGGGCAGAAATCCTTCCCCTGTGTCGCTCCCATGTTCGAGTTCGGGCAGTATGGCGAACATCAAACTTGGGTGAACAAGGATCTTCTGCCACACACTGCGGGGGTCGTTGATAAGATCACCATTATGAAGTCGCTTCATACTGAAGCGGTGAATCACGATCCTGCCATCACTTTTATCAACACCGGAGCTCAGCAACAGGGGAAGCCTTCGATGGGCGCTTGGTTGAGTTACGGAATGGGCTCGGTGAATGAAAACATGCCCGGTTATGTTGTGATGATATCGCGTGGTCGCGGCCAGCTTCAGGCCCTTTACGACCGTCTTTGGGGAAGTGGGTTTCTCCCCGCTAAACACCAAGGTGTGAAGCTTCGTAGTGCGGGGGAACCAGTTTTGTACCTCAAGAACCCAAAGGGTTTCGATCGTGAGGCCCGGCGTGGTCAGCTCGATAGTCTCGAGCAACTCAACGAGTTGAATTACGATAAGTTTGCGGACCCAGAAATTCAGGCTCGGATCTCGCAATATGAACTAGCCTTTCGCATGCAGTCCGAAGTGCCCGGGCTCATGGATATTGAAGGTGAACCGGATCACGTGAAGGAGCTTTACGGTCCTCAAACTGATAAGCCTGGAAGCTTTGCGCGGAATTGCCTTTTGGCTCGTCGAATGGCTGAAAAAGGTGTTCGGTATATTCAACTTTTCCACCGTGGCTGGGATCAGCATGGTGCTCTGCCATCGAAGATCCGTCAGCAATGCGAGGACATCGACCAACCGGCTGCCGCTCTGCTCAAAGATCTTGATCAGCGAGGGATGCTCGAAGATACCCTCGTCGTCTTCGGTGGTGAATTTGGCCGTACCATCTATTCTCAAGGCAAGCTCACCAAAGATAACCATGGCCGTGATCACCATGGGCGATGCTTCTCAATGTGGATGGCTGGCGCCGGAGTAAAACGCGGTTTCGAATACGGTAAGACTGATGATCATAGCTACAACATCGTCGAAAACCCCGTCCACATTCGTGACATGAATGCCACGATTCTGCACCAGTTGGGGATCGATCACAACAAGCTCACCTTCAAGTATCAAGGGCTGGACCAACGCCTTACGGGAGTAGAAGAGGCGCACGTTGTTAAAGATATCTTGGCCTAGGAAGCTAAAAATAAGAACGGCCCAATCGACTCTCGGGGGTTGACCGGAGGGGCGAGGATCGCAAGTCTTAGGCATGCGCATTCTACTTTCGTTGATTTTAATTTTACCGGCTTTTAGTGCCGAGCGTCTAAACGTCATCCTATTCGTAACCGATGATCAGTCGCCGGTAGCAGGCTGTTACGGAAATTCTGTGATTAAAACGCCTCACTTAGATGCCCTGGCTAAGGAAGGGACCATGTTTACGCAGGCCTTTGCCACAACGGCCTCTTGTTCGGCTTCTCGTTCGGTGATTCTTTCGGGTCTACACAACCACTTTAATGGGCAATATGGCCACACTCATCACTTTCATAAGTTTGAGTCTTTTCCGGCAATGCGGGCCTTCGCGCTTCCTCAGCTGATGGCGCAGGCTGGTTATCGCACGGTGCAGATTGGTAAACTTCACGTGGCACCCGAATCGGTGTTTCATTTTGATGAGTATCTGAAAGGAAATCCCCGGAACGCGGTCCAAATGGCGGAAGTTTGTAAGCCAGTTTTCGAAGACCAAAGTGAGGAGCCTTTCTTTTTGTATTTCGCGACCTCGGATCCACATCGCGGCGGAGGCCAAGACAAGACGTTTCCGGGAAAGCATAAGCCGGATCGGTTTGGAAATCTTCCCAAAAAGAAGGCTTACCCTGGGGTGGAAGAGGTGTTCTATGATCCGAAAAAAGTGATTGTGCCCGGATTCCTCCCCGACACCCCGGAGGCGCGTGCTGAAATTGCTAATTATTACCAATCGTGTTCACGAATCGATCAAGGACTAGGTCGTCTGGTGGAACTCCTCAAGAAGAATGGCAAGTGGAAAAATACCGTAATTATTTATACAGCAGATCATGGGATGGCATTTCCCGGGGCAAAAACGACGGTCTATGAAGCGGGGCTACGAGTGCCGTTTGTGGTTCGTCATCCTAGTGCAAAGAAAAAGGGAAGGACCAATGAGGCGATGTTGTCGCACTCGGATCTTACCCCGACCATTTTAGATCTCGCAGGTGCTTTAAATAAGAAGAAGACAGCGCCGGCTAAGCCGCTTCCCTTTGATAAAGTTGGGGTTGGCGAAAATTCCGGCAAGCGGCCTGTTAAATATCATGGCCGCTCTTGGCTACCGATTCTTGAGGAGACAAAGCCGGAGGGTTGGGATGAAATTTCGGCCTCACACACTTTTCATGAAATCCAGATGTATTATCCGATGCGTGTCATTCGTGATCGTAAATATAAATTGATTTGGAACATCGCACATCGTCAGCCTTATCCTTTTGCATCGGATCTTTGGGTTGCCGCAACCTGGCAGGCCCAGTGGTCGAAAGGTAAAGAGGCCGACTATGGTGGGCGAACCGTGGACTCTTATATTAATCGCCCTGAGTTTGAGTTTTTCGATATCGTTTCCGATCCCAATGAAAGCCGTAATCTGGCGAATGATCCAGTTCATGCGGATGCTTTGGCCAGTTACAAAGACCGTCTCAAAGCTGAGCAGAAACGGACTGGCGACCCATGGATTATGAAGTGGGAATATGAGTAAGAGTTGCGAATGACTCGGAGCTGGTAGTGACAAGAAGCTCTAGATGAATTTGATTCATGTTTTTGATGTAGGATTGTCCTGCATCAGAGGCTCAAATTTATTTGTGAGTTAAATCACAATTCTTTAACCTTGCGGTTGAAGAGGC
>Ga0209374_1001439_pt1 | contig 23155 bp, 19 predicted proteins | sample SaaInlLV_DNA_10m_FD_184683 | JGI IMG/M metagenome (GOLD analysis project Ga0209374, IMG submission 184683) | Marine microbial communities from expanding oxygen minimum zones in the Saanich Inlet - SI075_LV_DNA_10m (SPAdes) (version 2) | ecosystem: Environmental > Aquatic > Marine > Unclassified ... | reverse complement strand
AAAAAGACATTTGAAGAATTAATTGCTTATGTTGATGAAAATGGGAACCTTTCAGATACTCCACCAGACATAACTAAAAAGAATAAAATCAAAGCAGAAGATATCCAGTTGGGAGTACCTTCTAGAGAAAGCGAAGATGTTGATCCTATCAAAAAAGGGAAACTTGAGTTTTACAATAACGACAAAGGATATGGCTTCATCAAAGAAGATGTTACCAACGACAAATTTTTTGTACATGTCAGCAGCATTAACGGTGAAATTATTGAAGGTGATAAAATTTCTTTCGAATTGGAACAAGGTCCTAAAGGTTTAAATGCTGTAAGAGTAAATAAAATCTAAATTTTATTTTTTCGAACTACACTTCATTAATAAAACTAACCATCATACCAAGTATTAAACCTTCTTTGAATTAGCTTCTACTGATAATAGATTTGTAACTTACGTTCAACATTACACGATGAAAGCAGCTGGCGTAAAAGCAATCAAAGAAGAATTAAACAGTCGATCAAGACAAGAATTATCAGATCTTTGTTTAAAACTTTCTAAATTTAAAAAAGAAAATAAGGAGCTACTCACCTATCTTCTATTTGAAGCAGATAATGAAAATCTATTTATTATTTCCATTCAGGAAGAAATAGATCTTGAATTTGAGAATATAAATAGAAAAAGCTACTATTTTATCAAAAAAAGTATCAGAAAAATATTAAGAAATACCAAAAAAAATATTAGATACTCTAAAAAAAAGCAGACTGAAGTCGAACTACTTTTACATTTTTGCAAAAAGCTTAAAAAGTTTGATCCTTCAATTTCAAACAGCATACCACTAACTAGAATTTTTGATAGAGAAATATTGAAAATTGAAAAAATTTTAAATACTCTTCATCCAGATCTCAAGTACGATTATGAAACCGAAATGGAATCGATTTTTGAGTTGTAAATTATTTAGTATGTACGATTCTAAATTGGTATTTATTTTCGTCTAAGAACAACTTTACAAAGTAAGTACCTGGTAATTTTTTTGATATATCAATTTTTGATTTGTAAATATTTTTAGATTCTTGCTGAAGAATTAACCTACCTGTCAAATCAAAAACATATATTTTAAAATTATTTTTTTGATTTTGACCACAATCAATGTTAAATATACCACTTGAAGGATTAGGATAAATTTTAAAATTTTGATCAATAAAATTTTGAGATCCTACAAAAGAGTTTACTATAATAGTTTCCGTTTTTATACAACCGTTATCATCTATCACGGTCAACGTATAATTACCACTTATTAAACCGCCAATATCTTCATTAGTGGAAGTATATCCTAAAGGGCCTGTCCATGAATAGGTGTATGGAGGAACTCCACCAGAAACGGTAATATTGATTTCACCATCAGAGGCTACGGTTTCATCTACTACATAAGAAAAGACGTTAATAGCTAAAGGTTGGTTTAAAGTAGCTGTCGCAGTTCCAAAGCAGCCAGTACCATCTTGAATAGTGACTGAATAGGTTCCCGCTCCAAGGCCGCTTAAAAAACCAGAGGAAACAAAACCAGATCCAAAATCATACGTGTAATTACCATTTCCACCTGACCCCAATACGCTAATAGAACCGTCTTGCAACTCGTTACAGCTTATATCAGTATAGGTAAATGCTCCCTGAATTAAGTCTGGTCCATTTAAAAATGCCTGTACCGAAGATGTGCAATTACTATCAGATACGTATATGGTGTAATTACCTTGAGATAGGTTTGTGAAAATTGGAGAACTTTGTGGACCTGATCCAATATCGAAAGAATAAAGCCCAGTCCCATTGTTTGGATTTACAGTGATTTGTCCATTATTATTGCCATAACAAGTATCTTGAATCGTGGAATAAGTTAAGGACCAAGAGCACGGTTGAGTAACACAAAAATTATTTATTTCTTTATTTCCAAAATCAGCATTAGGAGCAATAGTAGAAGCAAGTACAGTTCCAGATGCTAAATCTGTAATAGCATAATTTCCGTCTACACTGCAAGAACCCCACTGTGACCCATACATTCCATCACCATAAGTATCGTTGATTATGAAATCATAACAAGCAGATGCTAAACAAATATTTTCAGTTATCAATTCACCACCAGAAATATCATTGTAAGGACCACCACTAGCTAATATATTGGCATTTGAATCTTCAATGGTCCAAGTAATTTCTGAACCCCAACAATCGGTATTAATTTCAAGAAGAATATCTTGTCCGCCAATGGTTGCAGAAAAATTAGAATTTCCCACATCATTCAATGGATTACTATCTACATTACCATTTGGAAGAGAGGTCATAACATTAAAAGTATGTGATCCAGAAACTGTCGTTAAGTTTGGAAAAGTAATAGTCTGTGAACCACCTGGAGATAAATTTCCAGTCCACGGATAGGAAATATTTGTTCCACCATCAATATTATAATCAATAGTTACACTAGTTAGATGGTTAGTTCCATAGTTTCTGAGCGTAATTTCAGGATCAAAATTATCTACGCAATATGGTCCAACTGGAGAAGCAATCCCTGAGATACCAGCGTCGTCTGGTAATGTTGGAGTATTGGGGTCCCATCCATCGTTTGTAAGAGATGAACCACCACATGCAGAAGGAGATAAATAATTATCTAATCCATTATTCCAAGAAACACCAATTCTTCCATAATAATCGTGTTGATTATTATTAACTGTTCCAGAACAAGCTGCCAAACCTCCATAAAGTTGTCCAATTATTCTATGATTTTGATCAAATAAAGGAGAACCAGAAGAGCCTGGTTCAGTAACACCTTCTTCCCATTGATTAATATACCATGTTGCAGCACCACCATTATTAGAATGAAAAGGTGCATCATTTTCCCTACAAATTTTCTTAACATCACCTGATGGGTGATGAATACATGTTGCTTGAGTTACAGTCGTTAAATCAGAAGCATCCCAACCGGCATAAAAACAATTCCAATTTTGAGCGTCTGATAATGTCATATTAGTTAATTCTAATAAAGCAAAGTCAGATGCAGCTGCACTAACTAATGTTGTTGCTCCATTAGCAGTTTGGTCATAAGGAGGTCCTGGGTCTACAGATCCAGTTGAAGTTGCACAAGATTGTGTTCCTACAGGACTTTGCCAGTTAAATCTAAAAGCCCATGTCCCTGTACTTCCTCCCAAACAATGGTTGGCCGTTAAGAAATATAGTGTTCCATCATTGCAAGTATTATTTACCAATGCGCCTGTACAAATACCACTTCCTCCAACTACAATCATGGCAACAGATCTAATTTCATTATCCCAGCCATTTCCTAAAGGACAATTAACATCAATATTGCAATCTCCGGAAGAGTTTAATGCTCTAATAAAAGTATCTTGAATTTGGCTTATACTTCTGTAGCCATGTATAACATTTGATATTTTAAAACTTCCTCTTTTTTCTATGTAAGATGGTTCATAATACTCAATAACTATGTGTTGTCCGTGAACTAATTCAGTACCTAACTCTCCATTTTTTTGATTATTTATTTCAGTGTATGCACCTACTCTATTGGTTTTATCAATATCATAGAGATACAAAAAGGCACCTTTTGGTAGATTATAATTTTCTAAAATTAAATTAACTGTGAGTGCATCTTGACATATAATAGATAATCGCCAGACCTTGTCTCCATTTGGTAAAGTAGTCCAAAGACCAGAGTTTTTAGGTGTTAAATTTACGTCGTATTTATACCCGAATCTCCACGGTTTGTCTTTTAAAGAATCATTTACATTATCTTCAGCAGTAATTAATTGCCTATCAAAAGCAGGCATTAGAACAATTGGGGTTGTGGCCGTTGCCAACTTTCCATTCCAAGAAACAGGGTTACCCAAATCTTGTGTTTGAGAAAATAATAAATGATTTAAAGCAGTTACAAAGATTAAAATTAAAAAAAGTCGGGTTTTATTCATTTTTGATATTTAAAACATCGAAAAGTTCAGCAATTTATTTTTAATATTACTAATTGTTTGAAAAAAAATGATCAAAGGGCCTAATATTAAAGATAATGAATAAGGTAAAATTAAACTTTAATATTTTTGTATTAATTGCTAACATAATCTCATCTAATTTTATTTATACACAAAATCTAACCTTAGATAATTTTAGTATTTCTGAATTTGATGGGAAAGTATATGCAGACATAACTCTGGGTGCTGGGAATACTTGCAATGGTATTAAACTACTAAGAGCTACTGACACTATAAATTTTCAAGAAATAGTAAATGTTGAAGGTGTCTGCGGAAATTCGTCTACTTCAACTAACTATAACTTAATTGATGAAAACCCGATTTTAAATGCTATTAATTTTTATAAAGTATTATTTGGAATAGACAATTACAGTGAAACTTACGAAATATTAATATTAGACTTTCAAGAAAATAATTATCAAATATGGCCGAATCCTATTTCTAGTAACGGAACCCTATATTTTCGAAATCCTCAATCCAGTTTATGCGAATTTTATTTATTTAAACTTACTGGAGAGCAACTGTTAACCATGGCTACAAATGACAATAAGATTCTATTAAACCTTCATAAAATTCCTTCAGGTACTTATCTTTTTAAATTGCTAGAAACAAATACAAAGTCGGATTTTTCAGGAAAAATTGTGGTAAATCATTAATGAATTTTAAATTCCAAGTAAATTAGATCAAACGTATGATTTTAAGGACCTTCTTTTTTTTAATTCTTAATTTTTCGGCATTGTACTTAGGTGTTTTTTTTTCTGGTGAAGGAGGTAGTTCTAACTGGTATTCAAATTTGATTCGAGCACCTTGGGAACCAGATGGATGGGTTTTTGGTGCAGCTTGGACTTCAATTATGGTTTGTTTTTCTATTTACATGTCAATAATCTGGAACAGAACTTCTAATAAAAAACTTCTATTATTTTTCTACTCATTTCAATATATTTTAAATGTTTCGTGGAATCCTATTTTTTTTAGCTTTCATCAGCTTTTAATTGGATTAATAGTTATTCTAATTCTAACATGTCTGATTGGATTTATGTTTTTTTATTACAAAGTTGATACTAGGTTTTGTTCGATTTTTATTTTACCCTATTTCGTTTGGCTTATTATTGCCTCTTCTTTAAATGGATACATCTTTCTGTACAATTAAAGAATTATTATTAAATGATTAAATAAATAGACAAAATGCAACATTGTTGCGTTTATTAATATATTTGCATAAGATCAAAAATTACGTGAGTAAAAGAATAAATTTTTTAATACTATTTTTAGTTTCTGTCTTCATAGGACATTCCCAATTTATAAATGGAACTGTTTTAGATTCTGAGTCTGGTTTAGGAATTCCATTTGCTAAAATATATTGCATAGAATTACAAAATGGTGCAAAAGCAGACAGCAACGGTTATTGGCAACTAGAAAATACAATTGATTTTCAAATTACATTACAAATTTCTGCTGATGAGTTTGATAGTAAATTATTAAAATTTGAAAATGCACAGCAAAATATTACGATTAGTTTAGAGCCCTCTCATGTGCATTTGGATGAAATCATAGTTTCTACGAGCTCTTCAAAACTTCAAAGAAATACTACGTCTCCAGTAGACTCTAGAAAAATTGCTGATTTAAATAAAATTGAACAAACCACATTAATTGACGCCTTAAGCAACATGGCTGGAGTTTATAACATGTCCACTGGAAATGGAATTTCTAAACCCGTGATAAGGGGACTTTCTGGTATGAGAGTACTAACAGTCCAAAATGGATTAAGAATTGAGAATCAACAATGGGGAGCAGATCATGGATTTGCAGTTTTTGATCTTGGAGTTGATAGAGTTGAAGTAATTAAAGGTCCAAGCTCCTTAATTTATGGTAATGATGCACTTGGAGGAGTGATCTATGTTGCAGATGAACCTTATGCAAATTCTAATAAAACCGAAATTCAAGCAAATACAAAATTTGAAACTAATTCTATGGCAACTATTAATAATTTGTCATATAAAACCTCAAAAAATAATTTAAGAGTTGCATTTTATGGTGGATATTTCAACCGTTCAGATTATCAACTACCAAGTGGTGAATTTGCAAAAAACTCTCAAAATAATGGAGCTTCCTTTAAATCCGCTATTGGTTATAATAAAAATAACTGGGTAACTAATTTCAGATATCAGATTCTCCATTTTAGAATAGGTCTTCCAGGACATAGTCATGATGCTGATCCAGATATTTTAAGCTTTATAACTTCAAATCAAAATAGAAAAGAAGCAAGACCTGCACAAATAATAACCAACCATTTAGCACAATGGGAAAATAAGTTTTATTTCAAAAAAAATGAACTGGTTACCCAACTTGGTTTTACATCTAATGAATTGAAAGAGTTTGAGAAAGTTTATACACCTGGCATTGACATGAACTTGCAAAATTTCTCTTATAAATTTCAATGGAAACATCAACTAAATGAAAATTTAAATATCGTTTCTGGAAGTCAGGGGATGAATCAAAATAACAAGAACAACCCCACTGCTGAAGAAGTCTTGGTAACTGATGCAGATTTTTTAGATTTGGGTTTTTATTCATTATTGAAAGGGAACTTTAAATTATGGAATTTTCAAGCTGGAGCTAGATTTGATCAACGAAGTATAAAAACATTAGATAAGACTCCTTTATTTTCTAAAAAATTTGAAGGACTTAACTATTCTTTTGGGGTTTCACGTTCTTCTGAATTATTTACTGTCAGGTTAAATACTTCTTCAGGTTTCAGACCCCCTCATATTTCAGAACTTTTAGCAAATGGTGTACATCATGCAACTGCTCAGTATTTAATTGGAGATGTTAGTTTATTTCCAGAAAGAGCCAAACAGATGGATTTTTATGTTGGAATTCATCAAGACCATTTTGAAATCATTATCAATCCTTTCATAAATCAAATAAATAATTTTGTTTACAACAATCCTACAGCTACAACTGATACTGTTTCAGGATTACCAATATTTAATATTCAACAAACTGACGCTACTTTATCTGGAGGTGATCTAGCATTTCATTTTCACCCTCATTTAGCTCATTGGTTGCATTTTGAGAGTAATTTATCTTTTTTAAAAACACAAGATATTAATAAGAACCCACTGCCGCTAATCCCACAAAACAGATTAAATAACATACTTAAAATTGAATTGAATAATGAAGGGAAAATAAGTTTAAATACCGTTTCTTTTCAGTATGCTCATTATTTTGAACAAAATAAAATATCTCAAAACGAATTATCTTCTGATGCTTACCAATTAATACATATTGGCTGTTCTGGCAAGATTGAAAGCAAGCATAAAATTAATTACACCTTTGGCATTAATAACTTACTCAATAAGGAATATATTGATCATATTTCTAGACTAAAACCTTATGGTATAAATAACCCTGGTAGAAACTTTTATGTGAAACTTAATATAATGATTTCGAAAAGCTAGAACCTACTCAATTAATTATCATTTGAATAAAAATCATAAAAGGGTTCAATGATTTTTTTCAAACCAAAAACAAAAAAATAAGAACCCAAAATAAAAAAACAAAAAATGAAAAAAATAGCAATTTTATTTAGTGCAGTAGCACTTATTGGATTTACATCATGTAACAAATGTCACGAATGTCATGCTGATGTTAATGGTGCTGAAGTTGAATTAGGAGAATATTGTGGAGATGAAGCTGAAGATCTTGAAAATAGTGGTTATGTTGTTGCAGGCGACACTACAGGAACAGTTCATGTTGTACACTGCGGTGAAGACCACTAAAATTTAAATTAATTAACAAAGTCGTTTAATTTATTAAACGACTTTGTTTTTGATTTGCCAAGTAAATTTAATTTCTTTGTATTAGATGAACTCAAAGAAAATTAAAGAATTATTACAAAAAAGGAAATTAAAAGTTACACCAACTCGTTTAGAACTACTATCGAGTATTTCAAAAAATGGTTCTTCTATGAGCTATTCATCTATTCAAAAAGCTCTAGAACCAATAGATAGAGTTACCCTTTACAGAACCATAGAGTCTTTAAAAGAAAAAGGCATCATTCACAAAGCTTTTCAAGATAAAAATGAAACTTATTACGCTATTTGCGGTGTTTCCTGTGCTGAGGACCATCATCACCATGACCATCTTCACTTTAAATGCTTAATATGTAATACCATAAGTTGTGAAAAATTAGAAAAACCAATAGAATTTTCTCTACCTAATTTTATTATTAATAAAACCACCATTAATTTAGAAGGTACTTGTAAATTTTGTCTTTAGATATATAAAAAAGTTTTAGATACTAAAAACCTATTTAATACTTAATATGAAATTTCTTTTCAGCTGCTGTATCTATTTTACCATCTATAATTAAATCATTCTTAGCAACTATTTTTGCAGCACCACTAGCGCTCATTGTACCATTTCTATTAGAAGACCTATTACTTTCTAGAAATGTCATTTGATAATAAGGTTTAAGTTCCTCTTTACCATAAGGACCATTAGGATATGTAGATCTCTGTTTAAAAACCATATAAATTAACTCATCCCCCTCTAAATTAGAAATAGTAAAATTCTTATTTATCCCCAATTGTCCAGGTGCATTTTCTTTTGCTAATTGAGCATAATCTTCACCATTTACTTGAATAATCCCCGTTTCTTTATCATAAGTTATTTTTTTCTTTTGTCCGTGAATGTTAAAATTCAGAAGAAGCGTAAATATTATTAGAAAATTTTTAATCATGATTTTTTTTATGAATGAAAAACTAAAGTAATTAAAACTTAATACAATACCGACGTGAGGCTTGATATTTTTTAATAATGATTCAACTCCTATGAGAGTTATTATTTATGATATGAAGAGTTAGAAACAGTTATGTATTAATCAAAAATTAAGATTTTAAAGTACATTTGAAGTTCTAAAAAAACATAAAGTAATTAAGGTTTTAAGTTCGACTAACCTATCATAAAAATGAATTTAAAAAGTATTTTAACACTATTTTTTTTAACAACACTAATTTCAAATACCGTAAGCCAAGTAGAGGACTCTAACAAAGGAGAACTATATTTTTATTGGGGTTGGAACAGAGGATGGTATAGCAACTCCAATATTAATTTTTCAGGAGAAAATTACGATTTTGTTTTAAAGAATGTCATTGCCAAGGATAGACAAACAAAATTTTCTTTCAATAATTATTTAAACCCATCAATTATAACAATTCCACAATACAATTTTAGATTGGGATATTATTTCCAAAAAAATTGGGACATATCTTTTGGAGTCGATCATATGAAATATGTTGTAAAGCAAAATCAAACAGTTTCAATTGATGGATATATTGAGAACACACCAACTGTATACAATAACCAGTATTCAGACGAAAAAATTGAATTAACCAAAGATTTCTTGAAATTTGAACATACTGATGGATTAAATTACATAAACATTGAATTTAGACACTCAGATAAAATTACAAATTCAAAAAATATTCGAATTGCTTTAAAGGAAGGTTTGGGAATAGGAATGATGATTCCAAAAACTAATACAACATTATTAGGAAGAGAAAGCTACGATGAATTTCACTTATCAGGTATTGGAATTGGTGGTATTATTGGCTTAAACTTTACTTTATTCAATAAATTTTTTATTCAACCCGAATTTAAGGCAGGTTTCATTAATCTTTCTCATGTTAGGACATCGCCTGTGAAAATAGACAAAGCCCATCATCATTTCTTCTTCACTCAGTTGAACTGTGTATTTGGTGGAACGTTTACTTTTTGAAAAAAAACTAGGGGATAGTTTTGATGATTTTACCATTTTCACACAAGACTATTAATTGGTCATCATTATCAGTTTTATAATTATACTCTTCTTGATTTTGACTGCTGGGATTAACAATAAATTGTCTTTTGAGTTGTTTTTCTGTTTTTAACAACTCTAATATTTCCGTAGCATCTATAATTTCTTCTGGGGGATTTTGAGTTTCATCATAAAAAACTGACTTAATACCAATAAGCTGAATATTATATTTCCTTAGTTTAGGTAAAAGTTCGTCATATGTAAACCCAACCAAAGATTTATGTTCCAATAAATCAATCGTATAAAATTCATTATTATCGTCAGAATAACTTAATAAGTCTTGCAGCACCATTGATAGACCTTTTGTGTTCATTGTCTGGATAATAATATTATTGCCTATTTCAGTAGTACAAATTACTTCATTAACATCTGAAGCAATTAACGAAGGTTCAAATTGTCTGTCATTTACTTCAGCAATAATATAAATAGAGTCTTTGGTGGTCCCATTTTTTTTACTGTTCTTTAATCTACAAAACCTAGAAATCGCAAGTGATCTTAAAAGAGTCCTTTCATCAGCATCAACATTTAAGCCATCTGCAAATAGCACTATTGAAGCCGCCTTATGAATATTTGCTTTTTCTAATGTTACCACATCTCTAGTTTTACCTTTAACATAATCCACTTGTCCTGTTTCTATTAACATCTTTAGATTTGGATTAGTTGATAAAACATCTTTCAAGTCATTATTGATAATTACTATCCGACAAGATTTATTTGTGAAATCAGTAATTGCTTTGATAGTATTTGAAATAAATTCAGGTGTTCGTAAATTCCATCCACAAATCACGTAATGATTCTGATGGGATATAGATTGATTTCCTTCCATTCTTTTTTTTATTTTTAGATTAGACATATACTCGAAAAAAATACTTCCACCAATTGCTAGCCATCCTAGGTATGTTGCAACAGCAGCTAAAAATTCTGCTGCAGCGCTAATAGGAAAGACATCTTTTTCGTAACCCATAAGAATTAAAACCAATAGCCATTTATGATATTCTTCTGAGTTTAATTCTAGTAAAGGACTATTTATTCCAGTTTCAATTGAATATTGATTTTCGTAATAATATAATCCTTCAATAATTAAAAAATATGCAACAATTAAAGCGAAGAAAGTAAAAACAAAGTGTTTATATCGTCTCCAAACAAATAAAATACTAATTTTTTTAAATATAAATAAGCAGAAAAACCTACGATCAATAAGGTAACTATGGTAGATATTGATAACAACTATAGATAATTTAGTTAAATCAAATTATAAATAATTATTTAGAAAAAGAAAAAAAAATCATTATTAAATCTCAAACTATCGTTTATTTTTAATGAAAATGATATACAATGTCAACATAAAATCACATTATTGCTTTTGAACTTTCAAATAATGCACCTGTAAATCATTAATAATAATTGCAATAAAATAATATCCTCTTGGAAGGTTTTGTTGAGGAATCCAAGTAACAGAGTATTTACCAGAATTTAAAATTTCATCGTTCAGGCTGGCTACTTTTTCTCCATTAATGTTAAAAACAGAGATAGCAACTTTAGCTTTATTAAAAACTCCATAGTTTATTTCTAATTCGTTGGTAAATGGGTTAGGGAAAGTATTATAAATAATTCCTTTATCAAGGTGAAGATGACTACTTCCTAAAACTACACCATTTCCATCAACTACAATATCCCAAGTCCCTTCAAGATCTCCATTCGAGTTTAAAACTAATGGAATAATTCGATGAGTTGCGTCTAATGAACCATTCGAAATAGAAGCAGCACCATCAGTTGGAATGTAGGGATCTCCCTGAAAATAAAGTTGTGTGATAAGAGAATTAAATCCAGGAGGACTTATTTTTATATGAATATGTGACGGTCTATAAGTAGATCCGTTTAAATAAAACCCTGGTTTTATAGTCTCGAAAATGTAAAAACCTTGGCTATTAGTACTAGTAACACCCCTTAAGTTAAATCCTACATTATCGTAGATACCTTCATTATCAGCATGCCAAATATCAATTTCCGTGTTAGGGATAACTTCAGAACAATCAAGATTGAGAACTTGACCACTAATAATCATACGAGTCCCTATTTCATTTACTCCAGCTAATTGACCATTTATAATATTAGGTGCATTAGGGGTATAAAAAGGGCCTTGACCATATGCATCTTCTGTAGTTGGGTTACAAGTACTTTTAAAATTGATTACTTTTTTAGAATTTGCTTTTAAAATAGTTGGAATAGCAGTAAAAGATAAAAACGATAAAGAAGAATTCTTTAGAAACTGTCTTCTATTTTTTTTATTTTTTTTCAACATTATTGTAAATATAACTTTAATATTTTGAGTTATTTTAAATATGTAAAACAGGTCTTAATTTAAATTCTTAAATTATATTTTATTATGTTAAGATGTTGATGTTATTTATAATAGAAATTTGGATTAAAAAGTCCGTCAAACCTATTTTAGGTAAAAAAACATACAACACTTTTTTTTTAAATTAATAGTCAAAAGAAATTAATAAACTTTTTAAATTTTAATGATGAATATGAATGAAGTAATTTGTCCTAACTGTAATAAAGCTTTTAAGGTTGACGAAACTGGTTTTGCAGAAATCTTAAAGCAAGTTCGTGACCATGAATTTGAAGAAGAACTAAAAAACCGACTTCTACTCGCAGAAAAGGAAAAGTTAAATGCGGTAGAATTAGCAAAATCAAAAGTTAAAGATATCCTAAAAGAAGAATTGAATTTAAAAGACCTATTTATAAATGAACTAAAAATTAAAAAAGAGGCTGAGATTAATGAAATGAAATTGAGAATTCAACAAGTAGAAACAGCTAAAAAATTAGCGGTTAGTGAAGCTACTAGAGAAATTGAAAAAGAACGTGACACATTATCTAACAATCTAAGACTAAAAGAAACAGAAAAACTACTTTTAGAAAAATCATTAAATGAAAAACATCTTGTAGAACTGCAAACAAAAAACGACATCATAAAACTTAAAGACGAGGAAATTATGCTGCGTAAAGAAATGAAGGTTAAACTATCTACAAAAATGATTGGAGAGACTCTTGAACAACACTGTGAAGCTGAGTTTAATAAGTTACGAGCTACTGGCTTTAAAAATGCATATTTTGAAAAGGATAATGATTCTAGTTCTGGAAGTAAAGGAGATTTTATTTATCGAGAAAAGGATGAGCATGAGAACGAAATTATTTCTATAATGTTCGAAATGAAAAATGAGGCAGACCAGACAACTTCTAAAAAAAGAAATGAAGATTTCCTAAAAGAGCTTGACAAAGACAGGAATGAAAAAAAATGTGAATATGCAGTGCTTGTAACTCTTTTAGAAGCAGATAATGAACTGTACAATACAGGAATTGTTGACATGTCGCATAGGTTTGAAAAAATGTATGTAATTCGACCACAATTTTTTATACCCATTATAACACTACTTAGAAATGCATCTTTAAATTCACTTAAATACAAAGCAGAACTTAATTTAGTAAAAAGTCAAAATATTGATATTACAAATTTTGAAGATAAAATAAATGCTTTTAAAACTGGCTTTTCAAAAAATTACGAATTAGCCAATCGGAAATTTAATGTAGCAATCAATGAAATTGAAAAAACAATTAGTCATCTTCAAAAAACCAAAGAGGCGCTCTTGTCATCAGACAGAAATCTAAGATTAGCAAACGATAAAGCTGAAGGATTGACTATTAAGAAGTTAACTAACGGAAACCCAACAATGAGGGCCAAATTTGAAGAAGTGAAAAAAGATTCTGAAAATTGATATTCTCCGATGCATACCGTTTGGAGAATAAAAAGTAGAGGATTGAATATTTAAAAAGCAATTATTTTGGAAGGTTATTGCAAAAATTTTAAAAATCTTGATCCTCTACCTTAAGTGAATCAAATATATAAATATTAATGCAACTTCGTTGCGTTTAATTAAAAAAAATATACCTTTAAGTCATAAATTATTAATCAGGCCAACGCACATATCATAAATATAATGATTTGAGTTGGTCAAAAAATTAAAAACATGAAAGATAAATTAAGTTTTTACGATGTAAAAAGTAAGTCAAAGTTTGACTCAAATGAGTACGATGTAAGAGAAAAAAATGGAAGGTTTTTCGCTGTAACTAAGTCTCAAAGTGGTTCTCACGAGTGCTGGAGAGTATTATCTAAAGCTGATGGTGAGCGTCTTAAATAAAGAAAGAACCACAACTAAAACAAAATTTCAAAGCTTGCCACTTATTAATAAGTGGCAAGCTTTATTAAATATACCCAACTGGAAGATCAATTGTGAGTCCATCTCAGAAAATCAAGTTGTAGATGAGCTTGAAGGGAATACTTCAGGACATGAGTTTGTAGGAATTCAAATAGACTTCAAAAATCAAATTGGAACTATTTATCATACCAGAAAATTAAATGAAGATGACATCATACATGAACTACTTCATGTGAAACATCCCTCTTGGAGTGAAGATAAAGTTAATTTTTGGACTTCTTTACTCGAGAAAAAATACTAATCTCAAGAGTTGTCATTTAAATCTTCTCTTCTATACATTTTATTTATTAATGTTATTAAACATCACAAAAATTAATGTGATGAATCTCATTTTTACATTTTATCCAAGAGTTTAAAATTTTATAATAATTAAAATTATTTTTATTTAAACCTTTTAATTGCAACAATGTTGCATTTGTAATATATTTGTTGCTAACCGTAATAAATTATAGAAAATGGAAATTAAACTTAAAATTAATGCTGACCTAATTGGAGCAGGCGCTAGCACTTTATGTACTATACATTGTCTAGCGACACCTTTTCTTTTTTTAGCATCTACGTGTACTAAGAGTTGCTGCAGCGCCGCTCCTTCTTGGTGGCTATGGATAGACTATGCTTTTTTATTAATCTCATTTTTTGCGATTTATAAGTCTACCCGAATAACTTCAAAATTCTGGATAAAACCAACACTTTGGATGAGCTGGACTGCATTATTTACTTTTATAATTATTGAGCATTATCTAAATCTAAATTTATCAAATATTTATAAATATTCTGCAGCACTTTCTTTAGCTGGATTCCATATTTACAATATGAAATATTGCAAATGCAAGTCAGAACAATGTTGTGTAGAATAAAATTAGATTAGTTTTTCTATTTTTTCGCCTCTTATAATCTACTTTAATTAAATTCGTGAAAATAAAAAAATGAAAAATCAAATTCTTATTCTATTAGTACTTGTTTCCTCTGCATTTTCATCTCAAGATTGTAAACACAATTTGGACACTCCTTTAAGAGACATTGATCAGACTAGTAGTGGTGATTTTGTATTTATTTCGGAGGATTTTAAAATTACTAAAGTAGATTCAAATTTTGACACCATTTGGCATAACAACCATATGGATACAGCGAATAATTATTTATCACAAATCCACCCAACTTTTGATGGTGGTTTTATTGGTACTGGAAGTAGCCCTGCTGGTAACTTATTCAAATTGAATAATTTTGGGGATACTGTTTGGACTAATCAATTTCAAATTTTTTCTGGACCATTTGGTGGTTTTGGCATTACTAACATGATACAAACAGCAGATAGTGGATATGCATTCTTAGCTATTTATGGACACATGAGTTTTTATTCAATGCTTGTTAAAATGAATAGATTCGGTGATACTCTCTGGAAAAAAATGAATCTGTTAAGTGCTACTAATAGCTGGGATAGTCAAGCTAAAACACTCAATGAAACTGATAATGGAGATTTAATCATTAGCGGTCTAGTTAATGTAAGCTTTCCCACATACAGTCAATACTCTTATATATACAAATTAAATAGTAATGGTGATAGTATTTGGGCTAAAACCTATGACGACTTTCAGTTTAATTCTGTAACAATAGATGATAGTGAAAATTTAATTATTTCTGGAGGTAAGTATGATAATTCAAATATTATAGAACCAAGAATTATAAAAGCAAATTCACTGGGTGATACGTTGTGGACTAAACCCTTTCAGGTTGACGCTCTTAAATACGGATTAATAGCTAACGATGGAGGCTATGTATTTGGAGGAAGAAAAGATTCTAGTTCTTACCTACTTAAAACCAATACCAACGGTGACTCACTTTGGTCTAGAGTTTTTCTAGAAGATACGTCTATAAAAGAAGTTAAAACAATTTTTAAATTAAATAATAATGGATTTTTATTATTGGGAAATGAAGCTACAAGTTTTACATTTGGACCAACACAGATGGATTACAGAATCAAAGTGGACTCTTTAGGATATTGTCTAGGACAAAACACTACAAATTTTAACAACATAACTAATAAGCATTCTTTTAGTATTTTTCCAAACCCAACTCAAAACCAGATCACCGTTAAAGGAATTAAAAAAACTTTTAGAGCTAATCTTTTTGATATAGTGGGTAATAGATTGCTTACTACTGAAACAAATATAATTAGTCTAGAAAATTATCCAAATGGAATATATTTTCTTCAAATATCTAATGAAGGAAGAATTGAGGATTTTAAAATCATAAAACAATAAAAAGATATCATCTTAAATTGTTGGCTATTATTAATATAAAATAATCAATTTCTGCATTAAATAGTTGTTTCAAAAAACCATATTTTGTTTTTATGTAATAAATACACAATTATTTGAATCAAAAACATAAATACCCAGTTTACTTGTATACTACGCATAAATTCTATTTTGTGTTTAAACAACAATAAATAAGTGTGTTATATATAGTTTGTTAATTAATTGTTAATTTTTTTATGTAAGTTAGAGAACTAATTTTAACAAACAACAATGAAAAATATGAAATCGTTATTAACAATTTTTATGATGGGAGCTTGTACTTTACTGTACGGTCAATCTCAATCTGTTTCAGGAATTGTGACAGATGATGTAGGAGATGTATTACCTGGCGTAAGCGTAAAGGTAAAAGGAACTTCTACTGGAACCGTTACAAACGGTGATGGAAACTATTCTATAAGTTCTGAAGCTAATGGAACATTAGTTTTTTCTTTTGTAGGATATAAAACACAAGAAATAGCACTAAATGGTACATCTTCTTTAAATATTACTATGTCAGAAGGTATAGTAATGGATGAAGTTGTTGTTACAGCACTTGGTATTTCTAGAGACAAGAAATCTCTTGGTTATGCAACACAAACTATTGATGGTGACAATTTAGCAACCATGAAAGATGTGAACTTTATGAGTTCTTTATCTGGACAAGTTGCTGGAGCACAAATCAAAAATAGTGGAACAATGGGAGGATCTGCTAATGTAATCATTAGAGGTTATTCTTCAATTGATGGTAACAACCAACCATTATATGTAATTGACGGTATTCCTATTAATAACGATATTACTAATGGTAACAATCAACAAACTGGTAGAGGTGGTTTTGATTATGGTAATGCTGCAATGGATGTTAATCCGCAGGATATCGCATCAATAAACATTCTTAAAGGTGCTGCAGCATCTGCATTATACGGTGCAAGAGCAGCAAATGGTGTAATTTTAATTACCACAAAAAAAGGAACAAAAGGAAAAAAAGGAATTGGAGTTACAGTTTCACATAATACCACAATTGGGCAGATTAATAAAAATACCATGCCAACCTACCAAAATGAATATGGTTCAGGTTACGGTAAATTCTATGGTCCAGACACTTCCTTTAATGGCTTAGTGACTAATGGATATATTGAAAATGTTGATTTGGATGGCGACGGTGTTGCCGACGCGTTAGCAAATCCTATGGGTGATGACGCCTCTTACGGAGCTCCATTCTCAAGTGTAGATGAACTTTTAACTTGGGAATCAATACATCCTGAGCTATCTACTTATTTACAACCTCAACCATTTCAAGGAACTTCAAATAATCCAACTACATTTTACGAAACATCTGTTATGACAACAAATGCAGTTTCTTTAGATGGAGCAACTGAAAATGGTTCTTATAGGTTTTCTGTAAGTGATATGTTTAATAAAGGTATTTTACCAAATAGTGAGCTAAGAAAAAATAATGCTTCTTTAAATGTTAGTTATGATTTAAGTGACAAATTAAAATTTAGTTCTTCTATGCAATATGTCAAAAACCAAGGTACTGGTAGATTTGGTACTGGTTATGACAACAATAATGTTAACCAATCTTTTAGACAATGGTATGATGTTGGTGTTGATATGCAAGCACAAAAAGCTGCTTATGAGCTTAATGGTAATAACTTATCTTGGAATGCATATGGATTTTCATCTCCAGAAGCAACAAGAGCAGACCCACACTATTTTGACAATCCATATTGGATGAGAAATAACAACTACTCTACTGACTCAAGAGACAGGTTTATTGGTAATGTAGTTTTAAACTATGAAATTAATGATTGGTTAAATGTAATGGGTAGAGTTACTAATGACAACTACAGTGAATTAAGAGAAGAAAGAATTGGTTCTCAATCTGTAGACGTTGCTAAGTATAGTAAGTATAACAAGACTTTCTTTGAAAGGAATTACGATTTATTCTTAAATTTTGATAGAGATTTAAGTGATAAATTAAATCTTTTTGGTATGGTAGGAACTAACATGCGTAGATCAAGTGTTAATATTACTGACGGACAGACAAACGGAGGACTAGTTGTTCCTGGTGTTTATTCTTTTAGTAATAGTGTTAATACTCCTGAAGCAGCAGATGAAACTGATGCTGCAAGAGCTGTGGATGGATACCTGGGAAGAGCTACTTTAGCTTACGATAGATTTTTATACCTAGATATCTCTGCTAGGTACGATGTAAGTTCTACATTGCCTGTTGATAATAATTCTTTCTTTTATCCAGCTGCAACAGCAAGTTTAATTTATTCTGAAATATTTGATATCTCTGGAATGGATTTTGGTAAATTAAGATTGAATTACGCACAAGTTGGTAACGATGCTCCTATGCAGCGATTACAAAACATATACAACATAGGAACTCCTTTTGGATCTTCTACTTTAGCAAGTGCTCCTAACACAGGTTATAATAATACTTTATTACCTGAGAACACTACTAGTTTAGAAATTGGTTTTGAAAATAAATTTTTCAATAACAAATTAGGATTGGATTTAACATTATATAGTGCTACTACTGAAAATCAAATATTAGCAATTAGACCTTCATCTTCTTCTGGTACTTATTTACAATATGTGAATGCCGGAAAAGTTGAGAACAAGGGTATTGAGTTACAACTTTATGCAAATGTTCTTAAGTCAGGAGACTTTAGTTGGGATACTAGAATCAACTGGGCAAGAAACAGAAATAAAGTTCTTGAATTAACTGGAAACTTAGAAACTTACCAATTAGGTTCTTTTCAAGGTGGAGTTACGGTTGAGGCAACTATCGGAGAATCTTATGGTTCTATTAAAGGAACTGATTTTGTTTATCACGATGGTGAAAAAATTGTTATTAACCACCCGTCTGCATCAAGAGGTGGAATGGTTTATGGTAAAACTGCTTCAACTCAAACAATTGGTAATATAATGCCTGATTGGACAGGTGGATGGACTAACACATTCACTTATAAAAATCTTACAGCTAGTGCCTTAATTGATGTTCAATGGGGAGGAAACTTCTTCTCTTTAGATACATGGTATGGTTATGGAACTGGTATATATGCTGATCAAGCTGGAGAAAACGTTGATGGAAATGAAGCTAGACTATCTATTGCTGATGGCGGTGGACACGATATTGGCGGTGTAGTTGCTTCTCAAGATGCTGATGGAAATTATCTTCTAGATGCTGATGGAAACTTTACTTCAGATGGAACTGAAAATTCAACATATGCTTTTGTAGGTGACTACAATAATTATGCTGGTTGGAAAAATGCTCCTAATGCCATGCATGTTTATGACGCAACATATATTAAATTAAGACAGCTTTCAATATCTTACTCATTACCAAAAAGTATGTTCTCTGGAAAAGGTTTCCAAGGAATTGATATTGGAATAATGGCTAGAAATCTTGCAATTCTTCATAAAAAGAGTCCTCATACTGATCCTGAGGCTGGGCTTAGTGCAGGAAATATACAAGGTTATCAGTCTGGAGCATATCCAGCAGTAAGAGAGTTAGGATTCAACGTAACATTTAAATTTTAAAAAAATGAAATCAATAATTAATTATAGTTTAGTATTATTTCTACTCGTTGCAGTAGGATGTACAAAGAATATTGATCAATTCAATAACAATGACAAATCACCAACTACAGTACCAGCAAATGCATTATTTGCAAATTCAACTGTGGAGTTGATGGATTATTTGTCAAGCCCAAACGTAAATGTCAATACATTTAGGTTATGGTCTCAACACTGGACCCAGTCTACTTACACAGATGAGTCTAATTTTCAGCTTATTAATAGAAATATTAATGGAGAAGTAATGGAAAGAATGTATGCTAGAGTTCTTAGAGACATTAAAGAGTCAAGAGGATTTATTGCAGAAAATACAGCTTCTTCAGATGGTGTTAAAAACACTCAAAATGCTGTTTTAGATGTTTTAGAAGTTTTTGCTTACTCAATTCTAGTAGATATCTTTAACGATGTTCCTTACTCAGAAGCATTAATGGGAGTTGAAAACCTGTCACCAGTTTATGATGACGCAAGTACTATTTACTCATCTTTAGGAACTACACTTGATGGTGCTATCACTACTCTATCAGCAAGTACTGATATGGGAGATTTTGCTGGCTCTGACTTAATCTATGCAGGAAGTACTTCACATTGGGCTATGTTAGCTAATTCTTTAAAGTTAAGAATGGCTATGAGAATGGCAAATATTACTGGAAGTGATAGCCAAGCTATGGCTGAAGCTGCAGCTTCAGGTGTTTTTACCTCGAATGCTGATCACGCATACATAATGTATCAATCATCTACTCCTAATACTAATCCTTTATGGGAAGATTTAGTTCAAAGTGGAAGAACTGATTTTTTAGCTTCTCAAACAATGGCTGATATTATGAATAATACCAATGATCCTAGAAGAGCTATCTACTTTAGAAACTTAGATGCTAATGGTGACTTAATGTCTACAGGACAACACGGATTAGATGGTGCTTATGCAGATTATTCACAACCGGGTAATGTTTTGGAAGACCCTACACACCCTGGAGTGTTACTTTCTTATGCTGAAGTATGCTTTCATTTAGCAGATGCAGCTAATAGAGGATGGAATGTAGGTGGTGATGCAGCTACTCATTATGCAAATGGAGTTTCAGCTTCAATGTTACAATGGGGAAGCGATCAAGCTACTGCAGATGCATTCTTATTAGAAACAGATGTTGCTTGGGACGCTTCAATGGCTGATGAAAGAATTGGAACTCAAAAATGGGTTGCTATGTATGATCAAGGTTTAGAAGCATGGTGTAGTTGGAAAATGTATGATTATCCTGCAATGGATACAGCTGCACAAGCTGGAACCATTACTCCAACTAGGTACAATTACAGTGTAGACGAATATTCTGTTAACTCTATAAATGCTTCTGAAGCTAATAATGGAAGTGATTTAACTACTGATAAAGTATTTTGGGATGTTGATTAAACTATAATATCAAAATATAATTCACTAAAGCCCCTAACTGGGGCTTTTTTTATATCATAAATTACATGATGGGTAAATAGAAATAACATAATTAATATAATAAAATAGTGGAAGATGAAAGAAATATTATGATTAATTCGAAGTCCTACAAATTAGGGTACTTACTTTACGAGTTTAGTTTATTTATTTTTATTGGATTATTAATAAACTCATCCATTCATTATAACGGCGGAGTAATTTTTTTCATATTGTTACTCACTCTAATTGTTTCACTTATTAAATCGATTTACCAGTTTTACCTTCATAGAAGATTTTAAGATGGAATTGAAAAACAATCTTAAAGAGATTAGACAGAAAAATGAACTTACTCAACAGCAACTAGCATCGAGTGTAGATGTAAGTCGTCAAACCATAATATCTATTGAAAGATACAGATATAAACCAAGTTTAGAGTTAGCAATGAAAATTGCAAAAAAGTTGAATATTAACATCGAAAAACTCTTCTATTTTGAGTAAAAAACAACAATTCATTTTCCTACAATAAATCTGTTTAATTTAATACTATATGTATTTTATATATATTTAAAATTATATGGGATTGCTAAGATTAGGAAAATAAATTAAAAATTCGTGATGCCAATTTAATCCCAAAATATTTAAAATGGAATTTAGAACCTTACCACTTATTAGCAAAAAATTTATTCTAAAAATGAAAAACCTCCTACTCTTAATACTCATTATCATGAGCTATAGTCTACTAGGTCAATCCATTGTTCATCCAGCAAATAATGATGCCTTTTTGCAAAATGAATTAGCGGAAATTCACATCTCGCTCAGTGCTAACGATCTAAATATACTATTAGGAGATAGTCTCTACACCAACTACCATTTTCCCTCAACATTTTACTATTACTCCTCAGTGCATAACGACACTATTCAAAACGTAGGATTTCGTGTAAGGGGTAATACCTCGAGAAGTGCAAATAAAAAAGCGTTCAAAATTTCATTTAATGAATACACCCAGGGGAAAAAATTCAAGGGAATTGAAAAAATGAATTTAATTGGTCAGCACAATGACCCGTCCCTTCTTAGATATTGGATGAGCTTAACAACACTTACCACCCATAATCTTATCAGCTCAAGATCTAGCTATGTAAAGCTTTATATTAATAGTCAATATAAAGGTGTCTACCTAAATGTTGAACATATTGATGATGAATTTCTTCAAAAACGCTTTATGGGAAATGACCATGGGAATCTTTATAAGTGTACATGGGGTGCCGACCTGAAGTACCGCGGGGTTAATCAATCTTCTTATTACGGTTCTTATGAATTAAAGACGAATAAAACAGCAAATGATTATTCTGAATTAATACAATTCATCCAGACTTTAAATAATATTAGCGATACTGATTTTCCTTGTTTTATTGAGGAAAATTTTGAGGTGGTATTGTACCTCAAGACACTTGCAGCAGAAATCATCATAGGGCATTGGGATGGATATGCATTTAACAAAAACAATTATTACCTGTACCAACAGCCATCGAACGGTAAATTTGTTTTCATAGAATATGATATGGATAATACCTTCGGTATTGACTGGGCTGGGATCGATTGGGCAAATAGAAATTTAAATAGCTGGCATAATAACGACAGACCGTTGGTGGAACGATTGCTTTCATACCCATTTTATAACGACCTATTCAACTCCTATCTTGACC
>Ga0209374_1001436_pt1 | contig 23180 bp, 19 predicted proteins | sample SaaInlLV_DNA_10m_FD_184683 | JGI IMG/M metagenome (GOLD analysis project Ga0209374, IMG submission 184683) | Marine microbial communities from expanding oxygen minimum zones in the Saanich Inlet - SI075_LV_DNA_10m (SPAdes) (version 2) | ecosystem: Environmental > Aquatic > Marine > Unclassified ... | reverse complement strand
CGTCGCCGCAGTGGCCGAAGCCGCCCCATCGTCATAGAGAGGGCGCACGCCCGAATAGCTCCAGACCACATCCTCTTTTGTCACGGGCTTTTCGAAATAGCGTGACGCAAACTGCAGCAGATAATCGCGTTCTTCTGGCGCGCATTCAGCTGGGGTGGAGGGATCATCATGGTCGGCATCCGTTGTTCCAATCAGGGTGAAGTCGGTCTCATAGGGAATGGCAAATATAATCCGCCCGTCCGTGCCTTGAAAAAAATAACATTTTTCGTGGTCAAACAGTTTTTTAGTGACGATGTGGCTGCCACGTACCAACCGCACCCCGTCTGTAGCGTTGATGCCGGCTGTGTGGCGCAAGATATTTGCAACCCAAGGCCCTCCCGCATTTACCAGCATCCTTGCGCGCACCACCCGCGGCTCTCCGCGCGGGTTTTCGTTGATTGTGATATGCCATAGGCCATTATCACGCCGCGCCTCAGTCACTTTGGTGCGGGGCAGAATTCGGGCGCCACGGGTCTCGGCATCGCGGGCATTCAGCACTACGAGCCTGGAGTCTTCGATCCAGCAATCAGAATATTCATAAGCCTTTTCAAATTTGCTGTTCAAAGGCGCGCCTGCAGGGTCGCGGCGCAAATCCAATGTACGGGTGGCAGGTAAAAATTTGCGGCCACCCAGCGTGTCATACATAAAGAGACCAAGGCGCAATAACCAAGCCGGACGCCGCCCCCGCATTCCGGGCAGGACGCGGTTCAATAGGCGTGACGTCGGGGTGTCGCTCTCAAAGCGCATGTCAGCATGGTAGGGCAATACAAATCGCATCGGCCAGCTGATATGCGGCATCGCCCGCAAAAGTGTTTCGCGCTCAATCAACGCCTCGCGCACCAGTCTGAACTCAAAATATTCAAGATAGCGCAGACCGCCATGAAATAATTTGGTCGAGGCTGAAGAGGTTGCCGAGCCCAGATCATTCATCTCAGCTAGGGTCACCGACAGGCCGCGACCGGCAGCATCGCGCGCAATCCCGCACCCGTTGATGCCACCACCAATAATGAAAAGGTCACAGATATCGTCTTTTTGGTGTACCATGTTTGTCCTTGAATTCAGTCCCCTGTTTTTGTGCGGTTTCCATCTACATTGTCAATATATACGTTCGTAAATGTTCGTATTATCTATCGAGGCGGTCATGCTTGTATTTTTAGAAAGTAAACATTATCCGATCCAGACGGGTGGGTGGTCGGCGCGCCTCGAGAGATGCCGCCCAAGGGCTGTGGTTGATCATTGGGTTGCGACAGCTTAGCGTCGCAGCCATGTTCATGGGAGTCCCTGATGTCGCAAACACTTCGCCTGCCGGAAATACTCGAGATCGCACGCGAGACCGGGAAAGTTGCGGTCGAAGATCTCGCGGCGCATTTTGGTGTCACGGTACAGACGATCCGGCGTGACCTCAGTGAGTTGGCTGAAGACGGCCGACTTGATCGTGTGCACGGTGGCGCGGTTCTGCCTTCGGGAATTACCAACTTGGGGTATGAAGAGCGTCGGTTACTGAACCAGCCGGCCAAGCGCGCGATGGCGCGGGCCTGTGCCAAAGACATCCCGGCGGGGGCTTGCGTGTTTCTTAACATCGGCACCTCGACTGAGGCCGTAGCGCGGGAATTACTGCACCATAGCGATTTAATGGTGGTGACCAACAATATGAACGTAGCGTCAATTCTCGCGCCAAACACGAACTGCGAAATTATCATGGCCGGCGGCGTTTTGCGCCGTGCTGACGGTGGTCTAGTGGGCAGTCTCACCACCCGGATGATCACACAGTTCAAATTTGATTACGCGGTGATTGGCTGTTCGGCGCTGGATCAAGATGGCGATGTATTAGATTTTGACTTTCAAGAGGTCACAGTCAGTCAGACAATTATAGCACAGGCCCGCCAGACGTTTTTGGTGGCAGATCACTCAAAATTTCAACGCCATGCCCCGGTACAGATCACATCTCTTTCCAAGCTGGATCGTTTTTACTCCGATTCGGCCTTGGATGCATCGCTTGCCGCAGCGTGCAAGACTTGGCAGACCGAGGTCCGGCTTTGCACTTAGCCCCGGAGCCCATGCAGTGCGTTTGCGCATCCTGTCAGTGCGGCATAATCGTCATGAACCAACGCAATTTCGAAGCGTTCCATAGTCTGTGTAAACCGCCCCATGGCGTAAAATGCTGTGGCAAATTCGTAGCGCTGCAGGTAGGGCGCGAGGGCTCTGGCCACGCCTCCGACCAAATAAATTCCACCATAGGGCAGATGGATCAAGGCAAGATCGGCACATAGCTGTGCAAGCAAGCGTACCGTGATCTGCACGGTTTTACGCGCTATTGGATCCGATTCTGTCGCCATGGTCGCCATGATCTGTTGTGCGCTTAGGTTGTGGGCTTGCCCTGCTGTCTTGGCAAAATATCGGTATACGGTTTCAAGCCCAGACCCTGCCAGCACGTGTTCAACCGAGGCAAAGCCGTGTTGCTTCTGGAGATACAGCGCCAGATCAAGATCGTCCTGACTGCGCACGGGCAATCCGATGTGCCCTGTTTCCGAGGCGGGAACACGCACCCCTGAGGCATCAGTCAGCGCCAGCGCCGCGTTGCAGCCGGTGCCGACCCCGATAACAAGTTTCGTGCTGTGGCGCAGAGGCTCTTGATGCGGTGCAGGCGAGGAAAGAACCTTTTCGAATGCGCTGTCGGGTAGGTCCTGCAACGCATAGGCTTGCGCCTGTAAATCATTGATAATCGCCACTGTCTCAGCGCCGGTAACCTGTTTCAGGCCGGTTTGGTCCATCGCCCAATTCAAGTTGGTCAGACGCCCGGTGCCGTTTTCGACCGGACCCGCGATAGCGACACAACTCGCGGTGATCTGGTCGACAGAAAGCGTTTCGCAATACTGCTTGATGACCGCGTGCAAGCTGTCAAATTCGCGATTGGCGTATCGTTTGATCGAAGTGCTATCTATGCTGCCGTTACGGGCCAGCGCGATCCGTGTATTGGTGCCGCCAACATCTGCCACAAGTGTGATCTTATTGATATTTTTGGGCATATGATCTCTCCTTGATGGCTGAGTGCTGCATACTCAATTACCGGGTCAATCTTCAAGTGCTCAAACCGGATGAGGAGACTCACACAGCGGGCAATTTGTAAACTTCTCCCTACAAGATTTCGAAACAAACAAAATAGATTTCCCGCGTTCTTTATTTGTTCTCATTTTTTCATTGGAAGCTTGACACAAAGCGATTACATACACCCTTAAATGATGGGATGGACGATGGCAGAACAGAAATATATTGAAGTTCGCGGCGCTCGTGAGCACAATCTGAAATCTATTGATGTGGATATTCCCCGCGATCAGCTTGTGGTCATCACCGGTTTATCGGGGTCGGGAAAATCCTCACTGGCGTTTGACACCATCTATGCCGAAGGGCAGCGGCGCTATGTGGAATCGCTCTCGGCGTATGCGCGCCAATTTCTGGATATGATGGAAAAGCCTGACGTCGATCACATTAGCGGTCTCAGTCCGGCGATTTCTATTGAGCAAAAGACCACCAGTAAAAATCCGCGCTCGACGGTTGGGACTGTCACTGAAATATATGATTATTTGCGGCTGCTGTTTGCCCGTGCCGGAACCCCTTACAGCCCGGCAACGGGCAAGCCGATTGAGGCCCAGCAGGTTCAGGACATGGTCGACCGGGTGATGGCGATGCCGGCCGATACTCGGGCTTATCTGTTGGCACCCATAGTACGTGACCGCAAAGGCGAGTATCGCAAAGAGTTTCTTGAGCTGCGTAAGCAGGGGTTTCAGCGGGTCAAGGTGGATGGTGCGTTTTACGAGCTGGACGAACCACCGGTTCTGGATAAGAAGTTCCGGCATGATATCGACGTGGTGGTGGATCGGATTGTGGTGCGCGAGGGTATTGAGACCCGACTCGCCGACAGTTTCCGCACAGCACTTGATCTGGCAGATGGTATTGCTATCCTTGAGACCGCTCCGAAAGAGGGTTCAGCCGAAAGGATCACCTTTAGTGAGAATTTTGCTTGTCCTGTTAGTGGCTTTACCATTCCCGAGATTGAGCCGCGGCTGTTTTCGTTCAATGCGCCTTTTGGTGCCTGTCCCGATTGTGACGGGCTCGGAAAGGAGCTGTTTTTTGACGCACGTCTTGTGGTGCCCGATGTTACTTTGAAAATCGGGGATGGGGCGCTGGCGCCCTGGCGCAAGGGCAAAAGTCCTTATTTTACCCAAACAATAGAGGCGATTGCGAAACATTATAAATTTAAACCTTCGACAAAATGGAAGGATTTGCCGGAAAAAGTACAGCAAGTGTTTCTATATGGATCCGGTAAGGAAGAGATACAATTTCGTTATGACGAGGGTGGTCGGGTCTATCAAATCTCGCGCGTGTTCGAAGGTGTTATCCCCAATATGGAGCGTCGGTACCGTGAAACCGACAGCAACTGGGTCCGTGAGGAATTCGAAAATTATCAAAACAACCGTCCCTGTGGAGGTTGTGGGGGTTTTCGGTTGCGGCCTGAGGCGCTGGCGGTAAAAATTGCCGACCTGCATGTGGGACAGGTGGTCCAGATGTCAATTCGCGAGGCGTTTAAATGGTGCGAAACGGTGCCGGAACGCCTCACGATACAAAAAAACGAAATCGCCAAAGCTATTTTGAAAGAAGTGCGCGAACGACTGGGGTTTTTGAACAATGTCGGGCTGGAATATCTGACACTGAGCCGGAACTCAGGCACGCTGTCGGGTGGCGAAAGCCAGCGGATCAGACTGGCCAGTCAAATCGGCAGCGGATTGACTGGTGTCCTTTATGTGCTGGATGAACCCTCAATTGGTCTGCACCAGCGCGATAATGATCGGCTGTTGGTCACGCTGAAAAATTTGCGCGATCAGGGCAACACGGTGATTGTGGTCGAACATGACGAAGAGGCGATCCGCGAGGCGGATTATGTCTATGACATTGGTCCGGGCGCGGGGCTTCACGGTGGCCAGGTGGTCAGTCACGGCACACCTGAGCATATCGCTAACGACAAAGCCTCAATCACCGGGCAATATCTGTCAGGCATTCGATCGATTGAGGTTCCGGCGAAGCGGCGTAAGGGCAACGGTAAAAAACTGCAGGTGATCAAAGCCTCTGGCAATAACCTTAAGAATGTCAGTGCCGATTTTCCTTTGGGCAAGTTTGTCTGTGTTACCGGTGTTTCGGGGGGCGGTAAATCAACCCTGACTATTGAGACGCTGTTCAAAACCGCTTCGATGCGGTTGAATGGCGCGCGGCAAACACCGGGTCCGTGTGAGACGATCAATGGGCTCGAACATCTCGACAAGGTGATCGATATTGACCAGCGTGCGATCGGGCGCACGCCGCGTTCCAACCCTGCCACATACACAGGGGCCTTCACGCCGATCCGGGATTGGTTCTCGGGGCTGCCGGAATCTAAGGCACGCGGATATAAGCCGGGGCGGTTCTCGTTTAACGTCAAGGGCGGCCGGTGCGAAGCCTGTCAGGGAGATGGGCTGATCAAGATCGAGATGCATTTCCTGCCCGATGTCTATGTCACTTGCGAAACCTGTCGCGGGGCCCGGTACAATCGAGAAACGTTAGAAATAAAGTTTAAAGGCAAAAGCATAGCCGATGTTCTTGATATGACAGTTGAAGATGCGCAGGTGTTTTTTCAGGCGGTGCCCAGCATCCGAGAGAAAATGGATGCGCTGGTGCGTGTAGGATTGGGTTACATTAAGGTCGGCCAGCAAGCGACGACATTGTCTGGAGGTGAAGCGCAGCGGGTGAAACTGTCCAAGGAACTGGCGCGGCGCTCGACCGGACGAACCCTGTATATTCTTGATGAGCCCACAACAGGGCTTCATTTCGAGGACGTGCGTAAGTTGCTGGAAGTATTGCATGAACTGGTTGAGACAGGCAATACTGTGATCGTGATTGAACATAATCTCGACGTGGTCAAAACCGCAGATTGGATTATAGATATCGGCCCGGAAGGCGGCGATGGCGGCGGTGAAATTGTCGCGTTTGGCACGCCGGAAACGGTGGCAAAAAACACCAAAAGCTACACAGGGCATTATTTGAAAAGCATGTTAGCTCCACGCCGGGTCGCCGCAGAGTAACTTTAACTCAATGGTCTATGTGCCATTCCTCATGGATTGGTGGGGTTTGCTTACCGTCCGCGTGTTTCAAACCGGGGCAGCATGGCCGAAAAGTCCCGTCCGCTGCCGTCTTCGTCTTCGACAAAGCGTCGGTACAGATCGGTGGCGGCCTGTCCCAGCGGGGTATCAGCGTCAACCGCTTCGGCGGCTTGCTGTGACAGGCGCAGATCTTTGAGCATTAGGTCGGCGGCAAAACCGGGCTGATACCCGTTATCAGCAGGCGATGCAGGGCCGATTCCCGGAGCAGGGCAATAGGCGTTCATTGTCCAGCTATAACCCGATGAGGTGCTGACAACATCGAACATCGCCTGACGATCAAGCCCCAGTTTATCGGCCAGTGCAAAGGCTTCACAACTGGCAATCATCGTCACGCCTAAGATCATATTATTGCAGATTTTAGCTGCTTGCCCGTTCCCTGCGGCACCGCAATGAACGGCTTTCTGGCCCATGATTTCAAACAGGGGTTGTGCGGTATGAAACGCGGCCTCTGTGCCGCCCACCATGAAGGTTAGTGTACCGGCCTTGGCGCCGCCTGTGCCGCCTGAAACGGGTGCATCCAGCGCCAAAATACCTCGGGCTGCGGCGTCTTGTGCGACGGTGCGTGTGCTGTCCACATCGACGGTCGAACAATCCAACAAAATGCTTCCCTCGTGCATTGCAGGTAGAATTTGGTCTGCAACCGCGCGCAGAATTGCGCCGTTGGGCAGCATCGTGATCACAAGGTCTGCCCGCATGACGGCCTCTGCAGCCGAGGTGGCATTGGTCATTCCCTCAACAATGATGCCGGCAGTGTCAAAACCCGTAACACTGTGGCCGGCTTTGATCAGATTGGCGGCCATCGGTGCCCCCATGTTGCCCAGACCGATAAACCCTATTTGCATTCTTGCCTCCTCAAATGTTAATTTCGCGCGCCCCAGTGGCATCAACATGCGCGAGACCGCCACGGATGGCACCGCGTCGAGAGTATGTTGCCACTGCGGATTGCGGTCTTTATCGATGATGGCGGCGCGAATACCTTCCAGAAAATCTCCATGCTCCATCGCACGATAGGTAAAGCGGTATTCCAATTCCAGTGCTTTGTGCATCTCGGGTGAGCCACGCAACCGGTGAATGGCTTCGACGCTGCAAGCCATCGCAAGCGGTGAGTTGCGCGCCATTAACCCCAGCGTTTTCTGACTAAAGGCGCTGTCATCATGGCGCAGCGCATTGACAATATCCGTCAGTGTTTCACCGCTGAAGTGGCGATCAATCAATTGTTTGTCACGGGACACCGGCCCCTCAGAGGCGGGTTGCGCCGCCGCGGAAATCAGCGCGCAATTGCCGGTTTCTTGCAGCTTTTCAATCAAAGACGGCCAGTGATCCTGGGGTATAAAATAATCCGCAAAGCCGGCAAGAATGGCGTCGCCTGCATTCATCCGCGTGGCTGTTGTGCCAAGGTATTCACCCAACCGTCCTGGCGCTGAGGCCAAAATTAGCGAGCCTCCAACATCGGGGATCAAGCCGATACCACATTCCGGCATGGCAATCTGGCTGGTTTCACCAACCACCCGGTGACTGCCGTGACAGCCCAATCCAACGCCGCCGCCCATAGTGAAGCCCTGCATGAAGCTGATTACAGGCTTGGGATAGCAATGCAGCTTGGCATTGAGCCGGTATTCATCGCGCCAAAAGGTCTGGCCGTAGGCGAAATCACCCTGCATGCCCGTGGTATATAATTCGGCAATGTCCCCGCCCGCGCAAAACGCTTTTTCGCCGGCCGCGTCAAAGATCACTAGGGATACTGCGGGATCGGCGCGCCATGCCTCAAGCGCCGCCTCTATGGCAGTACACATCGCATAGGTCATTGCATTCAGCGCTTTGGGCCGGTTCAGGGTGATGCGCCCGGCGCTACCGCTTTTGGTAATGATAATATCGGGCATCAGCCGCGATCCGACAGCATCTGGCGGGAAATAATCATACGCATAATTTCATTTGTGCCTTCAAGAATTTGATGGACGCGCAGATCACGCACAATCTTTTCGATGCCGTAATCGCTTAGATAGCCATAACCCCCGTGCAATTGCAGACAGGTATTGGCAACCTCAAAGCTGGCATCGGTGACATAGAGTTTTGCCATGGCACAGAATTTACCCGCATCGGTAGCTTCAGTGTCCAGCTTCCAGGCGGCCTGATGTAGAAAGACTCGTGCCGACTGAAGTTTCACCTCCATTTCAGCCAGTTTGAACTGCAGAGCTTGAAACTGATCGATGGTTTTGCCAAATGCTTTGCGTTCGCCCATATAGGCCAGCGTCATATTCAAGGCGTTTTGCGCGCCGCCAAGCGCCGAGGCGGCGATGTTGAGCCGTCCGCCATCCAATCCGGCCATGGCATAGCGAAACCCGTGCCCCTCATCGCCGATCAGATTGTCGCTCGGGATTTTACAATCGTCGAACTGCACCTGAGCCGTGGGTTGGGCGCGCCATCCCATCTTGTCTTCAAGGGCGCCAAAAGACAGCCCCGGCGCGCCATCTTCGACAACAACGGCGCTGATTCCCTTGGGGCCGTCTTCGCCTGTGCGACACATCACGATATAGGCGTCGGAATACCCGCCGCCAGATATAAAGGCCTTGGTGCCGCTCAGCGCGTACCCTTCATTGCTGCGGGTGGCACGGGTGCGCAGCGCGGCCGCATCTGAGCCGGATCCGGGCTCGGTCAGACAGTAACTGAATATTTTGGTCATCGCGCAGATATCCGGCAGCCATTTGGCGCGGGTTTCTTCCGAGCCAAAGCTATCAATCATGCCGCCACACATATTGTGGATCGACAGAAAGGATCCCACCGATGGGCAGGCCATGGCCAGTGCTTCAAACACCAGTGCGGCATCCAGACGGCTTAGACCCGAGCCACCACTTTGTTCGCGGACATAAATGCCTGCCAAACCCAATTCGGCGACTTTTGGCCACAGATGTTTCGGTATCGCGCCCTGCCTGTCCCATGTCAGGGCATGGGGCGCAATATGGTCTTGCCCGAACCCGTACGCCATATCAAAAATAGCGTCTTGTTCCTCGCTCCGCGCAAATTCCATCAACTGTTCCCCTATATTCTTGTCACAAAGGTCAAAAACTATTGCAACATTATTTCAAAGTTGGTGCTGCCAGAGTTTCAAAGCGGGTCGCCCTCCAGCGCGGCCTGCGCCACCGCAAAATAATTCCCCTGAGCGCAGTCACGTCCACAAATGCGGGTGTTAGCAACAGGGCAGAAATAGCGTGTAACACAATACGACTAGGGCAGGGTGCTGCCCTAAATCATGAATAAACAGGCGCCATGCCCAACATGGGCAAAGCGCCGCCCATGGGTCAATCCATGGCTTTGAAGTTAAATTCGCCCCCTTGCTTGATGCCCGAGGGCCAGCGCGCGGTGACGGTTTTGGTGCGGGTATAGAACTTAAATGCATCCGGACCATGTTGGTTCAGATCGCCGAACACTGATTTTTTCCAGCCACCAAATGTGTGATAGGCCAGCGGAACCGGAATCGGAACATTGATCCCGACCATGCCGATGTTGATCCGATTGGCAAAATCGCGTGCCGCATCGCCATCCCGGGTAAAGATCGCGGTGCCATTGCCGTATTCGTGATCCATCGCCAAGCCGAGCGCCTCTTCGTAATTTCCGGCGCGAACCGTACATAAAACCGGACCAAAGATTTCCTTGGTATAGATGTCCATGTTCGGCGTGACATTATCGAACAAATGTGGCCCGACGAAAAATCCGTCCTCATAGCCCTGCAAGCTGAAATCACGGCCGTCCACCACAAGGGTCGCGCCCTGATCAACGCCGGTTTGAACGAGGTTGAGGATGTTGTCTTTGGCGGCAGCGGTAACCACGGGACCGTAATCCACGTCCTGTCCGGACGTGTAGGGCCCAACTTTCAGCTTTTCGATCCGCGGCACCAGTTTTTCGATCAACCGGTCTGCGGTCTCATCGCCCACTGGAACCGCAACGGAAATTGCCATACAGCGTTCGCCCGCGGCACCATAGCCGGCTCCGATCAAGGCATCTGCCGCTTGATCCATATCCGCATCAGGCATGATAATCATGTGGTTTTTGGCTCCGCCAAAGCACTGCACCCGTTTGCCGTTTGAACATCCACGGCCATAGATATACTCGGCAATCGGAGTGGAGCCGACAAAGCCGATCGACTGTATCACATCATGATCAAGGATCGCATCCACTGCTTCCTTATCGCCGTTAACAACCTGAAGGACGCCTTTTGGAAGCCCGGCTTCTTCCATCAATTCGGCCAGCATTAAAGGAACTGAAGGGTCGCGCTCGGAGGGTTTGAGGATGAAGGCATTGCCACAGACGATAGCAGGGGCAAACATCCACATCGGGATCATAGCAGGAAAGTTGAACGGTGTAATGCCGGCGCAGACGCCCAGCGCTTGCCGCATCGAATACATGTCAATACCGGGGCCGGCGCTGTCGGTAAAATCGCCTTTCAGCATTTGCGGCGCACCGATGCAATATTCGACAACCTCCAAGCCGCGCTGTACATCGCCTTGGGCGTCGGGCAGGGTTTTGCCGTGCTCACGGCTCAGCGCCTCGGCCAGCGCGTCCATATCGCGGTTCAGCAGGTCAATAAATTTCATCATCACCCGTGCACGGCGCTGTGGATTGACAGCACCCCATGCGACCTGTGCGGCGGCCGCAATTTCGACCGCTTGCGCCATTTCGTCTGCAGAGGCCAGAGGCACCTTGGCCTGAACCTCTCCGGTGGCGGGATTGTAGACGTTGCTAAACCGACCAGAAGCCCCCGCGACATGGGCGCCATTGATGTAATGTGTAAGCTCTTGCATTTTGTTTCTTCATTCCTCGTTCTTCACCAAGGTATGGCCAAGGGCTGGCCGGCTTTTTGGCAGGGTTCGCGCCCGATTTATCATAAGGCCGCAATTGTGATCCCGATCGCTGATAAAAGGCGTTTGATGTTGTGTATCATTTTTTTTCCTGCCGCCAACCAGTAAATTTATCGGACAAAAAGCAATTTTTTATTCCAAATCGTAAAGACGATCATAACGTAAGGTTATGATTCGTTTGGCAATTTGTAAATAAACGATCTTGAATGTGATATTCGAGGATTATCAAAACGCTAAATTTGCGCGAAACACGTATCTTGACACGACACTTGCAGTTGTATGATGCTCAAACTGTGGCAGTTGTGATGGAGGTTTTGCAATGCAAGTTCATCAAATACTGAAGACCAAGAAAGATATGGCTGTTGTTACAGTGCCTGTAGGACAGATGATCAGGGCGGCGGCGAAAATTTTAGCGGCGCGGCGTATCGGAACGGTCGTGGTCTCGGATGACGGAAACACCATAGCGGGCATTTTATCGGAACGCGATATCGTGCGGGCGTTGGCCCGGAAGGGGCCAGAATGTCTGGCCGAACCGGTTGAGGAGTATATGACCACTGCTGTGCAGATATGTGCGCTGTCGGACAGTGCCGATGCTATTCTGGGACGCATGACTGAAGGCCGGTTTCGACATATGCCCGTTATCGAAAACAAGATGTTGGTCGGCCTGATTACGATTGGCGATGTGGTCAAAGCCAAGCTTAATGAACTGGCAATGGAAAATCAGGCCTTGGAAGGGATGATTAAGGGGCATTGAAGCCCTTGCAATTTCCTTCGTAATATTATTGCGTGCGGCGAGCCGCAGTTTAGGAAGATATCGCTATGCGCATTGGATTATACCCGGGAACCTTCGACCCGATTACTTTGGGCCATCTTGATATTATCAACCGGGCGGCTCTGCTTGTGGATCGTCTGGTCATTGGCGTTGCTATCAATCGCGACAAAGGCCCGCTGTTTTCGCTTGAAGACCGTGTTGCGATGATCGAGGCTGAATGCGCCGCACTCGGTGCTGCGACTGGCACCGAGATTGTGGCGCATCCCTTTGAGAGTCTGTTGATCGATTGTGCGCATGATGTAGGCGCACAGGTGATCGTGCGCGGTTTGCGCGCTGTGGCAGATTTTGAATATGAGTTTCAGATGGTTGGCATGAATCGGGCGATGGACAGCTCGGTAGAGACGGTGTTTTTGATGGCTGAGGCCAAGCACCAAGCGATTGCGTCGAAACTGGTCAAGGAAATTGCAAGACTGGGCGGGGACGTGTCGAAATTCGTCACACCCCCTGTTAAGGCCCACCTGCTGAAGCGGTTCGGCAAATAGACCCATGTGCGTGGCAAGAGGGGCTCGCAGAGCGCAGCAACAGCCAACTTAGCGCGGCGCTAAGCGCCGAGGCTTGCCATATAAACGCTGGTGTCGGCCATTCGGTTTGAAAAACCCCACTCGTTGTCATACCAAATCAACACCCGACACAGATTCCCATCCATCACTTTGGTTTGATCTGTGGCCAAAATGCTGCTTCTTGGGTCGTGGTTGAAGTCAATGGAAACCAGTTTTTCATCTGTGATACCGAGAACGCCGTTTAAGGGGCCGGCTGCAGCGGCGGTAACCATTTGATTGATTTCTGCCGCGCTGGTATCGCGAAGGGTCTCAAAGGTCAGGTCAACGCAAGAGACATTCGGTGTCGGGACACGAATTGCAACGCCGTCCAACTTGCCGGCCAGTTCCGGCAGAACTAGCCCAACAGCCTTTGCCGCACCGGTTGACGTTGGGATCATGCTCAGGGCGGCGGAGCGTGACCGATAGAGATCACTATGCATGGTGTCGAGGGCAGGTTGATCGCCAGTATAGCTGTGAACCGTTGTCATAAATCCGCGTTTTATCCCAATGTTTTGATGTAAAACTTGCGCGACCGGTGACAGGCAATTCGTCGTACATGAGGCGTTCGAGATTACCCGGTCTTCTGCGCTGATCTCGGTGTGGTTGACACCGTAAACAATGGTTTTATCCGCGCCTTTTGATGGGGCCGAAACCAGAACGCGGGTCGCACCGTTGTCAAGGTGAATGGCGGCTTTCTCACGATCGGTGAACACACCGGTACATTCAAGCGCGACATCCACATCCTGCCACGGCAGGTCAGCCGGGTTGCGCAGGGCCGTCACCCGGATATCCCCGCGTCCGGCGTTCAGACTGGTTTCACTATGGTTTATCTTTACCGGAAAGCGGCCGTGCACGCTGTCGTATTGCAGCAAATGAGCGTTGGTTGCGACAGATCCCAGATCATTGATGGCAATGACTTCGATATCGCTACGGTCTGACTCTATGATCGCCCGTAAAATATTTCGCCCAATACGCCCAAACCCATTTATTGCAACTTTGACCGGCATGCTCACCCCTTTGACAAATTTATGATAGCGCTAACACCATGATTTCGACTTAAAGTCAAGATCACGCAACGGATCCTAGGTAGTGCTGGCTTTAATGATGTATCCTTACCACGGCTAATTTGCGCATTAGCGCCAAATCGCTATTTCTTCCATGGCTAAGACGAATTTTTGGGCAAGAAATAAAGCGTTCTCGCTGTTGCTGAATCCAAAATCTAGCATGAGAAAAGCCAGTACGGACAGTCCCAAACCCGCTGAAATTGTATTAGTCATTATCTCACCACCTGAAATAGTAATTGGATTTAATAACACAATCTTAACTATTTCAGAGCGAAAAATCAATGTAAAAGTCGACCCATGGCCCCGGCAACGTCGGCCATGCGGCAGGAGAACCCCCATTCATTGTCATACCATGCCAGCACCCGCACGGTGCGCCCCCCGACCACTTTGGTCTGGTCGGGGGCAAAAATTGACGAGTGAGGGGTGTGGTTAAAGTCTATCGAAACTTTGGGCGCCGGGTCATAACTCATGACCGCGCCCATGTGACCGTTGGCGGCCTCTTGAACAATTGCGTTCACATCGGCGACAGTGACCGATTTACCGGCTTCGAAGGTCAGATCAATAGCCGAGACATTTGGCGTGGGGACGCGGATAGCAGTGCCGTCCAACTTGCCGTCAAGTTCCGGCAGCACCAGACCCAAAGCTTTCGCCGCACCGGTAGACGTGGGTATCATTGCCATTGCGGCTGCCCGGGCACGATAGAGATCGTCATGACGACGGTCTAACGTGGGTTGATCGCCGGTATAGCTGTGGATCGTGGTCATAATCCCACGTTCAATCCCAATGGCATCGTTCAAAACCTTAGCCAGAGGCGCCAGACAGTTCGTGGTGCAGGATCCGTTTGAGACCATATGATCCTGCGCTGTCAAACTGCGGTGGTTGACGCCGTACACAATCGTCTTATCGACCTGTTTCGCCGGCGCTGAGATCAGAACTGATTTTGCGCCGCGATCTAGATGTACTTTGGCGCGGGCGCCGTCGTTGAATTTACCGGTACATTCAAGAACCACATCACAGCCATCCCAATCAAGGCTCGTGGGGTCATAGCTTGAGAAAACCTGCATTGGACCACGACCTAAATCAAGGGTGTCTTTTGTGACCTGTACTGTGCCGCCAAACCGACCGTGAATACTGTCATAGCGCAACAAATGTGCATTGGTCTCTATGGGCCCGGTGGCATTTATCTTGACCACCTGCACATCATTGCGGGCACTTTCGGCAATATGTGCCAGAGTGCAACGGCCAATTCGGCCAAATCCATTGATACCGAGTGTGACTGTCATGCTGCCGCTCCTGCTACGCTGATATGCGTGCTTGTATACGACTAGCCTTGCTGGATTAAAAGGAAAAAATACTTACTTTACAATATGTTAGCGGTAACAAAGGAAATGAGTTCGTGGTTGCGCTAACAATGTGGGGCGACCTTTGATTTTGCATGTAAATTGTCCGTGCCGCACGGTGTACAACCGCGCGGCATAGATTTTTGAGGCTCAAAAAGGGCCGGTTACAGCAGAGATTTAACGGCCGCCACGGTTGCGTCAGCGGTGATTCCCATCTGCTGGTAAATAACCTCTGCGGGGGCCGATACGCCAAATCCGCTCATACCAATAAAGCTGGCTTTGTTTTCACGACCGCGTTCGCCCAACAACCACTGGTCCCACCCCTGACGCACGCCTGCCTCAATTGCGACCCGCACCGGGCCACCTGGCAGAACCCGCCTGCGATAGGCGGCGTCTTGGGCGGCAAATAGTTCCATACATGGCATCGAGACAACCCGCGTGCCAATGCCTTCGGCTTGCAAGGTGTCGCGGGCCGCCAAGGCGATTGAAACCTCCGAGCCTGTGGCGATTAGAATGGCTTGGCGCCGGCCAACGGCATCAGCCAGTACATAGGCCCCCTGTGCTGATAGGTTTTTGGTTTTATGATCGGTCCGCACGGTCGGGAGCCCTTGGCGCGATAGCGCCAGCACCGTTGGGGTGGTTTTAGAGGTCAATGCAACCTCCCAACTTTCGGCGGTCTCGACCGTATCTGCGGGACGAAATACATAAGTATTGGGGGTTCCACGGCTGATTGCCAGATGCTCGACCGGCTGGTGCGTGGGGCCGTCTTCGCCCAATCCAATAGAGTCATGGGTCATCACAAAGACCGTTGGCACCTGCATCAGCGCTGCCAATCGCATCGCTGGGCGGGCATAATCGGTAAAGCACATAAAAGTCCCGCCATAGGGCCGTACTCCGCCATGCAATGCCATGCCGTTCATCGCGGCCGCCATGCCGTGCTCGCGAATGCCCCAATAGACATAGCGTCCACCGCGGTTGTCTGTATCAAACACCCCTAGATCGCCGGTCTTGGTATTATTCGATCCGGTCAGGTCGGCCGATCCGCCGACGGTCTCAGCCATCAGTGGATTGATCACATTTAATACCATCTCGCTGGATTTTCTGGTCGCGACCTTTGGCGCGTCTGCCGCCACCTGTTTTTTCAGTGCCTTGATCGCCGCCCCGAGTTTTTTGGGCGCATCACCGGCATAGATACGGGCAAATTCTGCTTGTTTTGTACCAGAAAGCCCTGCCAAACGTGCTTCCCACTCCAGCCGAGCCGCAGTGCCCTTACGGCCGATATCCGCCCATTGGGCTTTGATTTCGGCCGGAATTTCAAACGCCGCTGAAGTCCAGCCATAGGCGGCCTTGGTGTCGGCAACCAGTGTTGCATCGGTCAGGGCGCCATGTCCTTTTGAAGTGTCCTGCGCAGAGGAGCCCAGCGCAATATGTGTTTTGCACGCAATCATCGACGGCGACGCGCTCTTTTTGGCATTTTTGATTGCAGCATCAATCGCCATCGGATCATGGCCGTCTATTTCTTGCACATCCCAGCCGCTTGCCTTGAAGCGGGCCACCTGATCCGTGCGGTCGGACAGATCGACAGACCCGTCGATCGTGATGTTGTTATTGTCCCAAAACACGATGAGCTTTGACAGCGCTTGACGTCCGGCAAGCCCGATTGCCTCTTGGCTGATGCCTTCCATCAAACACCCGTCGCCTGCAATGACATAAGTATGGTGATCGACGATCTTGGCACCATAGCGGGCGCGTTGGATCTCTTCGGCCATGGCAAAGCCGACCGAATTGGCGATGCCCTGACCCAACGGGCCCGTGGTGACTTCGACACCTGTGGCGTGGCCGTATTCCGGGTGGCCTGCGGTGATGGCGCCCCATTGGCGGAAATTTTGGATCTGATCGATCGTCATATCGGCATATCCGGTCAGATGCAGTAGGCTGTAGATCAACATCGAGCCGTGGCCGGCCGACAGGATAAAGCGATCCCGATCCTGCCAGTACGGGGCAGTGGCATCAAATTTGAGATGATTTTCAAACAGCACTGTCGCGACATCGGCCATGCCCATCGGCATGCCTGAGTGACCAGAATTTGCTGCGCGCACAGCATCGAGCGTCAAAGCGCGGATGGCGGCAGCTTTTTGCCAATGGGCGGGGTGCCGGGTCCGAAGGTCTTGAATGTCCAAAATACGGGTATCCCTTAGATGAATGAGTGATCAGAAGCTCAATACCAGCCTCAAAGCGAAGATCAAGCCACGCTTGACGTCGTTTGCGGGTCATAGAGAGATTTATTTTGTTTAAAGTAATCTATAATCTTGTCATGCGCCCTGCGAATCGTCATGGCGTGGCTGATTTCGACTTAGACAAAAATGGGGATGGATATCCGATGCCGCAAATAGATGTGACTGAACGGCGGATCACTACGGCGCTGGACCGGATACGAAAAAGTATTGAACGCGAGCCAGTTCCACAAATGGCCAACGCTGTGGCACATGAACTTGAGAGTAAAGTCAGCCAATTGCAATCAAACTTGCAGGAGGCAAATGCGGAACTGGCAGAAGAACAGTCAACCAATGCGCAGCTTGAACAGCGGGTCCGTCGTCTGCGCGAGCGCCAGCAGGGGTTTCTGACCAAGCTTGAAGCCGACATCGGTAAACAGCAATCCGCAATGCGCAAGCTCGATGAAGATCTGCAAAAACTGCGCCTCGCCAACGAACAATTGCGTCAGAGCAATCACGCGCTGCGCACCGCCAATGAAACTGGGGTCGCGGATGCGGAATTGATCAACAAAGCGATGATGGAAGAGATTGTGTCACTGCATGCGGCCCGAAGTGCCGATCAGGCCGAGGCGCAGGTGGTCATCACATCGCTCAATGTATTGCTGCAGAAAACCGCCTCGAATGGTGCTGGATTTGAGGAGAGCCTGTAATGCCGGAAATCCAAGTCAACATTGGTGGACGCAGCTTTGATGTCGCCTGTGCGCCGGGTGAAGAGGCCCACTTGCAGAAGGCCGCAAAAATGCTCGACACTGAGACCGAGATTTTAACCAAACATATCGGCCGTTTGCCCGAAGCCCGGATGCTGCTGATGGCCGGGTTGATGTTGGCCGATCGCACTTCGGGATTAGAAGAGAGGGCAAAGACGGCAGAGACCGCGTTGGAAGAGACCCAAGCAAAGCTGCACGATCTGCGGCGACGGCGCGGCACAGGCAGCGCCAGCGCCGAACCGGTGTCTGAGGGCGCAGCAATGGCTTTTGCCGATATCGCCGATGAGGCTGAAGCACTGGCGGATATGATTGAGCGTCGACGACGCGCCGAGCGTTAGGGTGGCACTGGTGAGGTTTTAGGATCGGTCAAGATTTGTAAACAGTGGCATCTGAACGGTAACATGGCGGTCATTCGCTGCGTTTATACCTAGGTCGACTGCGGAGGCGCGATTTAACGTACTGTTGTTTCTGCTGAAATTTTGCCAATCTTTGAAGGATTTGATCACCTCGCTGATGTCAATCTAGCCAAATAGGGGATCAAGCGATGTTTGGTATTGCGATTAAGGATCCAAATTGTTTGCCTGCGGGCTAGAAATTTCGCACACTCGGGACAATCCCCAAACTTCCAAACAGGAGTGCACAGAATGATTGCCTACGTCACCGTTGGGGCTGACGACATCGATTGCGCAGAACGTTTTTATTCTGCGTTCCTGCCAGCCCTTGGTTACGGGTTAGAAAGGTTTCAAGGGGATCTTAGCTATGTTCTGCCCGTACAACCGGGCCAGTCCCCGGTCCTGCCAGATTTCTACGTTAAATCACCCTTTGATGGATGTCGGGCCTTGCCTGGAAACGGTACTATGACCGCATTTCAGACGCGCAGTCAAAAGCAGGTTCGTGACCTTCACTCTGCCGCGCTTGCCGCTGGAGGTTTTGACGAGGGCCAGCCCGGTTTTCGTAACGCGTATGGCCCCCATTTTTATGTTGGCTATCTTCGCGACCCTCATGGTAACAAGATCGCATTGTTCTCCAGCGATGCAAACGAACCCGGACGCGACGGATAACATCGGTTTCGCGGGCCACAAAAGCCGCTGGTTTGCACGCCAGATCTAGTGACCGTGGAGTAGAGTTTCGTCTACTAAATGAGGCGGCATTATGATGTTTTATGATACCAAGAACCCGACCCCCAAAAAGCAGTTGAAGAAGGTATTCTCTTTGCCGTGATCGTAGCCATTCGTCCCATTGCAGAAGGTGCGATAGATACAAGCTGTCCCGTCAATCTGATCGTCATGCAGCCGCAGCTCTGTGGTTCGTGTGGTCGCATCGACGTCTAAGATAGAGTTTGCGCAGTGCAGCAATACGACGCTGAACTGATAGTCATCGTCGCAAATGCCGTCAAACAGCTGGCTCAGTTTTTTTAGCAAGAAGACAGCGATGCGCAAAACGATGATAATGCACGTCTCACGCAGGCGCAGCGCGGTCACAAGCGCGGTCGTAACCTATGTAAACACCCAAATTATCAACGCATCTTCGACAAAGGATGCTGTGCTTACAATCGTCTCAATAGGCGCTGCTCACCGCGCGGCGGCCCAGAGCGTTTTTTGGGATTTCCAATGAAGTTGAGATGGTTGCCATTAACAGGCCTTTGAGGTGCGCACAGATGGTGCTGCTTATCTCGAAACATTACTTTGTTGATTGATAAAGAGGTCTGTCTGTAGCGTTCATCATTCGCTGTGTGAATTGACCGTTATGGATTGTGATATTCGGCTGGCCCAACGAGCTATATCAAATCGTACGTCAAATAAGTGAAACCCGCCCGCGTTTGCAACTGGAGCTATGGGTCAATAAAACGGTAAAGATCGTCTGGTCAGTTTTAACCAACAACCAACTTTAAGCACTGCAAACTGTCTTAATGGAAACCACAATGCGTCAGTAAGGATCTCGAAGCTATCGTGCAAAAGCCTGCGGGCAAAATCAAAATATGTTGCTGAATGCACCTGAATCAAAAGGTTGTTAAGCTGTCAGAAATTGATTTGTGGACCCCATCAGGGTCCGTGGTCGAAATCGCACAAAAACAAATTGTCGCGACGATCCTTATAGGGCAGAACCCTCGGCTGTTGGAGGCTGGGGGTTGTTTTTGGGATTACTATCTATCTTGTTGAGTTCTTCAATTTTGCCTGACTTCAATAAAATCTCTAAATCGAAAAAGAGTGCGTCGGCCAAAGCTAAGGAGTAGACCTGCTCATCACCTTTGTAAAAAGCGAAAGATCTTAGATGCTTTTGCACTTTTTCAGGGTTAGATATTGTCTGCTTTGTCCAGTCGTACAACGGGTAATCTTCCGTTCCGTTTTGTTCAGCTTCTGCGCAGTAATCAGAAAAACCATCAAAGGTACAGACGAGCCTGGTGCCGTGTTTTTGCGCGATGGCATTGATTTCAATAACCTCAGCGCTTTGTGATGTGGTACGAAGAGCCTCGGAGAGCTCTTTGCTCACTCTAATTCTAATTTGATAAAGCCACGGCATTGGGATGGTGTCATTCCTACATGTTAATGTGATATTTTTCTTATCTTTTCTTACTCTCTTATTTCCTTTTACTTAATGGGTGTCGTCGGGCACGTTTTCGCGTCGGAAAAACGGTATCATAAAGACGAGGCACGCAATGAGAAAAAAAACGCTGCCAAACATAGCCCAAAAACTGCCAACGCTGGCTATGCAAAAACCAATCGCCGAAATGAGAAACAAAACCCAACCAAGTAAATTGATGTAATGGTCAGTCATATGGATATGCATATTCTGAAGGCCTCTCTGCATAGATTTTTCATTATATGAGTTATCAAAAGCTACAAAATACTCAATACATATCTAAGATTGGAAAAATTCTGGGACAGCGTCGCAGGCGTGGGATACCCTAATTTGGGGTGGTGTGGCCACACTGAATACCCCTTAAGATTGTAAAAGGGCGGTGGGCTGTGACCTGTTATTCGCAGCAGATTTTGTCATATCCAGTATCTGTAGTCTTGGGATTTAGGTTCTGCAATTTTTATGCTCTAGACAAGTGGGTCATGCACGGAGCCAACATTTTCCTTAATCGCTTGGTCGGTTATTGAGGAGGAGCTTTGCAAAGGCAGTCTGACCCAATCAACTCCTCAAGCTGTGTCTCGCAGCCCTGACGTCTTAATTTCCGGTAAAAACTCCGGCTGCAGTAAATAAATGGTTTTTCGAGACTTGTTTTTCAGTCAAACACATTATTTTCAGTGGTATGAAACACCTGTCCCCTGATCAAATTAGCGACGTTATACAGATGGCGCTTTCAGACCACATATCATTCGAGCACATCCAGCAGCAGTACGGTTTACGTGAAAAAGAGGTAAAAACCTTGATGCGAAACAATCTTCGTAGGGGCAGTTATCAAGCATGGCGGAAAAGGGTCAGGGATTTTGGCAGCAGAAGAGCGTTTTACAAATAGTAGCCTCTTTTTGAATAAAATCACGATAATATTCAGAAAATCAAAGGGGTAAAGCAGTGTCTTTCATTTGCAGTAGCCGGTCCACGACCTGTAAGTTTGGGATTGGCAAAGCGGTAAACTTGGTAATGTGCGAAGTTTTGAGGGTGTATGCTGAGAGTGTACGTCACTTGAATGAGCAGCTATGAGTCTATCGATCAAACACGCTCCGCTGTCAGATAATCCAGAGGCGTTGAATCTGGGGCCCTACATGTGCGTCGCAGATGCAAACCTAAGGGTGATATCGATATTTGACGACCTCAAGTATGATCGCGCAGACGTGGATATGATGTCTCCGGCGATGCGCAATCATGCAATTGCACGGCTGGATCCACTGGGTTTTAAACAGGTCTCAGGAACTGTTCTTAAGCATCATGCTTCGGGGGTTTGCTGTTTTATTCCTAAGGTTTATGCCTTGGGCGCATCACCGTTTGATATCACGCGTTATACTCCTCGGGGGGAGCACGACTTTTACATTCTGACCCCAACGCAAACCGCCTGTCAGTACGTGGATTTCTATTCCCATGCAGAAGCGGTAGAGCGGGTCAAGGCGCTGATCATCCGTCAACCGATCAATCTGTACAAATTATTGGACTATCTTGAACGTAAGTCGAAGCATCAAGAGTTTGCCAATGCTATTGGCCACCTGCGATTTGTTCAGCGTGAGGCCGTTACGTCAGAGCCACTCAAACGCCGACGGGCGTTGGGCCGCATGATTTAGCAACAGTTTCATTACTTTTGTCAGTAAAGTGCCATGATGGTGACGCAAACTGTCGAATAGAAGACATCAGAATCACGGCGGATAGTCACCCCGTTATGGTAGTAGTTTAATCAAAATACGGCCTCAGATGCGTAACATACATATAATAGGCATCCAGTCAGAAAGGTCACTGGAAACGCCATTGCCAAGCATCTTAACCACATAATGCGTCACAAAGGGCAAGATCAGAAAGCTTTGGAAACCACAGAGGAGGCTTACTCCAAGGCAGTAAAAAAGCCTCTGGACTTCAAACAAGAACAGACCAGATACATCCATTGTCGGCAACACCCCTGCTACGTAATTAGAATTCGTTCTTTAGGGCTTTACGAGTACCTGAGAAAACTTTGGGGGTTACTCATACCGTGCACAGATCAAGTTAGAGAAGTTTCTTTAAGGAATTCGCAATTTTCGGCTGCTTCAGTTTCACTTGTTTAAGGATCGACGAAATCTGATCTATGGTAAGCGTAATTTCATTACTGGCCTTTTTTCTAGTACTATTACGGATTTTAGTACCCAACTCTAGCAACGCTGCATCTGATGTGAAATCACACTCTTTTTCTTTGATGAAAAACCAAGTTGGATAGCGGTTTAGATAAGTGTTTTCTGTCTTTATGGTCACATTTAAGTCACAACCGATTTTAGTAACCATATCGTTAACGGCCCATTTAACCAAAGGCCAATCATCATGATAGTCGTCACCGGCAAACATACCTCCCACTTTGAGTTTTTTGAACCAATTGGAAAATGTTTTACCGCCTTCTTCACCCGTATGCGCGTACCCATCAAAGTATATAAAATCGAAGTAAGCATCATCAAACAGATCTATAGCTTCATCAAAAGACATGCGTAAAAGACAATAATTTTTTTCTAAACCGATTGTTTTAAGTGCTCCTATGTACTCTTTAGTGTTGTGATGATCTTCGTATAGATCAACGCCATAAAACTTTCTAAATCGGCCACTACCCATCATCCTCTGCGAATAATGACCTCCAGCCACCCCTAGTTCAATGCCGATACAATCACTTGTATCGAGTTCGTTTATTATTTCGTGTCTTAAGTATTGTTTGAAGAACTTTATTTTTACTT
>Ga0209374_1001433_pt1 | contig 23202 bp, 18 predicted proteins | sample SaaInlLV_DNA_10m_FD_184683 | JGI IMG/M metagenome (GOLD analysis project Ga0209374, IMG submission 184683) | Marine microbial communities from expanding oxygen minimum zones in the Saanich Inlet - SI075_LV_DNA_10m (SPAdes) (version 2) | ecosystem: Environmental > Aquatic > Marine > Unclassified ... | reverse complement strand
ACTCAGTAACGATGCCAACGTCGGCATACCACAGTCGTCATGGTCCGGACGAAGCCAGTAATTGTTTGTTAGAACTCCAGTTGAGAATGCATTATGGCCGGTTAGCAACGATGCTCTGGCAGGTATGCAGATAGGAGATGGAGATACAGCCCTTTCAAAGAGTTTTCCCTGCGCGGCTAAACAATCGATATTTGGAGTGTCAGCGAATGAAGCTCCGTAGCAACCAAGAAAATCCGGACGTAATTGATCCGCCATTATTAAAATAATATTAGGAGGTGACTTTGCAGAATCCATTATTTTTCAGTCATCCTCCATCCTAATCCTAGGATCAAGCCATGCCAACAAAATATCAGAAATCAAGGTGCCTATTATAGCCAGTATCATATATATGAGGATGATGGTTCCTGCCAAATACATATCTTGACTTATCAATGCCCGAAGTAGCATGGGACCGATGGTGGGAAGATTCATAACCGTGGCGACAATCACACTGCCAGAGAAAATAAGAGGCAGATACCACCCAATAGTACTCACCAGAGGATTTAGAGCTAATCGGACAGGATACTTCATCACTAGTCTCCATTCAGATAATCCTTTAGCACGAGCCATTTCCATATAAGGCTTTTTGAGTTCATCTAGTAAATTCGCCCTCATCACTCTTGCCAATCGCGCAGTACCGTCCATCCCAAGAATAACAACTGGTAACCAAAGATGTTTTAATAAATCGATGGTTCTATCCAAACTCCAAGTTGCATCAATGTATTCTGGAGAAAAAAGCCCTGTTATACTAAGGCCATAATATTTGAATGCTATCCACATGAGAACTAAGGCAGTCATGAAGGTTGGTGTTGCGACTCCAATATAATTAAATACGGTAAAAAAATAATCAAAAAAAGAATATTGCTTAGTTGCAGATAAGATTCCGATTGGTATTGCTACCATCCATGTAAAAATAAATGTTCCTATTCCTAAAGCTAGTGTTAATGCTAATCGTTCTCCAATTAATTCACTGATTGGCTTTTGCCAATCAAGCGAAAATCCTAAATCACCGGTTAATAAACGACTAACCCATTTGATATACTGAATGTAATATGGCTGATCCAATCCATACAAAGTCCGTAATGCATCAATCTGAGCTCGTTCAATTGAAGATCCAGAAGCTGCCAACTCTGCAATGTAGCTGGTCAAGAAATCTCCGGGTGGAGCTTGAATTAATATGAAGGCAATGATGGAAAAGACAAATAATAGAAAGGGAAGCAGCAGAAGCCGTTTGATGATATATTGGAGCATAGTTCCTGCCTTTTAGCAGATAGGTGTAAGATGGCAGTTCTACTTTGAGAACTGCCGTTAGAGGTTAAAAAGATCTACTTAACGTAGAAGTACTGCTCAAGACGTGTATCTCCTGGTGTCCTGAGAGGCCAGTCGTTTCCAGCTACTTCAGGAATATTCCGGAGTTTGTCATTGGCGACCAGAACACCCTGGATCATCGGAGTAAGTCCGACTGTACCAATTTCCCACACGTTGTCTGCCCAAATTCTGAACAGTTCTTTTGCTAGTTTAACTTGCCGATTTCGCGAAGAGGTTTTGCCCTCGTCGATAATATCTACAAGACGCTTTATTTCTTTTGATGGTGCTACACCTTGTTTACCGTTAGTCGCATACCATTTGGCTACCAGCGGAGCAAAAGTAAGGGCTGGATCACTTCTCGGGTCAAATTTGGGTTGACCACTGAAAGGGAACCCCGTGGTGTCTTCATTCCACACTTCAGCCATTAGCTCGTTGGCGGGTCTCATAGCAAATTGTTGAGTTCGCTCTCTAACTTCAACATGTGCCTTCACTCCGATATCAGCCCAATTTTCTACTACCAATTGTGCTATATCTGTCCATGCCCCAAACTGAGGAACTACCCCGATTTCGATATCAAATGGTTTACCGCTAGGTAGCAAACGGAAGCCTTTAGAATCTTTTTTTGACAAAAATTGGTCAAGAATTTTATTAGCTTTGTTTACATCGTATTGAGTGTATTTGAATGCATACTCATCTCCCGGATAATAAGGATGGAAAGGAGCAGGAACTCCTTGCCGTGACTCCCCAAGACCAAAAAACGCTAGTTCTTTGATCGCGTTTCGGTTGATTGCATACGACAGTGCTATGCGGAACTGTTTATTTCGGAACAATTCTCCTTCTGGTCCTTGCCAAGTTTGGTTGAACATGATCACAGCGTCAGAACCACCAAAAGTTGGCCAGGTTACAACACGGTAATTATTCTGAGATTCATTTTCCTTAAGTACAGGATAAGTACTCATGTTGATGTGTCGTCCCTGAAAGTCGATCTCTCCAGAAACTGCAGCAAGATTTAATGCTTCTTTATCAGCAAAGAATGTAAAATGGACTTCATCTATGTACGGCAACTGATTCCCTGCTGGGTCAACTCCTACAAAGTATGGATTACGTTTGATCTTGAAGACACGATCAGAAACGGTAGATCCATTTGGCACCCATCCAGCCATACCCGGTCGAAAACCACTCAAATGTGGTAAGGCTTCAATGGCAAACAGTTGCGTCCAAGTATCAAAACCAGCTTTTTTTACCTTAGCGTTTAAGTTGGATTTTGATGCGTAATTTGGATGAAACTGTTTGAGGTAATGAGCTGGAACAAAAACCAGATTGCTTATTGATTTATCAGCACCATCCATATTCGCAAGGTTTAACAGGAACGCTGTGTTCGGCTGTTTGTAAGTCCATTTGAGCATGTAGTTACTAAGTTTTTCAACTTTAACTACTGAACCATCTTCATTTTTCATCCAGTTGGCACCGCCGGGCATCAGTTCTTTGTTAAGCAGAATATCGTTATACCAGAACATGATATCATCTGCGGTAAAAGGTTTACCATCAGACCATTTCGCACCAGGACGTAAACGGACAATCCACTCTGTGAAATTTTCATTCGACTCCCAGCCGGAAGCGATATGAGGAACTACTTGACTACCATCAGGAGCAAAACGTACGAGCGCATCGTAAACAACTCTGGTGTAGTTATTATGATCTCCAGGACCCAGAAATGCACGACGGAGTATACCTCCGTATTGCCCTATTTCGTCTACCACCGGCAACATCAAAGGAATTTCAGGAAGCCGCTCATTGACTGGAGGCAATTTCCCTGCTTTAACTAAAGCGGAAAGCTGGGGTGCTTCTTGTGCGGATATACCTGCGGCACCAAAGATGGTGACTAGGCCAAATATTCCCATCCATCGGATGGTATTTAGTATTGTTTTCAAAATGTCTCCATTTATATGAAGGTTTATAAAATTGCCGTTTAAGAATTAAACAGCAGTTATGGTTAATGTCTTTTTGTCATGTCATAGGCACCTCCGTTTCAGGTTTATAAACAAGCAGAAGATTCTGCATCCAAGTATAAGCGAGCATGTTTCAGGGTTCTTAAAATTGATCCAGGGGTTTTTTCAGAAACTGGCTCATTAAGACAGGAGCGTACAGCCTCAGACTTGCGTGTTTCGGGAACAATACAAAGGATCGTTTTCGGTGCTAGCAAAGCGGGAATCGTCAGAGTTATCGCATGAGTAGGGACTTCTGAAAGAGAGCTAAAATGTCCCTCACCTACTTGCTGCCTGCGGCTGACTTCCGCAAGTTTAACAACTTTTACCCAGTGCGGATCGCTGAAGAGTGCATCTGGAGGATCGTTGAAGGCGATGTGTCCGTTCTCGCCCCAACCCATGGCAACCAGATCAGCTGGATGATCCCTGAGTAGTTGTTCATAGTCCCTACAGGCCTGTTCGATATCATCCGGGCTATTTGGTACCGGATGAAATGCTCTGGGATTCACATGCTGAATGAAGTGTTCCTTCAGAAAAAGCGGGAAACTTGCCGGGTGAGTTGGAGCCAGCCCAAGGTATTCATCCATATGGAAGATCCTCACTTTATTCCAGTCGATTCCGTCCAATTCCTTCAATGCGTGAAGAAATGTTAACTGTGAGTTGCCAGTAGCAAGTATAATACTGGATTCACCACGCTCTGAAATCGCTTTTAAGATCTGTTTCCGGGCATCCAAAGCCGCGGCTTGCCCCATTGCTAAATTATCGGCATATATTGAGACAGGCAGATAATCTACCTGCATTTTTTTTATTGGTAGTGGAGTCATCATTTTATAATTACGGTTTCATGAGATAAGATATATTCTATGAAGATGTTTCTCAAATCTTCAAGTAATGAGTTTGTGATATAAAGTAAAAGAAGGATCAGAAAAAGAGTTCATACAAATTCAGACAGTTTTATTTCTGTTTAGTTCCTATCCATCGGATGCCGGAAGTGTCCAGGAGAGAATTCCTCGTTTCCGGAGATATTGGCATAACTAGAATCAACCCACTCCATGGGATATCCATGTCTGAAATTGCTGGCGTTAGCCAGTCTCTCTTGGTGCTCAGGCGATAAGTTCCATTCAGAAACATGGAGGGAATCATTCAATTGTTCCACTGTGCGAGGGCCGATGATTACCGAGGTGACACGCCGATCATACAGCAACCAAGCGAGAGAGAGTTGAGAGAGGTTTTTGTTAGTTTCATTCGAGATTATCTTAAGTTCGTCAACTACGTCAAATGCAGCATCACTAAAGTAGCGTGGGATATCGATGTTTTTGCGGTAGGAAATTCGCGAACCCTCAGGAGGTGCTTGATCCCTTTCATAACGTCCACTCAGAAATCCGCTAGCCAACGGACTCCAGCAAAGCAACCCTAGTCCTTGATCCGCACAAGCAGGAAGAATTTCACGTTCTATATCGCGTCGCACTATGTTATATAGATGCTGACCGCTGATGAAACGCTCTAGTCCGTAGCGTTCTGCAAGTGTATTGGCCTTGACGATCTGCCATCCGTAATAATTGCTGCAGCCAATGTAACGCACTTTACCTTGTCGAACGAGATCGTCAAGTGCTCTCATCGTTTCCTCCATCGGTGTAAACCAATCGGGACCGTGAACTTGGTAAAGGTCGATGTAATCCGTTTTCAATCGTCTCATGCTGTTTTCAACGGCCTCAAGAATATATTTTCGTGAGAGTCCTTTGGAGTTGGGACTATCACCCATACGGAACCAGGACTTAGTAGCGATGACCAAGTCTTCACGCTGGTGATCTCGCAAAGCTAGTCCAAGCATCTCTTCTGAAATCCCATTACTGTAGACATCTGCTGTGTCGATAAAATTCCCCCCTGATTCAATGAATTCTCCAAGAATTTTGCTGGAGACCTTCTTGTCACATCCCCAATCCTTCATACCAAAGTTCATTGTGCCAAGGCATATCCGAGAGACTAGCAACCCGGATCTTCCCAAATAACGGTAATTCATACGATGTCTTTACCTTTCAATGTTTTGATCGTGAAATATCATGTCCTAATCCTGAACTTTATTTAAACTCGCCAGCAAGTCTTTTAAGAATAAGCATGGAGTAAATCAACGCTCTGGGTAAGTGAAAGGGATCCTTTACTGGAAGATTCTTCAAATACGGTTTCATTGGTATCCCTTCACGGTTCAAATTGTGAAACCATTCTCCATGCTCTTTGTTTGGGAAGTGGGAAAAAGTATATTCATGTACTTTCCAGTACCATTCTATTGCCCATTCGGCATGATTGATTTCATAAGCTTGCAACAACGCAAACAGGCTTTCTGAGTGTGGCCACCAAATTTTAGCATCAGGCATGTGCCAAGCTGCTATTCCCTTGTCGGCGTGGCACGCCAGACGAATTCCACCAAAATCCGAATCCCAACCTAATTCCAGATGCCAACGTATTGTTTCCAAAGCAAGATTTACCCGATCAGAAAGGCCGTGATAGCTGTAGATGCGTGCCATGAACCACATGCTTTCAATAACATGACCGGGAACAATCGTTTTGCCTATATCACTGTCTACGAGTTCTCCTCCTGGACGGACGAATTCGTAGAGCAGTTTTTTTTCTGGTTTGAGATGTTGCGTCATTATTCGTTCTGCCAGTAATAAAGCACGGTCTTTAATATCCTTATTTCCAGACAAACAGCCAAGATCATGAAAAACCAGTGCAAAAATCATCAGCGGACCATGCGCTTGGAACCCAGTTGGAATCGGATGCGGTTGAGTTTGGAAACTTGAATGATCGTCTAGTTGAAGGCTAACATACTTGTATGATTCCAAGCAAACTTCCAAAGCCTCTGAATCTCCAGTTGCCCTTGCAAATTCAGTTAAACCGTAAATACAAAAAGCATTTACATAAATGCTCTGTGGCTCTTTTTTTGGAGAGCCATCCGCATTCAAACTGAAGAACCAGTCTCCATTGGGAGTGCGCCCATTATCAATAAGCAATCTGGCTATCGGCGTAGCTAGTTCTAGCCATTTAGGATCGCCGTCGAAATCGTTGTACATCGAACTGAACATCCAGAGCGCCCTGCCTTGAGACCATAAAAATTTTTCCGTGGAAACCAGTCTTCCATCATCATTCACACAGTTGTTGAACCCTCCACGCTCATGATCTAAGCAATGTTCCAACCAGAAAGGCATAATTTGCTGCTTCAGGTGGTTTTCAAAATACTGCAACAGTTCCTGGAATTCCAGTCGTTCAGTGGTCTTGTAATTCATGCAGTTGTATGGGAGTTTAAATTTTTCATACTATATGAACTGTGAACATACTGTGCCCTCATATAAATTATTTCTTTCCCAGATCATTTACAATCTGACTTTTCTCTGTGTATGTCTCTTCTTTCATCCATGATCCCAAATCGGAATGCTCTTCAAAACTCTTGATGCCTACTGTTCTAATCGCAGTGTCTGGAACCTTCTTAATCGGGGTATAGCGCGGGTGATGAGATTCCTTGTAAGGATTGTTACGTGCAGCGTTATAGCAGCAAATCAGTGACCAACGCGGATTAGGTGAACGGTTTTGATCGGAGCGATGGAGCAGATTGCAATGAAAGAATAAAGCATCACCAGGTTCCATTTCAACATAGACAAGATCAAAAATTTTCATGGATTCCGCTACACGCTCGATTTCGGCTCCTACTTGGTCTCCTATTTGTTGATGATCAATACGCCCCAGATGATGTGATTGCCGCAAGACCTGTAAGCATCCGTTTTCAGTGGTTGCCGGATCCACAGCGATCATTACGCTGGCTAAAAGTGGCTGCAGGCATCCGTTTTGATACCAGTAACCATAGTCCTGATGCCACTCCCATGCTCCACCGATTTTTGGTTCCTTAAAAATCATTTTGGAGTGGTAGTGATAGACTTCTCCATCAAGCAACACTTCCATGCTGTGCACAATCCGATGGCATCTGGCAAACATGCCATAGATTTTATCTCCCGGATGATTCCAAAGTGACATACGAACGGCGCCACCCTGCCCGTCTTTTCTTTCTTGGCTTCTTCGATCAAGTTCGCGGTCTTGCTTGGCGGAACTGCTGAGCAGACTGATCTCCTCCTCATCAAACAACTTCTTAATGATAAGGTACCCATCTCTCTGGTACGCTTTGATTTGTTTATGATTTAATTTCATATAAAAATATTGGAAGGATTTCTAAATTATTTTTTATACAGAATTACTCTTATATGATTTGCTCATATTTTTATAATACGTAAGTCAGAGAAAAAGGATAGCTCCGCCATTTGCGATACATAATGTTTCGCATTGGACTTGGTTTATGTGGCCGTTATACTAACTTAACCTGATATAATTGATTATGTATTTAACTTTTTAAAACACATAACTACCTAACTATAGATCACCAAGACGTCTTTCATGCATTTTTGACTATAACATTAGTCGATAGGCTTTTTTTACGAGTCTATATGCAAGGTCAACAGCAACCTCCCTAGCATCGTTTTCATTGATTCGGTGTTCACACACCAATTCTGCAAGATAGCGACAATCCACCCGCCGAGCCATATCATGGCGCGCAGGAATAGAAAGGAAAGCACGTGTGTCGTCATTAAACCCAACTGTATTATAGAATCCAGCTGTTTCTGTTGTCATACGACGATAACGTAGCATTCCATCTGGACTGTCAAAAAACCACCAGGCAGGTCCAAGTTTAAGACATGGATAGTGACCAGCCAAAGGAGCTAATTCTCTGCTGTATGTAGACTCATCCAAGGTAAATAAAATTAATGTCAATTTTTTTTCATTCCCATAACGGTTCAGTAATGGGCGCAATCCTTGAACATAATTAGTTGGCTGAGGAATGTCCGCACCTTTATCACTGTTAAATTTCAGAAACAGTTCCCTATTATGGTTCCGAAATGAGCCAGGATGTAACTGCATGACCAAACCGTCTTCTAAACTCATTTTGGCCATTTCGGTTAGCATTTGTCCTCGAAACAATTCTGCTTCAGAATCATTCATATTTCCATTGAGTGCTTTTGAAAGCAATTTCTCACATTCATTTTTTTCTATATCTGCAGTAAACGCACTTGGGTGTCCATGATCTGTTGAAGTGGCTCCCAAAGTTTTGAAGAACTCTCTGCGTGAAGATAACGCGTTCAAGTATCCATGCCAAGTTTTACAGTTTTCATGTGTCAATAGCCCTAGTTCTTCTACATTTTCTGCAAAATTTTGTGAACTCGGATCGACGACCTGGTCTGGACGGAATGAGGTAATGATATTGCCTTTCCAACCAGAATTTTGAATATTTTTATGATGACGTAAGTCGTTTAACGGTGACTCAGTAGTTGTGAGAGTTTCAATTTGAAAACGATCAAACAATGCTCTAGGTAGAAATTCAGGCTGTTTTAGTTTGTCCTGAATTTGATTGTATATAGTTTCAGAAGTTTCAGGTGAAAGAGACTCCCTTACACCAAATACGAAGTACAAAGCATGATCTAACCAGATACGTGACGGTGTACCTCGAAATAAATATTGAAATTCAGAAAATTTATTCCATATTTTTAGTGGATCGTTTTCAATGTCCGTACCTTCTGACGAATTAATCCCAAGTTCTTCTAATGCAATCCCTTGGCTGTAAAGCATCCTGAAAAGGTAATGATCAGGGGTTATAAAAAGTTCTGATGGGTTTCCAAACGGTTTATTATTGGCGAACCATGCTGGGTTTGTGTGTCCATGTGGACTGACGATGGGGAGATCTTCAACTTCTTGAAATAGTCGCCTAGCAACAGAACGAACTGTAGTTTCAGTCGAGAACAATCGATCTGGATGAAGAATTAATTGATTAAATTTTGTTTCCATCATTAGCCAAAAAGTGGGATCTTATACACGAAAGGTTTGACAACACGTAATTGATATATCAAAATGATATATCAATTAATGATAATTTCAAGGATTTTTTTAATTTTCTTTTTTTACTGATTGTCATCCAGAATACCTTATTCAATAGTAATTCATATAAAGAGCTTACCCTTTATCAGGTACTTTCTATTGATACTAATACATGCTCGCTTTCATATTTTTCTCCATTAGGGGTATAAACTTGAGACCGGAGAATTGGAAAATGCAGAGAGAGTGAGAGAAAGTCACGTTTTACATGTTTTAGAGAGTGCCTTAAATCTTAATAATATGCTCCGAATTGAATGATACAAGGCGACAAGAGTCCTGTAAAAAAAGTTTGCAGACTTCAGAACCAGCAAATTACACTTATAATAAATGAACTTTTAATAAATACCGATGGAACTTCATGTATTATATCTCTAATAGATCTCCTCTTCCGGAATCTTCTGAAATTGTCAGTGGGGAAAATATTGTTCCACAGGTATATCAAATTTTATATAAGTCAATAATTTCACTCTGGTTGAAACCTGGACAACCATTGAGAGAAAAAGAAATTTGTAAGCAATTACAAATTTCACGTACCCCGGTTCGAGAAGCATTGTTGAAATTAGCTGATGAAAGACTGATAGTAATACTTGATCGATCTGGCACCTATGTATCTAGAATTAACATTAAAGATGTTCAGGAAAGCCAATTTATACGGGAATCTCTGGAAACCGCTACGGTTCGTTACGCTGTAAAGAATTGTAATACAGATCTGGCTGAAAAATTGTCAATGTTGATTGAACAACAACAACAGTGTGTCAAAGATGATAACCGATTAAGACTGTCTGAGTTAGATGACTTGTTCCATAGAACAATTGTGGAATTTAAGTTTTCAAATCGAATTTGGAAAATCATAAATAATGCCAAAGCTCAAATGGATCGAGTACGAATTTTAGCTCTACCTTTGCCAAGAAGGGCGACTGAAATTGTAGAAGAACATTCAAGAATTTATGAAGCACTATGTTCCGGAAATGAGAAACAAGCTGTAGAAGCCATGACCTTCCACCTAAACACAGTCTTCACCTCTTTGGAACAATTACTGGAAAAACACCACGAATATTTTGAAGAATAAGATGTTTAATAATATAAAAATGAGTTTTATACAATGAACCTATCCAAAATTGCAAGAGTTGCCCGTTTAACATCTTCGCAATTATTACCAGTAGAAATTAATAAACCAAATTATGATCGCCATTCACTAGAAATCGGTATTGTTCATTTCGGAATTGGGGCCTTTCATCGAGCGCATCAAGCGGTTTATTTGGATGAAGTATTAAGTCAAGATCACGGGAATTGGATGATTTGCGGGGTCAGCCTCAGGAATTCTACCGTACGTAAACAGATGCTACCGCAAGATTTTCTCTTCACAGTTGCCGAACGTACTGAAAGCAGTGACAGTCTAAAAGTAATTGGTTCTGTGAAAGAAGTATTGTTTGCGCCGAAAGAGCAATTAAAAGTCTTAAAGCGACTTGCTGATTTTCAGACAAAAATGGTAACTCTGACCATTTCAGAGAAAGGATATTGTCATGATCCGTCTTCAGGACAGTTACTGAAAAAACATCCTGATATCTTACATGACCTAGCCAACTACCAGTTTCCTATGAGCGCCATTGGATATTTGGTTGCCGGATTGGATTTAAGGTATAAGGCCGGACTTCCTCCTTATACTGTTTTGAGTTGTGATAACCTGCCAGAAAACGGGAAAATGCTTCGAAATTTAGTGCTGGAGTTTTCTAAAATAATCAATCCGGAATTAAATCAATGGATAGCAGATCAAGGATGTTTTCCTTGCAGTATGGTAGATCGTATAGTCCCAGCCGTAACAGAAGATGACAAATTTTCAATTGCTCAACAATTAAAGTGTAGAGATGAAGCCGCAGTTATATGCGAGCCTTTCCGACAATGGGTAATTGAAGATAATTTTGCATGCGGATTTCCTGACTTGCAAAGTGTAGGGGTGGAGCTTACTGAAGACATTAGGCCATATGAAGAAATGAAGCTTCGCCTGCTCAACGGGGCACATTCAACGATTGCATATCTTGGCTATCTTGCAGGATATGAGTACGTTTCTGATGCGATGCTTGATCCTTCATTTTTGAAATTTATTAGTGAAATGATGGACGAAGAAATATCACCTACATTACAAAAACCACCTTCTGTAGATTTAGCGCAATATATTAACAAGCTATTGAATCGTTTCAAAAATCCCGGGTTGCGTCATCGAACTTGGCAGATAGCCATGGATGGCTCACAAAAATTACCTCAACGTCTGTTGAATACCTGCCGTGAACAAATTCTCCACAAACGTACTTTCTCAAAAATATCCTTAGCAGTAGCCGCATGGATGCGATTTATTTTGGGAGTTGACGAATTTGGTAAAGCAATTGAAATCTGTGATCCAATGAGTGAACGGTTTAACAAAATAGCTTTTGAAACAGGTTTATTGGTATCAAATAAAATTGTCTTTGAAAATTCTGAATCATACACACGGGCAATACTGGATATAACAGAAATATTTGGTGAAGATCTATCGAAGAATTCATTATTTTGCACGCAAATACAAAATACATTTACAAGACTACTGAAAAACAGATCAGTTAGATCTATTGAAAAGTTAGTTAAATAATAGATTTGAATGTCGGTATATCTAGGATTTTGTAAAGGACTTTGAAACATGCCGTAGATAACTTACGGAATTAAATGGAGATCTGGATTGCATACACAAAACTTGTTGGCCATCCTTTGTTGACAAATTGAAAAGCAGAACTTCATCAATTTTAAAGCATCCCAAAGGAGAGGCATGCCAATCATTATTTACAAGAGTGCCCAAATTAATTCTAAGGCTTGAAGAAGGGAACCTTATTTTAAAGGACTTTGTTCGGTTTTGTTGACTGATATTAAAATACCTTATCCAAGACTTAAGTCTTAAACCGTCAATAATCATTATAACAATGTGTAAAAATGGCTAATAAAAAAATAAAAGGCAGGTGTTTTTGTGGTGCTGTAGAACTCTTAGTTACTGGAGAACCTTCAGCAATGGGTTATTGTCATTGTAAAGACTGTGCTGCTTGGAGCGCTACGCCAATAAATTCCTACAGTTTTTGGGGGTTTGATCAACTGGAAATTACAAAAGGGTTAGAAAATATCCAAACGTTCTCTAAGACAGATCACAGCAAGAGAAAATTCTGTAAGAAGTGCGGTGGGCATATTATGACAGAGCATCCAAGCTCAAACTTAGTAGATGTTTTTGCTGTGATATTGGAAGGTTTTACGTTTAAACCTACCATTCATGTAAATTATGAGAGTAAAACTGTTTCGGTCCAAGATGGCTTGCCAAAGTTCAAGGATCTCCCTGAAGAATTCAATGGGTCTGGTGAAATCTTGCCAGAGTGAACACTAAAATATTTAGTTAATAAACAGGTGCTCAATTAAATCTTAATCGAGTAATTTACTACCATTACTTGAGTCAATAATTATTTTCCATGAGTTTTATTTGTGATTTAGAAGCAAATTGAATTTAAACCTTGATCTACTCAGTCAAACTCCCCATTTTTCCTTCTTGAAAATCCCTGAAAGCGACCTTCAACTCCTCTCTTGTATTCATCACAAAAGGACCATATGCCTCCAAAGGTTCTTCGATTGGTTCTCCATTTAAGATCAGAATCTTAGAATCCTCAGTAGTTTTTAAATTTATTGAAACTCCACTTCTACTAAATATCCCAAGATAGCCTTTATCTAAATGTTGATCGCCGATAATTGAGCTTCCTGCCAACTGCAGAATTAAAGTGTTCGTACCATCATCAAAATTTAGTTTAACTTCAGAATTTTGATGACCTTCTACCTCATAAATATTTATTTTTGTAAAAGTTTCTGTTGGTGAAGATAAACCACCATAATTGCCAGCAATAATCTTTAATTTTGTTGTTCCATCCTGAAGTCGAACAATGGGGAAATCTTTTTTATCAAGTGATTGATATCTGGGTTTTGTCATTTTATTTTTTGCTGGTAGGTTTACCCAAAGTTGAACCATCTCAAATTCCCCACCTTTTTCAGCAAAATCTCTCGAATGGAATTCATCGTGAACAACTCCGGAACCTGCAGTCATCCATTGAACTCCTCCCGTGCTTATCTTCCCTCCACCACCGCTTGAGTCTCTGTGTTCTACTTCTCCTTTGATAGCCATAGTTACTGTTTCAAATCCACGATGCGGGTGCTCACCAACTCCCAACTTTTTATCTGTAGGAGGGAAGTATGTAGGAGCTGCATGATCCAACAATAAAAAAGGACTGATATGTTTGTTCTCCTCAGAATGCATCGAAAATATTGAACTCACATAAAATCCGTCTCCGACCCAATGTTTTTCCCTTGGTAATACTATTTTTATTATTTTTTTTTCTTTAGTCATAACTTCTTTGTAGTGTAGTTATCCAAAAATGTTGTCCCGGCCACAGTCTACTTTTTGTCCCAGATATAGAGCTAATTTTGCGTATGCCTGTATTTAAGAGGTTACTTTGAGGATGCGGTGCTGTTTTTAGTAGTTTTTATAACACAACTATCATTAGTAAGCAATTCGAATAGAATTTTTAGTTAGCTGTCTGACTCCGAAGAATTAACTTAATACCTGAGAGCAATCAAGTGATTTTATTCAACAGAGACGACTCAAGGCTTGTAGTGAAAATACTTCTGTACCAGCACAAATAATACACAATTACAAAAAAAGGATTGCATTTTTTCAGGCTACATGATTTTATGTTTTACAGAATTTAATTTCTAAAAACCGTTTTTAAAATCCAGTCAGCACATATTGGGTAACAAGTTTATGATTTACAAGCATATTTTCTTGGTTGGACTGCTAGTCTCTACTCTTTTTCTGACCCTAAGTTCAAAGCAGGCATATGCTGAAGAACAACCAATTGCCTTCAGTCATAAGCTGCACACAGTTCAAAACGGAATTCCCTGTCAGTATTGCCACCTTTATGCCCGCCGTTCATTTTCTTCTGGTGTACCTCCAGTCAGCACGTGTATCGGTTGTCACGGCCCCCAAGAACAAAAACTTGTCCAGCCTGAAAGTGCAGAAGTAAACAAAATGCGGGATTACTGGGCTAAAGGTGAACCGATTCCATGGGTCAAAATTCATGACGTTCCGGATTTTGTTCGTTTTCCTCACAAAGAACACATCAATGCAGACAGCAACCGACTGATTAATGATGCCGGTGCTGGATGCGATGCTGAAAACGCACCGCGCAGTCTGGAATGCAAACTTGCACAGTTCCGAACCGGCGGAGATGAACGCTGCCTCTCTTGTCACGGCGATTTACGTCAAATGGATGTGGTCAAACAAGTTGATGAAAATTTTGGCAGAATGGGTTGGTGCATGGAATGTCACCTGCAGGTCAAAGGTGCTAAGGAACGTAAACGTACCGGCAGCACACTTGACGGCTGGTATAATGCAAAAGAAATGGACGCTAAACGTGAAGTCGCTATAGGGCTGATCAACGAAAAAGGGTATCATAACCCAAACATGCTGGACTGCTACACCTGCCACTATTAAATGCTACGAGTGAAAAATGATGAGGAGATCCGAATGAAGAAGGGACTCAGCCGAAGGAATTTATTCAAATATATGGGAGTCGGGGGAGCAACAGCTGTTGTTGCCGGTTGTGAAAATAATCCGGAAAAACTGATCCCAATGCTGGTTCCGCCTACGGATTATGAATACACTCCGCAGACTGCATATCAGTATATGACAACCTGCCGTGAGTGTGATGCGGCTTGTGGAATGATGGTCACTACCCGTGAACATCGTGCCCAAAAAGCTGAAGGCAATCCAAACCATCCTCTGAATCAAGGCTCACTCTGCGCACGCGGACAAGCCTCAATGCAATCTCTTTACAATCCAAATCGGCACGCTTATCCACTTGCAGACGGAAAGCAAATTCCCTGGGAAGAGGGAATGCAGCAGTTTACCGCAATTATAAAAGCTGCTTCCGGAGCAATTGCCTACCTCGGTAAACCCGCGTCAGGCAGCGAAGGTGGTTTTGTTGATGAATGGCTCCAGGCCGCTGGTGGAGGTCAACGCGTAAATTTTGACCTGTTGACGCAAAACAGTCAAAACGCAGCAAACAAAATATCTTTCGGCCGCGCTGATATTCCGGAATATGCTTTCGAAGAAGCAGGTCTGATCCTCAATTTTAGTGCAGATTTTCTGGAGAACTGGGGTAACAGTGTTGAAAACGCTCGTCGCTTTGCAGATATGCACGCTTATCAGAGCGGCAGGAAAAACAGATTCATTCATATTTCTCCGCATGTTTCCTTAACTGGAGCAAAGTCCGACCGCTGGATTGTGATTAATCCCGGAACAGAAGGCTTAGTCGCATTGGCGATTGCTGCTGTGATTCGTAATAAAAATGACAGCCACAAATTCCTGAAAAATTACCTCGCAGCTTATTCTCCGGAAAAAGTTAGTGAAGCTACAGGTGTGCCAGTTGAAGTTATGTATGAACTGGCTGCTGACGCAATTAAGAACGGTCCTTTACTGGCGCTTGGTGGAGGCAATGTTTCTGCAACTGACCAGAGCGTAGAGACTCTGGTTGCGGTAAATATCCTCAATGCTGTCTCCGGAGCCCTTGACAAAACTGTCCGCTTTTATGATCAGACTGCGCCGGAAAGTTCAAACCATCAGGATTTAACGCAGTTAATCAGCGACCTCGAATCCGGAAAAATAAAATTACTTATCATTGATGAGTCAAATCCGGTTTATGCTCTTCCACCTTCAATGGCTTTTAAACAAGCTTTGAAAAATACTTTTGTGGTAAGTATTGCAGCTCAGCAAAGTGAAACTACAAATGCTGCTAATTTAGTTTTGCCCGCACTTACTGCATATGAAAGCTGGGGAGACGCTTTTCCAAGAAGTGGTGTAAACAGTATTCAGCAGCCGGTGATGGCCACTGTCAATAACTTTGATGCAAAAGCACGTGAAGACATTTTGTTGACTGCAGCGAAAAGTATAAACAAAAAAGCATTTTCCGGAAATAATAACTATCTGGATTATCTGCAGAAGAAATGGCAGAAAATTCAAAGAAGAGTTGGTGATTCAGGAAGTTTCGATAGTTTCTGGATCAGTGTACTGGAAAACGGCGGAATTTTCGAAACCTCAAAATATAAGAGCGTTTCTTTAAACCGAAAAGTAACAGCTGTTAAAGTCAATGATCCCGGACTGGCGGATGCTGACGGACTTACATTACTACCTACAACTTCACTCCTGATCGGTGACGGCAGCGGTGCGAACAAACCATGGTTACAAGAAGTACCTCATCCGATGAGCCAGATTGTCTGGGATTCATGGGTGGAAATAAATCCGGATACGGCACAGAAACTGGGAATAAATGACCGCGCTATCATTCAAGTAACTACTCCGCATGGTTCAGTACAGGCAACAGCATACTACCATTTTGGAATTCACCGGAACGCGATTGCAATTCCGATGGGTCAGGGACACCAAAATTCCGGAGAAGTTGCAGATGGTTTCGGAATTAATGTGATGGAACTGCTGTCTGACAAAATGGACTCGGCAGGAAATTTCGCTCTGGTCGGTAACCGGGCAGAGTTGAAACTGATCAACGAAAAATCATACACCGTTAATACAGATGGAAACGCACGGCAGTTGGGACGTGAAATTGCCGGTGCAACTACTGTTGAAAATTTAAGTAAAGGTGAAGCTCATCATGAAGGCCATAAACGTCCGATTGAGTTTTATCCAGATCGTTCGGAAACAGCAGGATATTACAAACCATACCGCTGGGGTATGACGATTGATCTTGATCGTTGTAACGGTTGTTCAGCTTGCGTGGTTGCCTGTTATGCAGAAAATAATATTCCAGTTGTTGGAAAAGTTAGAACCGGAATTGGACGTGAAATGTCCTGGATTAGAATGGAGCGATACATCGAAGGATACGGTGACGATTTTGAAACACGTTTTTCACCGATGCTTTGTCAACAGTGCGGTAATGCAGGTTGCGAAACTGTTTGTCCTGTCTATGCGACATACCACAATCCGGAAGGTCTGAACGCAATGATCTACAACCGTTGTGTTGGTACTCGTTACTGTTCAAACAACTGCGCTTACAAAGTACGACGCTTCAACTGGTTTAATTACGAATTTCCTTCACCCCTCGATCAGCAGTTAAACTCCACAATCACTACACGTGAAGTTGGTGTGATGGAAAAATGTACTTTCTGTGTGCAGCGTATCAAAACTGCAAAATATGACGCAAAAAGTCTTGGGCGAGATTTGAAAGACGGTGAGGTGGTTACAGCCTGCCAGCAAACCTGTCCAACAAAAGCTATTACTTTCGGCAACCTGATGGATACTGGAAGCGCAGTTTCGAAAAACGCTTTACGTGATAACACAGAAAAAAGAGACCGCCAGTATGAAGTACTTGCTGAACTTAATTATAAACCTGCCATCACTTACCTCAAAAAGGTAAATACGAGAGAGGTTACCGGACATGAATCAGACAGTCACGGAACACAGGAAACTGAACAAACTCACGGATAAACGATGACGCAAGCAGAACACGGAGAATAAATGGGAACAACTGCGGAATATAACGCAACCGCCGGTCGGGTCATCATTGACGAGCATCAGGGGCATCCTGGCATCAAAGCCACTACCCTGGGATATGCTCAAATAAATGATGAAATGCTGGCTATGCTGGACAAGCCGCGTCCATCATACTACTTGTTGCTGCTTGGTTTCTTGATGGCATTAGTTTTAGGTGCACTGAGTTTGGCAATTCAGATTGATGTAGGAATTGGATACAGCGGAATTAGTCACCCAATTGCCTGGGGATTTTATATTACCAATTTCGTTTTCTGGATTGGTATCGGACACGCCGGCACATTGATCTCCGCGGTATTTTATCTGACCAGGGCGCCATGGCGTACTGCAATTTACCGCAGTGCTGAGGCCATGACAGTCTTCGCCGTGATGACAGCTGGACTTTTCCCTCTGTTGCACACAGGTCGTCCGTGGCTTGCTTACTGGCTGATTCCTTATCCAAATGAAAGAATGCTCTGGGTCAACTTCAAGTCACCGCTAGTCTGGGATGTTTTCGCGGTAACGACCTATATGTCAGTTTCGATCATGTTTTTCATGTTGGGATTGATTCCGGATCTGGCAATATTGCGGGATGAAGCAGTTCGAAAAGGCAACAAACTGAAAGCAATGATTTACGCCCCTCTTGCATTAGCGTGGCGCGGGACTAATCATCAATGGGTGCATTATATGCGCGGTTACCTTATTTTCGCCGCAATTGCGACTCCACTTGTTTTTTCGGTCCATTCTATCGTTTCCTGGGACTTTGCAATGTCCTCGGTACCGGGTTGGCACACTACTATTTTTGCTCCTTATTTTGTGGCCGGAGCAATTTTTTCCGGACTTTCAATGGTGCTGACAGTTTTGATTCCGATGCGGGCGGTGTTTGGTTTGCAGGATTACATCACGAACCATGTGATCCAGAGTGTTTCAAAGATGATTATTTTTACTTCTATAATTGTCGGCTATGCCTATGCCTCAGAATTCTTTATTGGTTATTACAGCGGAAGTCCTTTTGAACGGGCAATTTTCTACTACCGACCCTTTGGAGAGATGGAAAGCTGGACACTGCTTGGAGACAATAAAATCAACTTTCCGCAAATTGCGTTCTGGTTAATGGTTTTCTGTAATGTGATTGCGCCCATACCACTGTGGCGCTGGAAAATCAGAAACAACCCTTTAGCTGTCTGGATAATCGTCGCATTGGTAAATGTCGGCATGTGGTTTGAGCGTTTTAATATTGTTGGCAGTTCACTGCAACACGAATATGATCCTGCTTCATGGGGTGAGTATTGGCCGACCATTGTTGAGGTCGGTATCACTGTTGGCAGCTTTGGTTTCTTTTTTACACTCTTTACACTATTTGCCAAGAGTCTTCCGCCAATGGCAATCATGGAACTCAAGGAAGCAACTATTCCTCCCATGAAAAACGCTGCAAAAGGACACTAATGAGTAAATTCACTGGAGTGTGGGCGATCTTTGAATATTTGGATGAAACCACGGACACTATCGAACAGGTACGTGAACAAGGGGTTCAGCCCACAGTAATCACTCCCTGTCCCCGTCACGAAATTGATCATGCTTTAGGCAATCCAAGTACAATCATACCCTGGATAGCCCTGGCTTTTGGTGCACTTGGTTGTTTAATAGGTTACAGCCTGCCGGCCTGGACTGCATCTGATTGGGTTTTACCGGTAAGTGGGAAACCTATTTTAGCGATTCCTCCTTTCACAATTATTGGATTTGAGCTGACAATTCTTTTTACCGCAATTCACACACTATTGGGATTGGCTATTTTAGCTATTATTGACTCATTCCGTTTCCCGATTCCGAATGCCGCGAAGAAATATCCGCGATTTCAGCGTGATCGTTTTGGTGTGGTGGTACGATGTGAGACAGACAAGATTGAAGAATTTGAAGCAATCATGAAAAAGAACGGTGCAGAGGAGGTACATGTTGAAAAAGATTAATACTACCTCATTAAAATACCTGTATGGAAGTCTGTTGGCGTTTTTACTGCTTTCTGCTTCAACTGTAAGTGCCATGGAGCAGTATCCTTATTTTGATCCGCAGCAGGGTTATGGAATTAAGAATGATGCCAGCCCGTGGTTTGATGGTAAGGATTATCCGTACTTTCGTGAAATGTATGACGGTAAAAGCCTCAAACCTCAGGAAGAAGGAAGTTATCAGAAATTTCCAAAAAGTTCTGTTCCGGTGAGAGTCGTCTTAGCTAAAGTAGTTAAAATTTATGATCCGTTCATTCCCGCAGTTTCAGGAGATGGATCAGGTATTAAAGGCAATCCAAGAGAATTCTCCCCAATAAATCCAACTCAGTCCAGCACGAATTCAGTACAACGCGGTCAAGCACTTTATAACACTTACTGTGCAGCATGTCATGGTGAGGATGGTCAGTCACAGACTGTGGTAGTGGAAAAGGGTGTTCCTGCTCCACCAATCACTGCATTTTTTCAAATGCCTACTGCCGCTCCGCACCTCTACAACAAAATCAAATACGGTAGTTTCTTCCAGGAACCCCGCGGTTTTATGCCCTCATACGGAGCTCAGACTTCGGTACGGGACCGCTGGGACATGGTCAATTATATGATGAGTGCTACGTTCGGCAAAGGATCCAGTCAATGAAAGATATAGCAGAAAAATCTCTTTTTGTAATACCTGAAAACATTAAACGCCTGCTCTGGCTTTTCATCATTTTAGGTATAGGCATGTTCATCGCCGGCTTGTTGACAGGAGGAGATGATAGTGTACTGCGTACATGGCAGGCCTTTTTAATCAATACAGTTTTCTGGGCGGGTATCGCACATGCCGGAATCTTTTTCAGCGTCATCTGGCAGCTGACTGACGCAAAATGGGGACGTCCCTTCAAGCGTCTTGCAGAAGCATGTGCCGGATTTTTACCGTATTCATTCTTGATGTTTGTCATCGTATTTTTCGGTAGCACAGTACTTTATGAATGGACTCACAATCCATTTTTGCACCATGGTATTGCAGTTAAAGCCGGTTGGCTGAATTTACCATTTTTCGTCAGCCGTAATATTGTCTGGTTGCTGCTGATTTACGCGGTTTCATGGTGGTTCGTAAAGACTTCGATAAAACCGGATATTGCCCTTGCCCGTAAGTTATTGGGTTCAGATTGGGGTGGTGCATTTGCAGATAAAATGCTGAAAGGTTATGGAGAGCACGAAGATGAGGTAATTCGTCTGGAAAAATTATCCCGTAAAATTGCTCCTGGACTGGCCATTCTTTATGCCTTCGGAGGTTCCTTTCTGGCTTGGGATTTCGTGATGACTCTGGACCAGGAATGGTTTAGTACATTGTTTGGAGTCTTTTTCATCATCGGAAACATGCACGCTTTTATGGGCTTGATGCTTGTAGTAAGTGTTACAGTCAGAAACAGGTTCGGAGTTGAAGAGTACATCACCATTAACCGTTTGCATGATTTAGCAAAGATGGTCTTTGCTTTTTCGCTGCTTTGGGCCTATATGGGGTATTCACAGTATATTGTCATCTGGTATGCAGATTTACCTGAAGAGACACCTTATCTGATAATTCGTTCAATGGAACAACCATGGGCCACGATGTTTTTACTGTTGATTATTGGGGTTTTCGCCATACCTTTCCTTGGACTGTTACCTAGAACCTTTTGCCGTATGCCAAATTATATCAGACTGATGGGAATTTGGGTGGTAATTGGACAATGGTTTGTCATTTATCTGATGGTGGTGCCTTCTTTGCAGGAGTTTGGACATTATCATGTTGACCTTGGTTTACATGAGTTACTGATCACCTTAGGCTTTAGCGGCGTATTTTTACTCAGCTACCTCTCCTTTCTAGGAAAAGTTCCAATTCTGCCTATCGCAGACAAACATCTGTGCCGTTCCTGGCACGGCCACTGATTTGGCAAAATAGCATACGGGGCAAAACTGAGTTTGAATTAAAAAACTTATTAAAGCCCCTCATATCTTCTCTGCTTTCTTTTAGGGCCATTTCGCAAAGAGTATACCCTCTCCGTTTTCCTGTCTTCAAATATTTTCAATTGTATTATCTGAAGTTTTTTTTGTTGAGCTTTCTGTTGCTTTCAACAGCAGTACATGCACAGGATTCTTCTGAATTGGACGAAGATCCTTATCTCGATCCTGCTGCTGCAAACCTATTTCTTCAACCGACAACACGAGCTGAAGCTAATCAAGCCTATATGTTCGGAATAAGTTATGGCTTAAATCCGATCATTCTACTCGCACCCGCGATAAGCATTGGAATATATTGGGATCCACTGGTTTTAGGTCTAGAAATTAGTGATTCTGAATCGCTCGGAATCTGGGAAAAGGAACGTCGGGAAAATTTAGGTGAAGCCAGATTAAGTGGAGAAACTCAGTTCATCAAATGGTTTTATGGCGACAACTTTTACCTGCTAGCCGCAAGGGAAAGTCGTAGCATAAAATTATGGAGCAGAACCTACAACCGCACGAGCGGAAAATCATTGTTTGATATGTTCGTCGAAACAACAGTAGCCAGCCTGGGAGCTGGTTATCTACGCTTCGGTGACATCGGATTTTTTTCGATTGATATTGTCAGATACAATCTGGTGAAGAATCACACAGTTAAAATTGTTGAATACTATGAAACTTGGAGTGAGCTTTCAGGAAATAGAGATGCATTAGATCAGAACATCAAAGATAGATCAAATAAATGGATTAAAACAATTAATGCACCTACCGGATTTGTAGTTACTTTTGGGGTCTTTTTTTGATCTTAAGAGGAACTTTCCACTGCTACTCTTGCTAATTCTTGTGGTTTCCTCAAACTATCTGAATACCAGAGAAGAGCTATTCCCACTATCCCCAGTAAAGGGATAGAACTCAAATTAACTGCCTCCCAGCCCCAGGTGGTCTGCACAACTCCGGCGAGCAGCGAAGATATTGCGGCAGCACCAAACACAAAGAAATCATTTACTCCCTGTACAATGGCCTTTTCCGCGGGACGATAGGTTTCTGTGACCATCGTGGTTCCTGCTACAAACATGAAGTGCCAGCCCATTCCCAGCAGGATCAATGCAGCCCAGTAATTAAGCACGTCAGTACCCGCAAAGTTGATGCCTATGCAAAGCAGATTAAGTAGAATACCGCTAATAATTACAGGCACTGCCCCAAAGCGATGAATGAGTGAACCTGTAAAAAAAGACGGCGCAAACATACCTACCACATGCCACTGAATAACAAATGCTGCGTCGCTGAAATGATGTCCACTACCTACAGTCATAGCAAGAGGAGTCGCGGTCATGATCATCCCCAT
>Ga0209374_1001432_pt1 | contig 23210 bp, 21 predicted proteins | sample SaaInlLV_DNA_10m_FD_184683 | JGI IMG/M metagenome (GOLD analysis project Ga0209374, IMG submission 184683) | Marine microbial communities from expanding oxygen minimum zones in the Saanich Inlet - SI075_LV_DNA_10m (SPAdes) (version 2) | ecosystem: Environmental > Aquatic > Marine > Unclassified ... | reverse complement strand
CCCCAACATGCCGACTGCCTGCGAACCCTGCCCAGGAAATAGAAAGGCGAGTCCAGACAAGGAGCGTTACTCTTCGCTGCCGGTATCGATTACCTTTTTGCCACGATAAAAGCCATCGGCACTCACGTGATGACGACGACGCGTTTCCCCTGAAGTCTCATCAACTGTCAGATTAGGGCCCTCGATGGCGTCATGAGACCGCCTCATACCCCGCTTTGATCGGGTTTTTCGATTTTGTTGAACAGCCATATCTGGCCTCCTTAATCAATGATCCCCGTCAAAACGTGTTCTGGCGGGACTTGCCACTCAGCTTAGGTACGGCCTAAAACCTAATCAGGTTCTCAGCTTTTCCAATACGGAAAAAGGGCTCTCCTTATCCGGCTCTGCCCCCAATAAGGGCTCTTCGTCGGGCGCATAGCTCCGTCGTTCGGTTATGCAATCCTCATGGTGTGTCGGAGACACAGGCACCGCAAGCAAGATTTCTTCTTCCGCGATCTCGTTCAGATCGGCCAGCTCCTCCACTAAAAGCGGCTCTAAGCCACTGGGCAGTGTCTCCGCCTCTGAATCACTCCACACACATGCCAAGCGCGACCCAGTGGTGAGAGGCAGTACCATTTTTTCGAGGCACCGTTGGCAAACCAACGTCAAACTAGCCTTAACGCTCGTCTCAACCAGGTAACGCGCTTCTTCGTCCCGACTAAAACGGAACTCGCCAACTACCAGCTGCTCCAACCCGATTCCCGCCTCACATAAGCGTGGCAGTGCCTCAATAGATGCGGTACCTTGAATTGTCACGCCGCGCGAAGCAAGGCCACGAAGATCGAGATCTTTTGGAAGCGGGCCTATTTTCATGGCGGCGGATGATACGGCTGGCGCCAGACGCTGTCAAAGCGCAATACCTCTTCGTATCGCCTTCGGGGCCAAGAGAGGTATTTTCACCAAAAAATCATAGCGAATCGAGTATGAAGCTAATCCTAGCATCGACCTCCCTCTATCGTGTCGCCTTGCTCAGACGACTGCGAGTGCCCTTCGACATTGCCGATCCCCAAGTTGACGAGGCGTTGATAGAGGGCGAACTACCGCAGGACCGCGCGCGCCGCCTTGCATCCTTGAAAGCTGATACCGTATCAGCACAGGGTGTCTTGGCTATCGGCGCTGATCAGGTAGCCTGCCTGAATGGACACGTTCTTCGTAAACCACACACCATAGAGGCAGCAGTTGCGCAGCTACTCTTGTGCTCCGGGCAAGTAGTCCGCTTTTGGACGGCCGTATCGATAAGGAATACCGCATCGCTGTGGTGCGGTGAACGCCTTGTACCCTGCGACGTTAGCTTGCGTGAAATATCAGAGCCAGAAGCAGAGCGCTATGTTCAGTTAGATGACCCCCTCAATTGTGCGGGCAGCTTTAAATGGGAATCGCTGGGAATTTCTCTATTTCAGTCAATTGACACCGACGATCCGACCGCACTGGAGGGGCTCCCTCTGATTGCAGTTTGCGACTTATTGCGCGAGGCCGATGTGCCGTTACCGTTGCTGTCTGAAAAAATCTAGTACCGCCTCCAACTCTGCGGAGAGTGGGCACTCGAGAGATATGCTCTGTTTCGCCAGCCTAAAGCTGATGGCGCTGGCGTGTAAAAAGAGTCTTTTGATGGGAGCATTCGCGCAACTGTGGCGCGATAGCTCTGTTTCGTATTTAGTGTCACCGAGAATGGGATGTCCACTATGAAGGGCATGAACACGAATTTGATGGGTTCTACCGGTAACCGGCTTAGCCTCTATCAGCGTGGCACTGCGGAACCGCTCTAGCACCCTAAACATTGTCTCAGCCGACTTGCCGCCGACATCAACTTTAACAATGCGCTCTCCGGAGCCGGTATGGTGTTTTGCCAACGGTGCCGCTACGGACCTCCGATATGCGGGCCATTTCCCTGCCACCAAAGCCCAATATCGCTTATCAACGCGATCATCACGCAGCTGTTGATGAAGCTCCCTCAAGGTGCGCCCATTCTTGGCCACGAGGACCAGCCCGGAGGTATCTCTGTCCAAGCGATGCACTAGCTCCAAATATCGCTCATCAGGAAACAAGCGTCTGAGCGATTCAATCAACCCTAATCGGACACCGCTGCCGCCGTGTACGGCGAGACCTGTGGGTTTATTAATGGCCAGGAAGTCATCTGTTTCACAAACAATACTCTCGCGGATACGCCGCTCCCACGCTAGAGAGGGCTTGTCCGCTGATTGCGACAACACTTGTGACAGTGGGGGTATTCGAATCTCATCGCCTCCGACCACTCTGTAGTCTGCCTTCGTTCTGCCTTTATTAACACGCACTTCTCCCTTGCGGATTGCCCGGTATATCCGTGTTTTTGGGACTCCGTGGGTATGACGGAGCAAAAAATTATCCAACCGCTGGCCTGACTCCTCGGTAGTCACACACTGCAGCCGAGCTCTAGCTTTCTCGAGAGAAGTCATAAATTAGCTACTTTCTACACAAAATCTATTCATTGAATCGAGCGCCTCTTGGTGCTAAGTTTCGCGCGTCGGGTCAGGAGCGCCCTGGCGGCGTTTGACAGCAAGCGTGACATGAGAGCTGTTAAAAACCCTCTGCCTCCTTATCAGCGCCCTCGTTTGGTGCTGCGAGCGAAGTCCTTGTTGGTCTCGCTTTCTCGATGTGAGATTTAAGAGTTTACCTTGTGAACCCCTCCGGACCCAGTGTCTGTTAGAGCGGAGCAAGGTAGACACCATACACCCGCGACATTGATTGGCGCGGTGCGAATTGCGAGTCAGGCCCGCAGTAGAAGTTGTGCGAGGTGCCTGTGACCAGACAACGGGGGTCAGTAAACACTCCCCACGATGATCACCCGTTTTTAGCTGACGGGAGCGCAGTACAGGAGGCAAATGGACCTCCGCACCGCCCAGTTGTGTCGTCAACTGGACTATTTAATGAAAAAGATCTTAATTAACGCAACGCAAGCTGAAGAAGTGCGCGTGGCCATGGTTGATGGACAAAAACTGTACGATCTCGATATTGAGAATCGGCAACGAGTGCAGACCAAAGCCAACGTATATAAAGCGAAAATTACTAGAGTAGAACCCAGCTTGGAAGCCGCTTTTGTCGACTTTGGCGCCGACCGGCATGGCTTTTTGCCGCTGAAGGAAATCTCTCCGAATTACTTCCGCAGCCGAGCCCCGGAGGGGGAAGGCAAGGTTCGTATTAAGGATGTGCTCAAGGAAGGCACCGAAGTGATTGTTCAGGTTGATAAGGAGGAGCGCGGCACCAAAGGTGCGGCACTAACCACTTTTATTAGCCTCGCTGGACGCTACATGGTCTTAATGCCCAATAATCCGAAGGCCGGCGGTATTTCTCGTCGAATCGAGGGCGAGGACCGGAGTGAATTAAAGGACTCTCTCTCCCAACTGAATCTGCCAGACGGCATGGGTGTCATCATTCGCACTGCGGGTGTGGGCCGGTCCACAGAGGAATTGCAGTGGGATCTGGACTATCTTCTGCAATTATGGGACTCGATAGCCAAGGCCAACGACGAAAATAAAGCGCCCGTGCTGATCTACCAAGAGAGTGACGTCATTATCCGGGCAGTCAGGGATTACCTGCGAGATGATATCGATCAGGTTGTCATTGATGATCCCGCTGCTTATCAACGAGCCGCCGATTTTGTTGGCATGGTGATGCCGAGATACAAAAATCGGCTCAAGCATTACGAGGATCCGCTGGCGCTTTTCAACCGCTTTCAAATTGAGGGCCAGATCGAAACGGCATTCCAGAGAGAGGTGCGTCTGCCCTCTGGCGGATCTATTGTTATTGACCCCACCGAGGCACTGGTGTCGATTGATATTAACTCTGCCCGCGCGACAAAGGGCGGTGATATCGAACAGACCGCCCTGCAAACCAATCTTGAGGCCGCTGAAGAAGTTGCCCGTCAGTTGAGGCTGCGGGACATGGGCGGTTTGATCGTTATCGACTTCATCGACATGTCCTCCAACCGCAATCAGCGGGCGGTCGAAAATCGCATTCGGGAAGCCTTGGAGTTAGATCGGGCGAGAGTTCAAGTCGGTCGTATCTCTCGATTTGGTCTTCTCGAGATGTCTCGTCAGAGATTGCGACCCTCTCTTGGCGAAACGAGTGGCATGGTCTGCCCCAGATGCACCGGCCAAGGAACGATTCGCGACACCAAATCGCTGGCCCTTGCCATTCTCAGGTTAATTCAGGAAGAGGCATCAAAAGAGCGCACAGGTGAGGTTCAAGTCATTGTGCCAGTGGATGTCTCGGCTTTTCTGCTCAACGAGAAGCGCTCAGAAATCAACGACATTGAATCTGGGACGGCTGTGAGAATTGTGGTCGTAGCAAGCCCATACCTGGACACCCCACACTTCGAAGTACGCAGACTCAGGGATGACGAGGTGGATCAATCCCGACGACTCAGCTTCGATATAGAGATGCCTTCTCCATCAGAGCCCGCTTTGGAGGCGGCCACTGAAGCCCCTGCCAGCGCGCCTGAGGCACTGGTGAGGGATATCAAGCCGGAGGGGCCCGCACCAGTTGTCGCTGCTGATAAGAGAGAGTCTCAGCCGAATAAGAGGAAACGACAGCAGACCGACTCAAGAAACCGTACACAAAAACCCCAGTCGGGCCTATTGGCGCGCTTGTGGGCCATGCTGTTCGGCGAGGCAGCACCCGAGAAACGATCGGACAAAAATAAGAATCTGCGCAGTGGCGAACAACGGGATAATCGCTCAGGAGGCCGCAACCGCAATAACGACTCACGAGCTAGGGGATCCAAGGGGCCCGAAGAGAGACGAAATCGTGATGATCGGAATAGCCGGCGGAGAAAATCCACCCGCAATCCATCTGACGAAGACGCATTGAAAGGGGAAACCGCTTCTGAACCAGCTATGGACCAGTCCGCTACGGAAAGCGGCAACGACGAGCAACCCAAACGTGGACGTCGGCGTCGTGGCAGACGGGGAGGACAGCGCCGCGGTGAAAATGGACCAGTCGAGGCGATGGATTCGAACGCCGATACGGATATCGTCGATGAGGGGAATGAATCACCCCCTGCCAAAGAGGAAGATTCGCATCGACGCAGGCCCGCAGACAAGCGGAGTGAGGGTCGCCGCCGCAGACAACGTCGCACCTCGGAATCTTCGGTTGCCGAAGAAGCCGTTACTGTTACTGAGACGACATCCCCAGAACCGGTAACTACGGACGTTGCAACTGGACAACCACTAGAAGTAGCCTCCTCCGAGGCTCTCAGCGCGGCGTTCGAGGCAACCTCTCCCACAAGCAGTGTCGAGGCAGAATTTCAGGTGGAGGCACCTGCCCCCGATCACGCTGCTCCGGAGACGCCTGTGTCGTCTGCCGACGTGCAAAAAGCCGCACCGTCGCCAGTAGAGCCTAGTGATACCGTTACTGACCAGACAAGTGCGGAAGTGATCGGTAACGTCATTGGCGCATTGGTTCGCGACACGAGCGGCATGACTGACTCAGGTCGGGCCGTGAATGACCCACGTATCTCACCCAAGCCAATCACTCAAACGCAGATCGTCACTGAGCAGGCACAGCTCTTCGCGCTGCCCGAGGGACCTCCTGTCAGCATCATTCGACAAGATATCCCGAGGGCCGGTAACGATCCCCGCGGCCCTCGAGCTCAAATGGCAACCGCGGAGTAACTTGATTGCGCAGTGCGCGGCGATATAATGCGCGCTCTTTGTCGAGGGAATCCTCGATACACTTTTGGTGGGCTGGCTGAGTGGTCGAAAGCGGCGGTCTTGAAAACCGTTGAGGGGTGACCCTCCGTAGGTTCGAATCCTACGCCCACCGCCACATCCTAGAAAAACGCCCGCATTTGCGGGCGTTTTTTATACGGGAGTTTTCGTACTCCACTGCACAATATCGCTGAGAAATACTGCCACGTGATCAGGTGGTGAAGCGATCCGGCACCACGACCCGCAGCAGAGACACGCTACAGTTCTGTTCAGTCCGGGTTGGCCTCGTATACCGTGTTGGCGATATAACTCCTGACGAGAGATACGGCACCATCAACCTCTGTGCTGTAGGCTTGGAACTCAGGCGTTAGGTAAAACTTTTCTAAAAAGTTGAGCGCCTCTACGGGAGAGTCAAAAGCCGTCCAAATCTGATGGGTAGCCCAACCTTGATTGCCAAGGAGCATTGTCTGCAGCCCATAGGCCTTGGATGCCCAGGGATACGCTTCCATCGCCTTGCTGAGTTTTTGCCAAGCGGGCACAAAGGTTGCCGGATCAGTGACATTAACTGTCCATGTGACCATGCTGCGGGTACCCCGACTATCACCCGCGACGATACTGTGGGTGGTCAGGGTCTGCGCTCGATTCTCAACGCCGACGCTCGCCCCAGCTTTCATGAATTCCTGAAATGCCGGCGAGGTGGCAAAAGTCTGGCCAGCCTCAAGATAGCGCTCTGCGCTCTTGAAATAGAAAGACACCATATGGGTCGATTCATCCCACCCGTTGTGACCCAGCGCATATAGCGTAACTTCGAAGTTTTTATCCGCAACATCGGGTGATGCCATCATTTTATCAAAGGCGCCGATACAGGCCGCGGGCTGAGGGCAACTAAAGTAATAGTTAGATTGGAATTTGGAGTAATTAGCTTCCGAGTGATTGTCGGCATGGGCTGCGCCTATGCATGCCCAAGCCAGCGCGGCTATCACGATCTTTTTCATTGTCATCCCTTAGTTATATCATTGTTAAAAATCATTCGAGGTATTGAAAACCTCGGCCTGCCACTACTATATCCTCAGTCCATTCCAAAGATGGCGTTGCAAAATGCGGGCTTGATGGCGAGGAGTTGCAACACGGCGATTGCGAACCCGACATTCCGACATTTTTGCGGCGTGTTTATGTCTCTTCACAGGGCCTCGAATAGGTTCACGACAACTAAATTCTGATAGGGTCGGCAGCCTCCTACCAGCATTGCAGATTATGACCGACACCTTGTTTTCCAGCTTACCCCTGTCCTCTCCTCAACTCGCTGCGCTAGACGGACTCGGATACGCCGAGATGACCCCTGTGCAGGCACAAAGCTTGCCGGCGATTCTTGCTCGTAAAGACGTCATCATTCAGGCCAAAACTGGTAGTGGCAAAACTGCCGCCTTCGCAATCGGTTTGCTAAACCACATCAACCCTCGACATTTTGGCGTGCAGGCGTTGGTGATGTGTCCGACTAGAGAGCTTGCAGAGCAGGTGGGCGACGCCATACGGCAGCTTGCAAGTCGCATGCCCAATATCAAGGTCGTGATGCTATGCGGAGGAAAGCCTTTCGGCCCACAGCGCGACTCTCTCGAGCATGGTACACACATTGTGGTGGGCACTCCTGGACGTATTCAGGACCATCTGCAGCGACGCACTTTAGATCTGACCGGGCTCACCACCTTCGTTCTAGATGAGGCTGACCGTATGCTGGACATGGGGTTTGCCGACGTGATGGCCAGTATCACTGCGAGCCTGCCCAAGGCGCGACAAACACTGCTGCTATCGGCAACGTTTCCTGACGACATCAAAAAAATAAGCCGGTCTATCCAGCGAGAACCTGTGTCGATAAAAGCCGAACTAGTCATCGCCCAAGACCAAGTCACGCTGGAACAACTCTTTTTCGAGATTCAGAAACATGAGCGCGAGACCGCTTTGATTGCGCTGTTTGAGCATTACCAACCCCAGAATGCGATGGTGTTTTGCAACACCAAAAAGCAATGCGATGACGTCGCGCGCTTCCTACAGACGAATGATATCGAAGCGGCGGCCATACACGGTGACCTCGAGCAGCGACAGCGGGACCAGGTGCTGCTTCAATTTGCGAATGACTCCTGCCCGGTTTTAATTGCGAGCGATGTCGCGGCGCGGGGGCTCGATATTCCCGCGCTAGAAATGGTGGTCAATTTTGAGCTCCCTCGCGACGCTAACACGTACTTACATCGAATTGGTCGCACTGGCCGGGCCGGGCAATCCGGCAAGGCTTTCAGCCTCGTCACGCCAGCCGAAGCGCCGCGCATGCGCGTGATTGAAGACCATCTCAATATCACTGGTATTTGCGACCAGCTAGCATCGCTAGACCGCGATCCGAATTACGGCTTAAGAGGCGCCATGGCCACAATACAAATTGATGCGGGCCGTAAACAAAAGATCCGCCCGGGCGATGTGCTCGGCGCCCTCACTGGTGATGCCGGGCTGGATGCCGGGTCGATTGGAAAGATCACCATTGCGGATAACGTGAGCCACGTAGCGGTTACCCGAGCGGCGCTCCGTCAGGCAATGAGCTACCTCTCTCGGGGAAAAGTAAAAGGCCGCGCTATTCGAGCGCGCCATGTAGGGTCTACTGTGCCCCCGTCTCACCCACGACAAAGAGACGCCAAGAGAAGGCGATCGTAACCAAAAAATTAGATTGCGCCTGTAGCGCTGCACGGCTTTCCCGCCGCCCCCTAAATGCGAAGGGCGTGGCTGCAAGCAGCGCCCGCAGCAGGTCGTTATCCAGCGTTCTGCGATAGCGAACTTCGCCCTCGTCTACGAGGCCTCCCCCCACCATTTTGCGTCTTAAAGGTTTGTGTTCCCGGGGCTGCTCGTACAGCGCGCTTTTTAGTTGCCAAAGATGCTCGGGGCCTGGCCCGATCTCGAGGTAAAAACCGCCGGGCCGCAACACCCGGCTAATTTCTGCATCATTGGCAGGAGAGAAAACACACAGCGCCATATCAATCATCGAAGTCATGACAGGCAGATCCCTTGAGCTTGCGACGGCATAGTGGTGGTGCGGGTAGGTTTTAGCGGCCAACTTTACTGCGGGCTTCGCCACATCAACACCATACAGCGCCAGATGCGGTAATCGGCTCGACAGCACCCCTGCGTAAAACCCCTCTCCGCAGCCAACATCCAGTAGCGTCTTGATCTGAGGTTTAGCGGCCGCTACATCACCTAGCGCCTCTGCCAGAGGCTGATAAAGCAGTGCCTCGTGTACTGCTCGCCGGCCCAGCACCATCTCGAGACTGTCTCCCGGGCGCTTACTCCGCTTTTTTTGCACGGGGAGCAAGTTGACGTAGCCCTCTTTTGAGCGATCAAAGCTGTGATTTGCGGGGCACAGCAAGCGGTCATCGCTATCCTCAAGCGCCTGCCCACAACTCGGACACCTCCACACCATGATGTCGCCCCCGTCTGTTCAGCAAACCAGCTCATCATGCTCTAAGATACCGCATCGCGCTGAGGCACTCGACGATCTCCGTCGCAAGTCCACACTGCCGCTGTCATCAGGAGCTGGCGAATATCGAGACCATCGTCAACATTACGCGGCGCTGGATCAACGCTTTTGTCGTTGACCTCAATCTATGTCCGTTTGCCCGTCGAGAAGTCATGCGTAATAGCATACGCTTTACGGTCTTTGAGGACTCAGAACCAACGAACATCCTTCACGCTTTGAGTGAGGAGATTACTCTCCTACACAACAGTCAAGATATTGAAACGAGTTTTCTCATTTTGCCCGCCGGCATGCCGGATTTTCGCGACTTTAATGATTTTCTCGACACCGCCCAGAGCCTGATTGAGTTGTTTGACTGGGAGGGCATCTACCAGCTGGTGGGATTTCACCCACTATACCAATTTGCCGACACTGAACCCGACGATCCGGAGAATTACACCAACCGCTCGCCGTTTCCAATGTTGCATATCTTAAGAGAATCAAGCGTCAGCGATGCCGTTGCAACGACTCACGATGCCGCGTTAATCCCCCAGCGGAATATCGCCACGCTTGACCGCTTGGGCACGATCGCTCTGAAAGCCCGATGGCGGAGTTGCTTTGCAGAGCATCAGGCAACTTAACATCAGCCGCCATCGGATGAGGCGTCAAAGCAGATGCGACACCATCATCCCGTAGCCCACCACCCCCACAATCCAGACCAGACTGCGGATGTACTTGATTCCTGCAATATAGATGGGCACATACGCCACTCTTGCCCAAAACGCGATCTGAGCGCCGAGCAGCACCTCTGCGTCCAGTCCCGCTAAATGCGCTAACAAGGCAAGCGGAACGAAAAAGACCGTTGCCTCTATGGCGTTTTTCGCAGCGCGGTCAGCCCGCCCACCCATTGGGGTCTCCGTCTTGAGATTATCGCGGTTGCCCAGCCCGATCTGACGGCCCTCTTTGGTCCACTCTTGGTTACGGATAGCCGCGCCGAGGACCACGGTTACAAATGTTAGCAACGTGAAATACATCGTGATTTCGAGTAATGGAGTCATCAAAATTCCCTTCTTTTTATAAACGCAAAAGATTGCGCGGACCGACTGCACTATACCCCGACGTGCTCAGCTTCGCTCGCGCAGCACCACTGAGTTTAAGCAGTGCGGGACTGGAATTGGTTGCTCGCACCAACTAATGTTACGCCTCGTGCGCCCTGGCGGCGAACTAATAAAGCCGTTTCGCACCGCAGACGCGGCTAGCCAAATCTTACCGTCCCTAAGCCAAAGGAACCGAAATAATGCAGCACGCCACCCTCACCGAACAGGCACGTCACTGGGCGACGTCTCAGCCCGAGCAAGTCTGGATGCGTGATCTGACCGAATCAGGGCCCACAGACTACACCTGGGGTTCTGCTGTCGCTGAGATCGACCGCGTTGCTGCCTGGCTCGAAGCGAAGTTTGGTCACGGTGAACGGATGGCGCTGCTGTCGAAAAATCGAGCCCACTGGATCATGGCCGATATGGGGATCATTCACTCGGGTAACATCGCGGTACCACTTTTTACTACTCACGCCCAGACAACCGCCGAGTACATCCTGAGCTTTACTGACACCAAGGCACTTTTTCTCGGCGAGACTGAAAATTGGCACGGCGTGAAAGCGGTCCTCCCGGAGGGCTGCGTGCTGATCACCCTGCCGGGGGTTGATTGCGACTTGCCCCATACAAAATGGGAGGATGTCATCTCCACCGCTCCTGCCGAGGCGCCCTCCTACGAACCCGGTCCCGATGACACCGTTTCACTGGTATTCACTTCGGGCACAACCGGCTTGCCGAAGGGAGTCATACAGACCCACGCCACCAATTTAATTCCGATGCGTCGGTGCCAATACCTTTTCACGCAGCGTGAGCAGCCAAGATGGTTCAGCTACCTGCCACTCTCACACATCGCTGAACGCCAGATTGTTGAGTTCTCATCGATCAATACGGGGGGCGAGATCTGGTTTAACGAATCGCTGGAAACGCTCGCAAGGGATCTTCCCCAATGCCGGCCGCACATCTTTTTCGGGCCTCCCCGGGTCTGGGAGCAACTCCGGCAGTCAATTACTGCCAAGTTTGGTGGCGCAGAGGCACTGGCAACAGCCCTCGCAAGCGATCAGGCGGGGGTGCAGGCTCTTGTGAGGGGTGCGCTGGGAATGGATGAGGTCGAATATTGCCTGACCGCCGCCGCTCCCACCCCACCCTCTTTGATTGAGTGGTGGGATGAAGTGGGCGTGAGACTATGTGAAGGTTTCGGTCAAACCGAAGCAATGGGGCTCATCATTACCGACCCCGAGAACCGACGCATCGGCTCCATCGGCAAACCCGCCGGAGAAGTTCAAGTCAGAATTGGGGACAACGACGAACTCTTGATCAAGGCAGAAGGCTGCACCCCCGGATACTACAACCGTCCTGAGAAGACCGCAGAGCTCTGGCAGGATGGTTGGCTGCACACGGGCGACAAAGTGCGTATTGATGACGATGGCTTTATTTTCATTACCGGGCGGGTCAAAGACTACTTCAAGACCATTCAAGGCAAGTTCGTGGCGCCACCGCCGATCGAGGGTCGCTTTGCCGACAACCCACACTCTGAACAACAGTGCCTACTAGGCCGGGGTTACTCGAAAACAGTGATGGTCACAGTACTTAACGAGCCCGCTCGCGCTCTGCCCAGAGAAGAAGTAGAAGCCGCTGCTTTAGCGACAGTCGACTCTATCAACAGCGAAATTGAAAAACACGCGCGCATTGGCGCAGTGATTTTCAGTAGGGAACCCTGGACCATAGAAAACGAGATTCTGACCCCGACCATGAAGATTCGTCGCGAGCAGATCGAAAATAAATTTGGCGAGTCCGCAGAGCGCATCGCCCGGAAAAGCGCCGAGGCGGGGTCGATTCAGCTTCACTGGTTCGACTAACAAAATGTCCTAAACAAGACTGGATCCCGCGCAGCGATCAAGGCATTTCCGACTCGTATTCCTCGACAACGTAGCTACGAATAAGCTCACGGTCGAAAAGATGCGCCTCATCGGCGACGATTTCCTCTTGTGCTGCCTCGGACGCTATCAAGGCCATTGCGGCATCCATTCGGCTCTGATCGGGAAACCAAATCTCCATCAGCACGTCAAAAGGTAGTTCTTGCGGGGCGTGATTAGCCGAATCGGCAACCTGCAGGTACCGACGCTGGTACTTCACCGCGTATCCGGCGAGATACTTCTCACCGATTTTTTTGTGGTGAGTCTCGTAATGTTCAATGAATGCCTCGCGAGACATCCCGGGTCTTTTAGTCAGCAACGTAACAAGTTTGATCATAGTGCTCCTTTCTCTAGCGCCTTTAATCACCTTGGCCAACGCGGGCTGATTAGTTAGAGAATGGACGTGTTGAGCGTCACATCCGCGAACTGCCACAGCGTCTGAAATCGGTCGCGCACCTTTTTCGCTCCCGCCTCGTCACCCTGGGCGATCATCGCCTCGGCCAAACCAAACGTAGACCAACCATTCATCGGATACTGCTCCAAGTCTGCTTCGAACACCGCCTGCGCCTCTTCAGCCCGACCATCGGCCAAGAGTGCGGCGCCGAGCGACTGCCGCGTCGGGTAATACCAAAACGGTGGCTCGGTATAGGGCAGCGCGTCCTGAAGCGTCACCGCCTCAGCAAAGTGCTCGACGGCCTCTGCGGAGCTACCCTGCCGGTAAGCCAACTCCCCCCGTAACAACGCCTTGGCGATACCCAACAGATCTTTAGCCGGGTAAACATTACCCATAAAGATCTCGTCTACCTCTGGCTCAAGGGCCACGATCGCGCCCAGCTCTGCCATCGCCAATTCGGGCTCCGCGGTCGCAGCATAGGCCACACCCCGTCCGTAGTGCCATATGGCTCGAGCAAAGGCAAAAGGCGCGTGGGGCTCGGGTTCCCTGAGAATCTCTTCCCAACGAGCAAACCGCACAAGAGAGAGCATGGGCACCGTGCGGAAAAACTGGATCGTCGGGAACTGCTCCACCTGCTCAATGCGCACGTTCGCCACGACCCGTCGCGCACTCTCCAATGACAATGCGCTCTGGCCCTGCATCGTGGCCGATGCCCACAAGAAATGAATGTTGTGCGGGTAATACAACGCCGGATAAAAACCCTGTGCATTGCACTGCGCAATGTAGGCCTCGTCTACATCGGCTGCACGAATATTGGCCAGTGCAGCGTCTTGATATCGCCCGACCCGAAAGTAAATATGACTGGGCATATGCACCAGATGACCTGAACCAGGCACCAGATCAGAAAGCCGATCTGCTGCTGGCTCGGCCTTTTGTACATTCGACGAGGCCTCCAAAGCATGGATGTATAGGTGTAGCGCAAGGGGATGGTCGGGGTCCGCCGCCATCACACGCTCAAGGCTTGCGATCACCGCTTGGGTATCCGGTTTCGCTTCGCCACTTGGACCCCAATAGTTCCAGGGCATGGTGTTCATCAGTGCTTCTGCATAGATTGAGGCGACGGTGGTGTCCTCAGGATACCGTTTTGCCATCGCCTCCAGTGCATCGGCCCAAGCTCGGTCAAGCGGATCCCGCAGCGACGCTGCTTGGCCGTCATAGCGTTGGTCAAGTGCTCGAATCCAATCCTGTTCTTTTTCTGTCAGGCCTGCGATTAATCCAAGCGCCTTATCGATTGCCGCCCGAGCGCTAACCCGCTCATCAGAAGACATGATGGCCTTGCCGTCACTGGTAACGTTAATGTTAGGGCCGGTCGCAAGCGCCTCTCCCCAAAAACACATCGCACAAAGAGGGTCGAGCGTCTGTGCGGCACGAAAGCTGCGAATGGACTCGGCGTGGTTAAAGCCGAAAGCCAGCACCATGCCCTGATCAAAATAGCGCTGAGCGTCAGGGTCCGTCGTTGTCACTGGCATGTGGAAAGCCCCCATACCCTCAAATAACGGCGCGCCCGCACGTTGTGCGAGATCGCTAACCTCTGCGTCTGGCGCAACCGCCGCTGGGTCTCCGCCGCAACCGATTAAACCGAGGCAAATAACGCACAGCGCTTTTTTAGTGAGTGACAGCATAGTTATTGACCAGTCTTGGAATCAAAGCTGTCACCCTATCATGATAGGGGTTACTGACCACCTGCGGAGCGCTCACCGATCGCCACGCTACGCGCGTCTGAAACCAATGCATTAACGTGGTCAGAGGTGAGCGTCCGGAGAAAAGCGACGAGAGCAGATTGCTCTTGCTGTGAGAGTCTGAGGCGACTTATCCGCAGATCTTGCATCGGATCCTCGCCGCCGCCATTGGCATAGAATTGCATCACAGATTCCAGAGTCGCCAACGATCCGTCATGCATATAGGGCGCTGTCAGTGCGACGTTACGAAGACTCGGGGTGCGGTAGCGCCAGCGGTCTGTCGGGTCGCCAGTCACTTCGTATCGCCCCTCGTCGGTGAAGGTTTCAGTTTCGGCGTCGACCGTAGGCACCACGTAGACACCGGGAGCCAGCTGCACTTTTGGCGGCCGCAATGCCCGTCCGTAACGCCTGAGACCGGTACCGGTGTTATGAAACTGGCTGTCAGTAAACAGCGCGTCTGCTTCGCTAAGTCGGTGGCAACTGGCACAGCCTTTTTCTTGGAATATCGCGAAACCCTCTTCAGCAAGCCGAGGATAGACTGCATCACTTTGTCTCAGGCCCTCCGCTTTCACTTGGTCACCGAAGTACCAACGATCAAAGGGCGAATCAGCCGATAACAGTGCGCGCTGATAGGCCGCCAAAGCACGCCCGACCGATTCTTCGGTCAATCCACCTGGGTATATTGAACTGAATTGTGTACGGTAATCGACGTTGGCCGCGATTTTCTCAAGCACAGCCTCGCGGCTCGCATTTGCCATTTCATTTACTGCCAGTAGAGGCGACCAAATTTGGGTCTCTAGTGAGGTCTCTCTCCCGTCGAGGAATAGCGCGCTCTTATACGCGACGTTGTAGAGCGAGGGCACATTGCGTCTAACGCCTTTCCCCAAATGCCCTACCGGCGTTGCCAACTCATTTTGAGTGAAGCCCTGTTCAGGGATGTGACACATCGCACAAGAGAGCGTCTCGTTAACGGAAAGCCGACGGTCAAAGAAAAGTTGCCGGCCCAAATTGATCTCGTCCGCCTGTAACGGCGAAGCCAATGGGGGCAAACCCAGCGGAGGGTTCTCGCTAAGGCGATGAAGTGGTTGCCGTTGCCCGAGATCCACAATGACCCCTTTCGAGTCAGTGACATAGGCCTGCGATTCGTAGCCGACTCGAGAATCGGCCAAGCCAACCCGGTGGTCTGACGCGAGCGTTACTCGGGTCTCTGCCCGTGACACCCCAGCTCCGGCAACAGACAACGATGTCAGGGCGAATAGGAAGGAAATCAAGAGACCATTTCGGACCTGTTTAAAACGATTCGCAGAAATGGGTTTCGGTGGTAGCATCGGCAAATTGTGGCAGAAAACCTAGGGGAAAATAATGATTTTGCGAGCATTTTTATCAGCGGCAATTGCGCTGGCATTGATCGTGCAACCAACTGCAGCGGACGAAACCTGTATGTCACCATACATGGCAAAAATCGTCGGCCAGGAAGACTATGTTTATATTTGGACCCTGGGCCTCGAGGGCGTGGGTGATGGCGAAGACAAACTCGTTACTGTGGACGTGAATCCTGACTCGGAAACCTATGGCACCGTTATTCACTCTATTTCAATGGGAGGAAGACATGAGGCGCACCATTCGGGTCTGACTGACGATCGACGCTACTTATGGGCATCGGGTCTAGATACCAGCAAAATTTTTATCTTCGATGTTCACTCTGACCCCGCAGCACCCAAGCTACATCGCACTATTGACGACTTCGTCGAAAAAACCGGCGGCGTCGTTGGGCCGCACACCAATTATGCGCTACCCGGGCGCATGCTGGTGACCGGCTTATCCAACAACCGCGACCACGGTGGTCGAACCGGTATGGCTGAGTACACCAACGGTGGCGACTTCATCACAAGCGTCTGGATGCCCACTGACGACAATCTTCAGGGGGCTGTCAAAGCTGGTAGCTTTGCAGATGGTTATGGCTACGACGCGCGGGCGCTGCCGCGCCGCAACGTGCTGGTGACGTCTTCCTTTACCGGTTGGAACAATTACATGATGAACCTCGGCAAGATGATGGGTGACGCCGAAGCGATGAAGCGATTTGGTAACACGGTCGTCATTTGGGATCTGCACACCCGCACGCCCAAAAAGATTCTTGACGTGCCTGGCGCGCCGCTCGAAATCCGCTGTGCGTGGGGCTCTCGCTCAAATTACTGCTTCACCACCACGGCACTGACCTCAAAAGTCTGGTTGATTTATGAGGATGATGCAGGAGAGTGGCAAGCGAAAGCCGTCGCCGACATCGGTGATGCCAGCAAAATTCCGCTGCCGGTGGATATTTCTATCTCCGCGGATGACAACCACCTTTGGATCAATACTTGGAACGACGGTTTGGTCCGACTGTACGACATCTCCGACCCCTTTGCCCCGACTCAGGTGATGGAGAAGCAGATTGGCGAACAGGTCAATATGGTGTCGCAGAGCTGGGATGGAGAGCGTGTCTACTTCACGTCCTCCCTGCTGGCCAGCTGGGATAAAACCACTGCCTCCGAGGGCAATGACCTGCAGTACTTCAAGCTGTACAACTGGGATGGAGAGTCGTTGACCCCGGAGTTCAACCTCGACTTTATCGAGCTGGGCCTTGGCGCACCACACCAGATGCGCTTTGGCGCACATGCGCTTTATGGCGGCACGTCAGCGCAGTCACCCTCCGGCCTTGGCACGCCCCCCGCGCACTGATCACTACGTGCGCGGCACCTTATTACTCCTGCTGGTCTGGGCCTGGAGTGCTGCGGCACTCTGCGCGCCACACGAGCATAAACAACCAGTTGTGCTGGCTCCTGGCTATGCGCCACTGGAGTTCACCGCGCCTGAGCCGGGCAGTTACGGGCTACCCCCTATGGGCGCGGCCGCCGACGGAGACGTGCTGGACAGCAGCGGCAATGAGGCTCGCTTGCACGACTTTATCGGGGACAAGCCCACTGTATTGAGCTTTATCTTCACGACCTGTGACGATGTGAACGGATGCCCGCTAGCCACTTACGTAATGCGCAGCGTGCAGGACGCACTGCAGGCGGATCCACTGACCGCCAACAAGGCCCGCTTGGTGAGCTTCAGTTTCGATCCGCTCTTTGACACGCCCGATGTTATCGACGCCTATGGCTCTCAATTTAGAGCACAGGACTTTGACTGGCAGTTCCTAACCACCGAAGGCGCAGCGACGCTTGACCCCATCCTGAGCGCCTATGACCAGTGGGTTATTCGCGACTATGACGCGAACGGCGATTACATGGGCACCATGTCACATATTTTGCGGGTATTCCTGATCGATGAATCGCGTCAGATCCGCAACATCTACAGCACCTCATTCCTGCACGCTAACACTGTGGCCAACGACGTCCGCTCCCTGCTGATAGAGGCCCAGAAAAACGCAAACACAGCCGCCAAAACTAGTCGCTAGTTCAGCGCTGATCTTTCACACAGCTATGCGCATTCTCTGTGTTCATGGCGTAAAGGGGAGTCTCTATTCATGCTACCCTGCGCGCGGTTTTTTCGCCCAGACGCGTGGACTTCGGCCACCGTTATCGGCATAGGACAGGGACAGGCACTATGTATATTAACGGAGACTGGCTTACCAACGGGCCTATGTTCCCCGTTTTCAACCCCGCTACCGGGGAAGAAATCGGTCAAGTCCCCGACGGCACCGAACACGATGCCACTCGGGCAATTGAAGCTGCCGAGGCCGCCCTAGCAAGCTGGAAGGCCGAAACAGCCTATACGCGATCTGGCTTACTTTATCGTGCGCATCAGTTAATGATGTCCCAGCAAGGCGAGCTCGCTGAGCTCATGACGCGGGAGCAAGGCAAGCCGCTTAAGGCCTCCATGAATGAGGTGAAGTACGCGGCAGATTTTTTGCTCTGGTTTGCGGAAGAAGCCAAGCGCGTCTATGGCGAGACGATCCCCTCGGCGCGTTCAGATCAGCGATTTCTTGTGCAAAAACAGCCGATCGGTGTTGTCGCCGCCGTCACGCCTTGGAACTACCCGATCTCCATGCTGACCCGGAAACTGGGGCCGGCGCTTGCGGCAGGTTGCACAGTAGTGTTGAAGCCGGCCGAAAGCACACCGCTTTGCGCCATCGCTGTATTTAAAATTCTTGAAGCGGCCGGTTTTCCGGCAGGCGTAGCCAACCTCGTTACAGCAAGCGATCCCAAGCCAATCGGGGTCGTTTTCTGCACCCATCCGGTAGTGCGTAAGCTGACCTTCACCGGCTCGACCGCAGTCGGCAAACATCTCGCTCAGGCGTCTGCGCCCCAGCTGAAGCGTGTTTCAATGGAGCTTGGTGGCCACGCGCCTTTCATTGTCTACGATGACGCAGACCCCGTTCACGCAGCAAAGGGCGTGTCACTGGTGAAGTTTCTGAATACCGGACAGGCCTGTATCAGCCCCAACCGTATCTTTGTTCAACGTCGAATCCTGGAGCCGTTCCTTGAAACACTCAAATCCAGAGTCAACGCACTGCGGGCTGGGGATGGAATGGATCCTGCCAATAGTATTGGCCCACTGATTAATGAAGCTGCAGTTGACAAAGTCGACCGCCAGGTCCGCGACGCCATTGATAAGGGCGCGACACTGCTCGTGGGTGGCGCACGGCTTACAGACAGTGGCCTTGATAAAGGCTGTTTCTATGACGCCACGGTGCTCACCGATGTCTCCCCAGACATGCTGATTTATCGGGAAGAAACATTCGGACCCATCGCGGCTGTAGTGCCCTTCGACGATGAGGACGACGTGATTGCCATGGCCAATGACACCCATTACGGCCTTGCTGCGTATGTTTACACTCAGAACCTGGCCAGAGCGTTGCGTGCTTTCGAGCAACTCCAGTTTGGCATCATTGGCATTAACGACATCAACCCTACCAGCGCGGCAGCGCCATTTGGGGGCATGAAAGAGAGTGGATTAGGCCGAGAGGGCGCACGCGAAGGCATTGAGGAGTATCTCGAAACCAAGCTTGGCGGCTTCAGTATCTGACAGCTTAGGACTGCAAGGAGCACATTATGACAGCACCCGATTATCCTGGTCTCGATACCCTTGCACTGCACGCAGGCGCGCAGCCAGACCCGGCCACGGGCGCACGCGCGACGCCCATTTACCAGACGGCGTCGTTTTGCTTTCCAGACTCGGACTACGCGGCGTCTCTGTTTAATATTGAACGCGCGGGTCATGTGTATTCGCGACTGAGCAACCCGACCAATGCGGTGCTTGAGGAGCGCATTGCGGCGCTAGAGGGCGGCGTCGGCGCGATCGCGACGGCGAGCGGTCAGGCCGCCCTGCATCTTGCCATTATCACGCTCATGGGGGCCGGCTCTCACATTGTCGCTTCCGCAGCGCTGTACGGGGGCAGCCACAACCTACTGGCTTATACCCTACCTCGTTTTGGTATCGAAACCACCTTTGTCGACCCGCGGGATCCTCAGGCCTTTGCCAACGCGATTCAGGACAATACGCGGCTTGTATTTGGGGAAACGCTAGGCAATCCCAGTCTTGATGTCCTCAACATTCCGGCAATTGCGGAGGTCGCACATGCCGCCGGTCTGCCATTGATGGTGGATTCGACCACTACTACCCCCTACTTGATCAAGCCATTTGAGTTAGGGGCGGACATCATTCAGCACTCCGCCACCAAGTTCTTAAGCGGACACGGCATTGTCATCGGCGGTTTATTGGTGGACAGCGGCCAGTTTGACTGGGAAGCTTCAGGTAAATTCCCAACTCTTTCAGAGCCTTATGCGGGCTTTCATAACCTCATTTTTACTGAAGAATTCGGCCCCTCCGCTATGATACAGCGAGCGCGAAAGGAGGGCCTGCGAGACTTTGGTGCCTGCATGGCGCCGACCTCTGCGTTTCATATTTTGCAGGGTATCGAGACTCTCAGCGTGCGCATGGCGCGGCACGTTGAAAACACCCGCGCGATTACGGCGTTCCTACTAGAGCAAGAGCAGGTTACCCGAGTGGGTTACCCAGAGCTTGACGGCCACCCAGACCAGGCATTGGCGGCAGAGTTGCTGCCTAATGGCTGCGGGGCCGTATTCAGCTTTGATCTCGCCGGTGGTCGCGCCGCGGGCATTGCGTTCGTCGACGCACTGAGCGTGTTCTCGCATCTCGCCAATATCGGAGATGCAAAGTCCCTGGTAATACATCCTGCCAGCACCACACACCATCGTATGGATGCAGCCGCCCTCGCGGCGGGCGGCATTGGTGAAGGCACCATTCGTCTGTCTATTGGGCTCGAAGATCCCAAAGACCTGAAGGCCGATTTAAAACAGGGCCTGAGAGCAGCGGGAAAGGCCGCGGGAGGCGGCCGCTAATGCGTATCGAGGTACACGGTCAGCCAGTCTACTGCTACACCAATTCGCGAGAAATCGATGCCAGCAAACCCAGTATTGTCTTTATCCATGGATCGGGCATGGATCACATCGTCTGGACGCTCGCGGCGCGGCATTTCGCCCGACATGGCAACAATGTGATCTCGGTTGATTTACCCGGGCATGGCCGATCAGAGGGCATGCCCTTGTCTACGGTGGAGGAAATGGCCAACTGGATAGTTGGTGTTCTCGATACGCTAAAAATTGATCAGGCCGCTTTGGTAGGCCATAGCTTGGGGAGTTTGATTTCTCTCGAATGTGCCGCGAGCCATTCCCCGCGGGTGAGGGCCATCGCGCTGGTAGGCACGACCACCCCCATGCCAGTTTCAGACGCTATCCTCAACGCTGCGGAGTCCAATGATCATGCCGCATTCGATATGCTAACGCAGTGGGGCTTCAGCAAACGCCACCAGTTCGGCGGCAATCGCAACTCTGGCATCTGGATGATTGGTAATACACTCAGGCTGTACGAGCAGTCCGGCCCCGACGTGTTATTTCACGATATGCGCGCGTGTAATGAATACACTGCGGGCACGGAGCAGGCCGCAAAGATAAGCTGCCCCACCCTGCTGATTCTGGGCGCAGAGGATCGTCTGACCCCGGTAAGGAGCACTCGCGCACTGCAGGAAGCCATTTCCTCCCCTATCGTAGAGGTATTACCAGAGGCCGGGCATACGATCATGGTAGAAGCGCCCAACGCTATGCTCGATGCCCTTCACCGGGTGCTATGACGACCTATACTGCAGCACCTCAGCGCTAAATCATGGCCTCGATCTGAGAGATTCGCTCCTTACCGAAGAACATCTCCTGGCCTACAAAAAACGTCGGGACACCAAATGCACCGCGTTCGGCGGCCTGCTGCGTATTGTGCAATAGCGCATCCTTCACTGGCTGTGTTTGAATCGCTTCAATCAAAGCCTGCGCGTCGAGACCTGCTGCCCGCCAGACACTGGCGGCCACTTCTGGGTCACCCATGTTCTGCTCTTGCTCCCACATGGCCGCCAGATTAGCGTCAACATATTGCTGCTGAACACCCATTTCCTGTGCCGCAATGAAACCTCTCATCAACATGATCGTGTTGATCGGAAAGTGCGGGTTAAAGCGGAATCGCTCTAATCGGTGCGCCGCTATAAATCGCTGCGTCTCCAGCATGTCGTAATCCAGCTTTCCTTTGACCTCCCCGAAGGCAACCATTGGCGCCTGATTGTTGGTGAGTTTAAAAAGTCCACCCAACAGTACCGGGGTCAATGTGAGCGCCGATCCGTTGCGCTCTGCCACCTCACTCAGCACGTGGTAAGAGAGGTAGGCATTAGGGCTGGCGAAGTCGAATAAAAACTCAATAGATGACGACATGAAGAACTCCTCTAAAAACGGGTATCTGAAATAGTAGTGCGGTGCAGCAGGCGGTCGTGCCCGTCATAGCCGCCGGTGGCGGCGTGCAACAACGAGCGGTTGTCCCACATAACTAACATGCCCACCTGCCAGCGATGGGTATAAATAAATTCGGGCCGGGTCTGGTGCGCATACAGCTCGAGCAGCAGCGCTTCACTTTCGGCCTTTTCTAATCCGACAAATCCTTTGATATAAGCAGCTGAAGAATACAGTGCTCGCTTACCTGTCTCGTGATGCACGCGAACGAGAGGATGCTCCTGGGTTTCACGCGCCTTCTCACTCGAGAGTATCTTCATACTCCGCCCCTGCTCTTGATCAGTCTCACCATAGGCCCCATCGGGGGCGTAACCCAGCGCAGCAGAATGAATCGCGGTCAGCCCCTCTACCCTAGCCCGCAGCGCCTCGGGCATCTGCTCATATGCCGCCACCTGATCGGAGAAAAGCGTATCGCCCCCTACAGGCGGAATCGTCAGTCCGTAAAGCGCTGTGGCAGCCGGCGGCACCGACATAAAGCTCCAGTCACTGTGAAACACCTCAGCGAAAATACTGGTTGTTTCATTGGCGTCGCGTTGGATGGCGGCAACTTTGGAATGCTCATCAATATGACCAAAAAAAGGATCCTCGCCGATGGCACCGAATTGCTCACTAAAGCCAACCAGCTGCTCGGGGGAGAGTTGCTGATCTGGAAACGCCACCACCTTATGCTCCAACCAATGGGCTCGGATTGCTGCTAACAAATCTGCAGACAAGGGCTCATTCAATCGAATACCAGTAATGGTCGCCCCACAGCTGTCACGCGAAGCCTCAACGACTAACGTCACTCTATCCCCCTTGTGTCGCGCTCGGTGCAGTGCTGAGTGCAGGCTGAGTGCGCAACATTAGACAATGCGATCCCCATACCGTTAGATATTAACTGCGTGGTTCCACCAGGCGAGGTCGGAATAAGCCCGCAAATCGATTTCATGGCTCCACGCTGAGCGGTGTTGCGTGGCGAGATGAAAATACGTCTCAGCCATCTTCTCCGGCAGTAGGAGACCATCCTTGTCTTTGCCTTTGGCCTC
>Ga0209374_1001423_pt1 | contig 23294 bp, 17 predicted proteins | sample SaaInlLV_DNA_10m_FD_184683 | JGI IMG/M metagenome (GOLD analysis project Ga0209374, IMG submission 184683) | Marine microbial communities from expanding oxygen minimum zones in the Saanich Inlet - SI075_LV_DNA_10m (SPAdes) (version 2) | ecosystem: Environmental > Aquatic > Marine > Unclassified ... | reverse complement strand
AAAATCCAAAGCCTCTAACTGGGTTCCCGCAGGCACGTTTACATAGGGCGTGCCCGCTTGGTTGTTGTTTAATCGTGTTTCGTTCACCCCTCCTACAAGCTTGGCCACATGATAGACATACCTTCTGAACACCCCTAAAAACTCTCCGTGTAATTCAGCCAAATCATCATAGGTGCTATTGGGAAACTGGGCCCATTCATTTAAATTTTTACTAACAATTCTCAAGTTAGACAAGCCATAAGCGCTTGCTTTAATAGGATTGTCTCCAATATTTTCTGTTTGTGAATTTGGGTCACTCCCACCAGATCCAAACATATATATAGGGTCTGTACTGCGAGCGTCTACCCACTGGCGCAAACTTTCTTTAACGGCCAATGGATCTTGTCCTGGAAAATAACGATACCCCCATTCAATGGCATAGTTGTCATAAGGCCCTAATTGGCGCACAAAACGAATGTTTTTGTCTCCTGGTTGGGCTATATAATTATAACGGGCGTAGTCCATAATGGTCGTGGCAATCCCCATTTTCTGGGTAAAAGTACCAGATCTTAAAGAGTCTACCGGATAGGCACTTGAGGCTTTCATATTGTGCGGCAAACCAAGGGCATGCCCTATTTCATGAGAAATAACGCGGCGCATCATCTCCCCAATTTCTTCCTCAGGCGTGTCTAGGGTTCTGGCTTTCGGATTGGCTGCAGCGGTTTCTAATAAATACCTGTTTCTGTAAGAACGCAAATGGTTGTGGTACCAAATAATATCGCTCTCAATAATTTCTCCTGTTCTGGGATCAGAAACACTTGGTCCAGTAGCATTTCTGGTGGTAGACGCCACATAGCGCACCATAGAATAACGGGCGTCTTCCGGACTAAAGTCTGGATCTTCTTCTGGAGTAGGCGCATCTTTGGCTACTATGGCATTTTTAAATCCTGCCTTTTCAAAAGCGCTGTTCCAATCTTCTATTCCTTTTCTAAAATAAGGGCGCCATTTTAAGGGGGTAGCGGGATCCAAATAGTACACAATTTGCTTCTTTGGCACCACTAATTCTCCGCGCGAGTAGGCCGCTTCATCTGAAGGCTCGAGCCTCCAACGGCGCACTATGCTATAGGCATCGGCCTTTAAGGCCTCAGAAGAATAATCTATCTTATCCATAGAGAACCAGCCTACCCTACGGTCTTCATAACGCACTGGCATGGGGTCTTCTGGAAGTAAAATAAGGGAGTGGTTCACTACAAAACTGAGGGTTTCTGTGTTGTTGCCTCTGGGCGCCTTACGCGCGCTATAGGTGAGGGTGTGGGTCACTTCTGTGTTAATGGGAAAGGAGCGCACGCGGTCTATACTCGAGCGCTTTTTATCTACACCACCCATTTTATAGGCTTCTTTCTGGCGGCTTCCCACTATATTAAAGCCTGGTGAGTCGTCCGAAAAATAATCTGTTACCTCTATTAAATACTGCCCTTCTTCCTGAGCTTCTATCTCAAATGCTGCCAAAATTGGGTGGTTGTTGTTTTGCACCACACTAAGGCTAATGGGATCAGATTCTTGTGCCAAAGCATTATAAGACACTTGGGTCAATATAATTTTTTGTCCTCTTTTTTCAAAATGAACCAGTTGTTCTGAGGTCTTTGAACCCGCATTGCTGTAGGCAGAATAATTGGCGGGAATGCGCACAATTCTAGTCACCATAAGCAGGTCTTTATTCAAGATATCTTCTGATATTCCAAAGAATAATTTACCCCCCACTTCAAAGTAACTGTCTATAAGACCCGCTTCTTTTTGAAGGCCTTCCGTAATTTCTATTAGGGTTTTAGGGGCTTTTTTATTGGCGCTTTTTTGTGCCTGAAGGCCCATGAAACAAACTAAAAACAATAAAAAAGTAATTTTTGACAATCGAGATAAGGTCATAAGAAGGGGTTTTTACACCCCTAATATCGGAAAAAATATCAATAGGTAATATACAGCCATCCAGATCTTGCGGCAGAGCCGTCATTTAATTGCACTATGTAATAATAGGGTCCTGCAGGTAGGGGTTTTTTGCTTTTTTGATACTTCCCATCCCAATTATTTTTATAGCCTTGTTGGTCAAAAACCAAATTCTTATGCCAATACAATAGACGCCATAGGCAATATGGCTGGTTACCAATCCAAGTCTGCCTTCTACAAGGCTTTTAAAGAGCACCATGGCAGAACCACAGGAGTACCAGCGAAATAAAAAATAACCTACTCTACAGCACCTATTCCAGCCTGCCATAGCTGCTTATTTACCAAAGGGATCCTTTCATTTCTAAGCTGTTCACCTTGGGTTTTAAGCAGAGACCATTCTTTGTTAAGTACAGCCATTCGCGTTATAGCACCCTGGTTTAACACCGGCAAACTACTCACTGTTTGATTCAATACGTAAAGATAAGATGCCGTGAATTTATTGGGATAATTTTCTACGTCGTCATAAGCTTTTGAAAGCCTTTGGATCATCTCTTGATCCCAATCTTTTAGGTCCAGAAGCAAGGCATTCACGCCCAGGCTGAGTTCGGGATTTGACGCTACTTTATTGTTTTTTAACAACTGCGCCAAACTGCTTTGCACAGGGTAAAGTTCATTCACCAAATGGGCCATTTCTCGGTAATTGGCCTCGCCAATAGTCATAAAATTGTCCCAAGCCTCTAAGGCCTCTTGAGTAGCTATTTCAAAGGGGTTGGGCAAAATTTTCAGGGATACGGTCTTTTGTGTATTGGCCACAGTCAAAATAGCCGTATAATTACCCGCAAGTACTTTATGACCGCTGTAACTGGTCTCAATATAGGCCTTTGGAATACCAGGCAAAGACTCGTGTTTCATATCCCAAACAAATCTATTGAGCCCAGTTTTTAAAGACAAAACAGGATTGGGATCAGGTGCTCCTTCGTAAGGGCTGTAAGAAGGATCTTTAAGCCCGCTAAAACGTCTAATCACATGGTCCTTTGCATCCCTAATCTCCAAAGCAATGTCTTTGTCAGAAATTCCTTCTGGTAAATGGTAATAGAAAACCACTCCGTTCGCAGGATTCACTCCTGTAAAATCTTGGGTTGCTTTAGGCGCCATTGCGGCATTCATTCCACTGTACCAATTCCCTATGACAGCCGGTTCAGGCGTAAAAAACTGAAGCCCATTTAAAGCCATTGGTTTGGCTTGTCTAATGAGGGCTAAGTCATCTAACACCCAAAAAGAACGGCCCTGAGTGGCTACTACAAGGTCATTGTGTTTAATCAGCAAGTCTGTAACAGGAACATTAGGCAGGTTTAACTGTAATGTTTCCCAATTTTTTCCGCCATTTAAGGAGTAATATACCCCCTTTTCTGTACCTGCAAAAAGCAAATCTTTCACCACAGGGTCCTCGCGAACTACCCTAGTAAAGGACCCCTCTGGAATTCCAGCCGATATTTCTTCCCATCGCGCGCCATAATTTACACTTTTGTAGAGTCCAGGCATTTTGTCGTTAAATTTATAGCGGGTGGTGGCTATATAAACCGTGGCAGGATCATGAGGCGAGACCTCAATGGCGTTTATAATGGTTTCTGGCAAACCCCGGGGGGTCACATTTTTCCAAGTATTACCCCCATCTTTGGTCAAATGCACCAGACCGTCATCTGAGCCGGTGTATAGAACTCCTTTTTCATGGGGAGATTCCACCACATAAGCGAGTGTGCCATAATTTTCTGCCCCAACTGCTTCAATAGTGTAAGGACCACCACCGTGCACCTGCTTGGACTTGTCGTTCATGGTCAAATCAGGGGAAATCACAGCCCAACTCTGGCCTACATCTGTGGTTTTGAGCAGGTACTGCGCCCCATGAAAATAGGTGTTTTCCTCATGAACAGACCTAATAATAGGGGCGTTCCAATTAAAACGATACTTCATTTCACTGGCCGCCATACCCAAATACTGAATGGGGTCTATCATGATATTCGTACTGGACTTACGCTCGGGGTAATAAGCGTCAATAGTCCCCAAATAACTCCCTCCCAAGACCACATCTGGCTGGTCTGGGTCAAAGGCTAAAAAGGCACTTTCGCCTCCGGCCGATGCCTCCCAACTCTCTTCCCCAATACCCCCACTTCCCAGCGCAAGACTCGCAATCCGAACACTGGTGTTGTCCTGTTGTCCGCCATAGATATTATAAGGATATAAATGGTCTGCGTTTACCCTGTAAAACTGAGCGGTTGGCATGTTGTTTTGAGAGGACCAACTGTCTCCACCATTAAAACTAATGGCCGCACCGCCGTCGTCTGCCAAGACCATTTGCTTGTTATTGGTTGGGTGTATCCATAGATCGTGGTAGTCTCCATGGGCCCCATTCATTTCCTCCCAATGGGCTCCTCCATCGATAGATTTATAAGCAGTAGCACTCATGACATAAATGGTGTCTGCGTCTAAAGGGTCTAAAAATACCTCAGTATAGTACCAGGCACGCTGAATGAGTCTATGGTCTGCAGAAACCCTGGTCCAATTTTCTCCGGAGTCTTCAGAAACAAATAAGCCCCCTTTTTCTTGCTTAGAGTCGCTTTCAATGAGCGCCACCACTTTAGAGGGATTGGCCCTAGATACTGCAATGGCCATTTTTCCTTTCTCTTCAGGAAGTCCATTTTCTAATAAATTCCAGTGTGCACCACCATCGACCGTTTTATACAAACCACTCCCAACACCACCACTCACTACCTGCCAAGGCAATCTCTGGTGTTCCCACATGGCGGCGTAAAGCACTTCTGGATTTTGCATATCCATAGACAATTCAGCAGCCCCACTAAGGGTGTTCACAAAAAGTTGTTTTACCCAATTTTTACCACCGTCAGTAGTCTTATAAATACCCCGTTCTGGATTGGGTCCATGCAAAGCGCCTTGAGCAGCTACGTAAACAATATCCGGATTGCTGGGGTGAATTCTAATTCTTGAAATATGCTGTGTGGCCTCTAAACCCAAATGTTGCCAGGTCTTACCGCCGTCTAATGATTTATAAACCCCGTCTCCATAAGTGGTCATAACCCCCCTTGGTGCGTGCTCTCCCATACCCACATAAATAATATTGGGATGGCTTTCAGACACCGCCACCGCTCCAACAGAGCCCGTATTAAAAAACCCATCAGACACATTGTTCCAATGTTGGCCCGCGTCTTCTGTCTTCCACAATCCACCCCCCGTCGTACCCATATAATAGGTCAATGGATCTTGAACCACCCCAGAAGCCGCTACCGACCTGCCGCCTCTAAAAGGGCCAATATTTCTGTATTTCACCATGGAAGAAAAGGCATCTTCTACCTGTCCTAAAACAATATTAGCTGAGGCAATAGCCACTAAAAGGAAAAAATATTTTTTCATAATTTTTTATTTAAACAGTTTACAAAATGTGAGCACTCAAACTTAAAAGCACAAATTGTCCCTGTGAATTTATATATTGGTTTTTGTTTTCAATGGGTTCTGGCAAAAAATTAACCTCGTGGTCCTGTCCGTTTAGAGAATACCTCACATCTATTTCAAATCTTTTGTACTGGTAACCCAAACCCAATTGAGTACCTACAAACCTGGCGCGCTCTAATGCATTAATGGGGTTGTCTTCAAAGACTGCTGCCTGATTTAAAGTCCATCTTGGACCTGCAAAAACCCTTAAAGCTCGAGTGAGGTTATATCCAAAAAGCAAAGGAACGTCCCATTGGGTCACATCAAAATCTGTTATGATGCGCTTGGTGTCCGTAAGTACAATAGGTATCTTATAAGAATGGTTTCTTCTCAGAGAAAGCGCTTCTACCCTCAGAAACCAATTTTGGTAGTTGTATTTTAAAAAACCGCCAAAATGATGGCCAGAACGGCCTACATATATGTTGATGTTTTTATCCAATGCCGCTACCTCTGCATCTATATTATTGACGGTATCAAAATCTATACCCGCCACAACTCCAAAAGAAAATTGGGCTGAGGCTAATGTGGTGACCATAAAAAATAAGAACAACTTTAATTTTTTCAAGAAGAATTCGCGCTTAGTTAATTTTACCAGCGTTAAGATATAAAATTAACTCAATCCCTGTACACCTCAATAGCCCTATTCTCTATGGCAGAAAGCCACTCCAAATTTTGTTGCTCCCATAAAATGGCGAGGCTATCTAAAGGGCTGGGATGTTGTTTGGGTTTGTAGTTGTCAAAATCCTGAAAAAGAAGGCCCTTGACTTGCTGCTTGTTTTTCCCTACCCTAAAACGGGTACCTCCCCCATTGGTATGGTAAGAATAGGCCATATAATCTATTTCAAAACGCAGGCTGTGTATCCAATAGTAAAATTGGTCTTGAAAATCTTCACCACCCCCTTCTTGTTTAAAAGTAATGGCCAACTGGTGGTAGCTTTGATTGTTTAACTGAGTTAAACCCTTGTATTCTGCCACCACCGCCTGGTCCTGAAGTCCCAAGGGCAACTGTGCAAAATAAAGCACCGAATTTAAAGAATTGGCATAGACCGTTTGCAGTGAATCTGAAAGTACTACAACTTGGCCATTTCGGGTCCTTTCAAAAGTGCTAAAATTGGTCCAAATGTCTTTGGTAAGTCCCAAACTGTCTTGCTTTTCTCTGGAATAACGGACACCAGAAGCGTCCCTGTTCACCTCGTAGTGGTAATCCCTAAAATTGAAGGCTATTTCAGTGGGTTTTCCTAGGTTCCATCCGTGGGCTGCAACCGTCTTTTGAATGAGGCTATCTGCATCCATTTCAGGCGTTAACCCACAAGAAAACAACAACAATCCAAAAAAACCCAACACATATTTTGCCATAACAATCATTTATTTATGATTCATGGGTAAAGATACCCTCAATTGGGGTGTGAAACAAATGGGCCAATTTAAAAGCCAAAGGCAAAGAGGGATCAAATTTTCCTTTTTCAATGGCATTGATGGTTTGGCGAGATACCCCTACTTTATGGGCCAAATCTTCTTGTGTTAATTGGTGCCTGGCCCTGAGTTCTTTAATGCTATTTTTCATTTATAACGCCTTGTATTAATGGCTAATCCCGCCAAATATGTCAAACTAATCACAATAGTCATAAAAGCAAAGTCCATTTTAAAACCCAGTAAATCTTGCTGCTCTAAGATAGACAATCCCAAACCCAAGACTACTGCCACACCCAAACTAATAGCCATGGCCTCTAAATGCATGCGCTGTTGCAGCTCATCAAGGTTTAAAATGTGTTTTCTGTTGGCCAAAATCATGGCAGCTCCTGTGATTAAAAACAAAGCTACACCTGCGTAAGTGTAAAGAGAATTCTCCCATAACATTTCAGGGCCAAAAGTAGCTAGTGCTGTACTGAGCACCCAAATCATGGTCCAAACAGCCAATCTCTTGGTGCTTTTGTGCTGTAATTCTTTAAAAGATTCTGTAGTTTTCATAAGTTATAAATGTAAATGTTACTTGCTATTTTGTAAAGTTTATTTGACAAATGTAATCAATTTTTTTAAAATGTAAAGGAAAGTTGACTTTTTTAAATTGTATATACAAATTGTCTTTAAAATACTCAAGAATTAAACACTTTTGTAACGTTTGCATTTCTGTGTCGTCTTTAAAGGGTAACAACCACATGGAGACTGACCTATTACTTATGAAACATCGCTTAAATATTTTTGCCCCTTTCTTAGGTGCACTCTTTATGGTATCGGCCCTGTGGGGCCAAGAAACCGCTCAGAAAATAGAAAGGTTTCAGGTGCCTGAATTTGACGGAGTGGTAGGGGAACAGGAGTGGGCGAATACACAGAAATTCCTGATCAATTACGAGATAGATCCCGGAAATAATACGCCTTCTGAAAACCTCACCGAAGTATTTGTGAGCTATTCTGAAACCCATTTATACGTTGGATTTATAGCTTACACAGATATGAAAACCCTGAGATCTTCAATTAGAAACAGGGATGAAGCGTGGAATGACGACCTTGTGATGTTTGGGATAGACACCTATGGAGACGGCAGGTATTTGATTAATTTTGGTGCCAATGCAGAAGGCAATCAGGTAGATATGAAATTCACCGCAGACGGAAATGACGACGAATCCTACGATATAAATTTTGAATCCAAGGCCAGCAAACAAGAAAACGCTTACCATGTAGAACTCAAAATTCCTTTTAATGTCCTTCAGTTTAAAAAAGCCCTTAAATATGATTGGAACATCCTTTTATACCGCTCAACTTACACAGGGGAAAACAGGAGCCAAAACCTAAATATTGCCATAGATAGAAACAACAATTGCCTTCCCTGTCAGGCGGTGAGCACCATTCATCTAGAAGGGATTAAATCTGAAAACAGGCTGCTTTTTACCCCTAATATGGTGGGAAGTTGGTCCGGTGAAAAAGTAGCGGGGGCGCTTTCTTATGGGGCCTTAGACGCTGGCGTGGGGCTTAGCGGACTCATAGACCTCAACAATACGGCCTCTTTGGAATACACCATTAATCCAGACTTTTCTCAGGTAGAAGCAGACGTTTCTCAGGTCACCGTAAACAATACTTTTGCAGTGGAATTTCCGGAGCGTCGTCCTTATTTTAACGAGGGAAATGACATGATTGCTTCTGAACTTAATACGGTGTACACCAGGGCTATTAATCAACCGCTTTTTTCTTCAAAACTCATCTCTCAGGGGGAGAAAAATAGGGTGTATTGGCTCACTGCCTACGACGAATCTTCTCCGTATTTAGTGGCAGGAGAAAACGAGTCCGTACTAGAGCAAGGGGGAGCGTCTTATGCAAATATATTAAGGTACCAGCGCACTTTTAAAGGGGGTTCAAATGTGGGCTTTTTAACCACCAACCGATTTTTTACAGATGGAGGCACAGGAAATACCTTTGGACTCAACGCCCTGTATAGGATGAAGGAAAAATATGCTTTTACGGCAGAATTCAGTAAGAGTATGGTACAAGAACCTGAAGCAGATTGGATAGACAATAGCGGGCGTATTAAAGACAAGAGTATTGCCTTAGATGGGGAGTCTCTCAAGGGAGATGCCTTGGCCTTAAAGGTGACTAGAAATACCAAGCATTGGAATTCAGAAGCCTTTTATGAACATTATAGTCCCCATTATCAGACGCCTTTAGGATTTATTACCCGAAACAGTATTAAAAGGGTGTTTTTAGGTCATGGGTATCAGCACTTTTTTGAAAAAGAAAATACCCTGAGGCAATTGAATGTCTTTACGGGTAGTGAGGTCATTCACAATTACGACGGTTTAAAAAAATACAGCACTTTAGGAGGGGAACTTTCCATGCAATTGGCGGGAAATATTTATATGGAATTCAGCAAATGGCTGGTACTCAATGAGGAATTTGAAGGTTTTAACGCCACCAATATGCCCGAAAACAACTTTTTCATTCGTTTCAGCCCTTCCGAAAAAGTAAATATGAGAATTTTCACTTCTTGGGGAGAGAATATTTTTTACGACAACACTCCTGAAGTGGGTAAAAACTTCTTCTTAGGGAGTTTTAACAATTTCCAACTCAGTCCTAAATGGTCCGTAAGCCCAAGTATTCGCTACTCAAAATTGGGTCATTTAGACGGGAAAAATACTTTTTATGAAGGTTATATTCTCAGGGGAAATACCAATTTTCAGTTCAATCAAAACCTCTCTCTTCGATTGGTTTCAGAAGTAAATTCCTTTAGCGAAGGGGCATTTGTGCAAACTTTGCTCAAATGGAACCCCAATCCGTTCACCATATTTTACATCGGGGGCACCAATGGATATTCCTACGCAGAACAAATTGGAGACCTGCGCGTAGATGGGGTAAACCTCTACTTTAAATTTCAGTACCAATTTGGTTTGTAGGTATCTTTAAGATAATAGTAGGTAGTGGCACGCATTTAATGGTTTATTAACGTTTAGTTAATTTTTAAAATACAAATGCACACCACCTTTGTACAGCGTGCTAGCCACGTAGGTTTCTTAATAACGTACTGGTTTTTGTCGGTCATGCGTTAGAAATCTTGCAGCTGTCCTTAGGGGCAGCTGCTTTTTTTTAAATCTTTATTATATCATAACACCCAAGTTACAATAACTTAACATTAGTAATGGTTCTTTGCACCAGACAAAAACCAGTACCATGCAATTATTTAAAAAAGCAGTCATTTTAGCCTGCCTTTGTTTTTCTTTTAGCCTAAGCGCACAAGAAACCCCAGCACCCAATTTTGGAAAAGGCCTATTTAATCTAGTAGGTAAAGACAGTACTTGGACCATGAAAATTGGTGCGAGAATGCAAATTTTAGCCATCGCTAACTGGAAAGAAAGTGCGTCAGGAGACTTTGAAACCCAAGAAAGCAATATGCTCATTAGAAGGGCCCGCTTAAAATTTGACGGGTTTGCTTATTCCCCAAAATTAAAATATAAATTAGAGCTAGGACTCTCCAACAGAGATATTTCAGGTGGTTCCATTTATACCGGAAACACCCCAAGGTATATATTAGACGCCGTAGTGATGTGGAATTTTCATGGAAACTGGGAATTGTGGTTTGGGCAAACCAAACTACCAGGAAATATTGAGCGGGTTATTTCCTCAGGGAATTTACAACAAGTAGACCGTTCCTTACTCAACAGCCGCTTTAATATAGACCGTGATATGGGGGTGCAATTGAGGCACAAAACCAAAATAGGCAAACACTTTTTAATGCGAGAAAAGTTTGCTATTTCACAGGGAGAAGGTAGAAATATTACTGCTGGAAATTCAGGGGGTCACCAATTTACCAGCCGCATAGAGCTGTTGCCTTTTGGGGCTTTTAAAAGCAAAGGAGCGTACAGTGGGTCTGATTTAAAAAGAGAAAATTCCCCAAAACTTATGATAGCCGCTACATACGACAGCAATCAAAATGCCGTAAAAAACAGGAGCAATATGGGGTCTTATATGGAAACTGATGCTGGTCTGTTTCAAACAGATATAAATACCTGGTTTATAGACGGTATGTTTAAATACCGCGGTTTCTCCTTTATGGGTGAATACTCAGACCGCAGTGCTGCTAATCCAATAGCTAAAAATCTGGACGGATCAGAAACAGGTTCGGTAGTGCAAGTTGGAAAAGGTATTAACTTACAAAGTGGTTTTTTACTAAAAAACAATATTGAAATCTCAGGGAGGCTCACTAAAATCACCCTAGACCAAGTCATCACAGGAAAAGTTCCAGAAACCCAATACACGGTGGGTGTGTCAAAATATATAGTGGGACACAAATTAAAAGTGCAATCAGATTTTAGCTACTTAGACAGTCCCGGCGCTTCCAATAAACTCATGTACAGGCTTCAATTAGACTTACATTTTTAACCTTAAGATAACCTCAAATACCCAAAATTAAGAGTACATTTAACCCCTTTTAAAATAGATTATGGACAATTTATATATTTTAATGTTGGCCGCACTTGCGGTATTGGCTATTGCAGATTTAGTGGTTGGTGTGAGCAATGACGCCGTGAATTTTTTAAACTCTGCCATTGGATCTAAAGCCATCTCTTTTAAAACCATTATGATCGTTGCCTCTATTGGAATTGCCATGGGTGCTATTTTTTCTAGCGGTATGATGGAAGTGGCTAGAAAGGGTATTTTTAATCCCGGAGAATTCTATTTTAACGAGATCATGTTCATTTTTATGGCCGTGATGATCACTGATATTTTATTGTTAGACTTTTTTAATACCCTGGGAATGCCTACCTCTACAACGGTTTCTATTGTATTTGAACTACTAGGTGCTTCTGTAGCCATGGCATTAATAAAAATAAGCAATCAAGGTGGCGCTTTTTCAGATGTTGTGCAGTACATAAACACCTCAAAAGCGGCAGATATTATTTTTGGTATTTTACTCTCCGTAGTTGTCGCGTTTTCTATTGGCGCTATTGTTCAGTGGGTTTCTAGGATATTACTTTCTTATAATTTTGAGAAAAAACCCAATTGGGTTTCTGCTGTTTTTGGCGGTATTGCTACTTCTTCAATTACCTACTTCATTTTAATGAAAGGAATAAAAGGAACTGCCATAGCAGGAGAAAATTTAGAGATACTCGGTGGTCAAACTATTAAAGATTTCTTAGAAACAGAGGTTTGGAGTCTCATCCTTGTGAATTTATTAATATGGTCCTTAATATCATACCTGCTTATTTCATTGGCTAAAATTAATATCTACAAGTTTATTATCGTCATAGGTACATTTGCTTTGGCTTTAGCTTTTGCTGGAAACGACTTAGTGAATTTCATTGGTGTACCTATTGCTGCCTGGCAATCTTATGAAGCTTGGAGCATGTCTGGTATTCCAGCTGCAGAGTTTAGCATGAACATTTTGGCTAAAAAAGTGCCAACGCCTACCTTTTTATTATTTGCATCAGGAATGGTCATGGTGGCTACGCTTTGGTTCTCTAAAAAAGCGAGATACGTTGCAGAAACAGAAATTAATCTGGCTAGAGAGGGAGAATCCAAAGAGCGCTTTAACCCAAACTTCTTATCCAGAGGAATTGTGCGTTTCGCCATGAGCATTTCAAATTACTCACAAGCCATTCTTCCTAAAACATGGCAAAACAAATTAGACGCACAGTTTCAAAAACCAGTCATTTCATTATCCAAAGACAAGAACTTTGAACTGCCCGCTTTTGACATGGTCAGGGCTGCAGTAAACCTTGTGGTTGCTGGTATATTAATATCTATTGCCACTTCCTATAAATTGCCCTTATCTACAACTTACGTCACTTTTATGGTGGCCATGGGAACCTCATTGGCAGACAAAGCCTGGGGAGCAGAAAGCGCCGTATATCGTGTAGCTGGAGTGCTCAATGTCATAGGAGGATGGTTTGGAACAGCGCTAATTGCATTTGTAGCTGCTGGAATTATTTTAACAATCATCTCTATAGGTCAAGGAACAGCCATTGGCGTGTTGCTTATTTTGGCTATATTCTTATTGGCTAGAAACTACGTTAGTTACAACAAAAAAAGCAAAGAGTTTCAAGCAGAGGACAGCCTTAGAAAAGCAGAGAGCAGTTCTATTCAAGGGGTTATAGAAGAGAGTGCAAACAACATTTCTAACGTGATTAGAAGAACCCAGAACATCTATTCTAATGCAGTTACAGGACTGGCAAAACAAGATCTTGAACTGCTTAAAAAGAATAAGAAACAAGGGGCCAAATTGGCCGACGAAATAGAAGACCTACGCAACCACATATTCTACTTTATTAAAAATCTAGATGAGTCTAGTGTTCGTGCAAGTGATTTTTACATCTCCACCATTACACACCTCACAGATGTGTCTCAATCTTTGGATTACATCTCCAAAGTGAGCCACAAACACGTAAACAACAACCACAAAAAGCTTAAATACAACCAACTCAAAGAGCTAAAGGAATTAGAAAACCTTTTTGAAGAAGAATTATTTACTAAAACTAAAGTCATCTTTGAAAACCGTAATTTTAATGATATTGGAAAAGTCCTAGCGGTAAAACCAACACTGTTAAAATTCGTTTCTGAAAAGATTGAAACACAGGTAGCCAGGATCAGAACAGAAGAAACAAGTCCAAAAAACTCCACTTTGTACTTCTCCATTCTCCTAGAGACAAGAGACCTTCTCAATGCAATAATGACCTTATTAGAACTCTATTACAGATCATATGACGCAGACATTACGCCTGCGAGTGTTGAAGAGTAAATACCTAAGTATTTTCCCAAATAAAAAAGAAGCCGCTAATAGCGGCTTCTTTTTTATTAAAGAATTTACACATTATAAATTATTATCTTTAAGCGAATCATTTACTAATAGCAACCATCAAAATACAAATACACCAAATTAAACAACCCCATGAATTTGATAAAAAAAACCAAATGGGCGGCGCTTAGCTTGTTGCTTTTTGCCTGTCAAAACCAAGTAGAATCCCCTAAAACAGAAGACCTCAATAATTTTCAGTTTTTAGAAATTACCATTCCTGAGCTTCAAGAAGGCTACAAAAATGGCGGCTGGACTATCAGAGATGTTATCGCTGCATACAGCAACCGTATAGACGCCATTGACCACAGCGGCCCCCAATTACATTCAGTCATTGTAGTGAACCCTGACGCTTTGGCCATAGCAGACTCCCTAGACAGGGTAGCCCCAGAGCAGAGGGGACCCTTACACGGTGTGCCCGTATTACTTAAAGACAATATAGACACTAAGGACCAGATGGCCACTACGGCGGGTTCTCGTGCCTTAGCAGGCTCTATGCCGCTACAAGACAGTGAGGTAGCGGCGCAATTACGCGCAGCAGGAGCCGTGATACTGGGAAAAGCCAACCTAAGCGAATGGGCCAATTTTAGAGGGCAAATGTCCAGCTCTGGATGGTCAGGAATTAATGGTCAAACCAAAAACCCTTATGTACTGACCAGAACCCCATGTGGGTCCAGTGCAGGAAGCGGGGTGTCTGTTTCTGCCAACCTCACGTTATTGGCAATTGGCACAGAAACCAACGGATCTATCGTTTGTCCATCAACCGCCAACGGAATTGTGGGCATTAAACCCACGGTAGGACTCATTAGTCGTGCTGGAATTATCCCTATTTCTTATACCCAAGACACGGCAGGGCCCATGGCCCGTACCGTGGCCGATGCCGTAATAGCTCTAGGCCCACTCACCAGCCAAGATCCTAGAGATGGAAAAACAGCAGCAAACAGAGGCAAAGCATTAAAAGATTACACCCCCTATCTCAAAAAAGACGGCTTAAAAGGAAAACGTATTGGATGGTTTAAAGCTGCTTTTGGCACCCATGCCACTACAGATAGCCTCACCCTAAAAGCCATCGCGGTGCTCAAGGCGCAGGGTGCAACAATTATAGAAATTGATCAAATTAATGAGCGAAGCACTGGAGCCCATTCATTCCAAGTTATGCTAACAGAATACAAAGCAGGACTCAATGATTATTTTGCCAGCCTTGGCCCAGACGCAAAAATTAAAAATTTAGAAGACCTCATTGCCTTTAATAAACAGGATTCGGTAGAACTCAAATACTACAACCAAGCCTATTTGGAAATGGCCTTAGAAAAAGCAGGGCTAGACAGTAAAGAATACCTAGACCATTTAGAAGCCCTCAGAAAAGGAAGCAGAGACAATGGAATAGACAAGGTCATGGCAGCACACCAATTAGACGGTTTTGTAGCCCCTACTGGATCTCCAGCATGGAGTATAGATTGGTTGAACGGAGACAACTACCATGTGTCCAGTTCTTCGCCCGCCGCCTGGGCCGGCTACCCCAATATAACCGTTCCTATGGGAGCTGTGCACGGTCTGCCAGTAGGACTATCGTTCTTTGGCACCGCTTGGAGTGAGCCTAGCCTGATAGAAATGGCCTATGGCTTTGAACAGGCCACCAAAGCCAGAATTGTTCCCACCTTTAGGGCTTGGGATGCAGAGTAATCAAATAAAATAATCCTTATCTTTTTAAAATGAAATCATTTTTTTACACCAAAGCCTTCCTATTTATTTTTTGCTTAATGGTGAATTTTAGCAGAACTGAGGCACAAGAGACCCCCCAACCTAATTATGATCTAGCGGCTAAATTTTCCCCCACCCAATTGGCTAAAATGGTCCATTCTACAGAGGTGAGCCCCCACTGGTTAAAGAATGGCAATAGGTTCTGGTACCAATACAAAACCACAGAAGGATCTAATTATTACCTAGTAGATGCAGACAAGCGCAGCAAAACCAAATTGTTCAACAATGATCAAATGGCAGCTTGGCTCACTGAAATTACCAATGATCCTTATGATGGGCAACACCTGCCAAAATTTAATTTTGAGTTTGTAAACAAGGAGCGGGCCATTCGCTTTAGGGTCACTTCCTCGGAACTCGTTGCTGTAGTAAAAGACAGCTCGGATTTAAAAGATAAAGAAGGGGAAGGCAATAAAGCATTGGCCAAAGGCCAAAAAAAGCCTAAAAAAGAAAAGAAGGTATTTCTTTTAGAGTACACGCTTGGGGGGAACGGACTCAAGGTCATTAGCCACGAAAAGGAGGCTAAAAAGGACTATGAAAAATGGGCCAATATTGCCCCGGATTCCTCAGTGGTTCTATTTTCTAAGGAGTACAACCTCTATTGGATGAACAAGGAAAACTTCCTTAAAGCAGTAAAAAACGAGAAAGATTCCACTATTGTAGAAAACCAATGGACCACCGACGGCGAGGAGCATTTTGGCTACGGTGGAGGGAGCAGGGGAAAAGACAATGAGGAGGTTGAAAAAGAAAAAAAAGACCGTAAATACGTCTATGGACATTGGACAGATAATGGCGAAAAATTTGTCTTCCAAAAGACAGATAGTAGGGAGATTAAAGACCTTTGGGTCATTAATTCAGTAGCAGACAAAAGGCCTACGCTGGAAACCTATAAGTACCATATGCCTGGGGAACAGGAGTTTTACAAAAGGGAACTCTTGGTGTTTGACATTCCCTCTAAAACCCATAAAAAGATCGCTTTGGACACGCTGAGACAGCAGAGTCTTGACGTCTATAGCCGCCCGAGCCTCCCTTCTACCTACGACGATGATTTTAGACCCAGCCTACTCTTGTCTAAAAAGGAGAAAATTTACTTTAATGTCATTAGTCGGGACCGTAAAAAGATGGAAGTCTGCGTGGCAGATATTAAAACCGGCACGGTGAAAGTGCTCATTGAGGAACGCATGAACACCTATATTGAATCTAGGGATTTGGTGCTGTTAAACAATGAAACCCAAATGATTCATTGGTCTGAACGCGACGGTTGGGCCCATTTTTATCTGTACAATTCAGACGGCAGCCTGCGCAATAGAATTACCCGAGGGCCTTTTCACTCAGAGGGAGTGAGCGGGGTAGATGAAAAATCTGGAATGCTTTATTTCACTGCGCACGGGCTGCAAAAAGGACTGGATCCTTATTATGAACACCTCTATGCAGTACCTTTAGGTGGTGGAACACCTAAGGCCTTAAATCCTGGAGATTTTACGTCTAGCACCCGTCCTTCTGACAAGCACAATTATTTTGTGAGTAATTATTCTAGGGTCAATACCGCTCCAAAATCTGAATTGAGAAATGCGTCTGGGCAATTGGTGCTAGATTTGGAAACTGCAGATTTATCTGCACTGTTTAACGCTGGCTACCAATTTCCTGAGCCTTTTAAAGTTAAGGCAGACGACGGCATTACAGACATTTATGGGGTCTTGTACAAGCCCTTTGATTTTGATGAAAATAAAGTGTACCCACTCTTAGAGTATGTCTATCCTGGCCCCCAAACAGAGGCTGTAAATAAGGCGTTTTCGGTGAGAATGGATCGTTTGGACCGAATGGCCCAGCTGGGTTTTGTGGTGGCTACCATGGGAAATAGAGGGGGTCATCCTGACCGCTCAAAATGGTACCATAACTACGGTTATGGCAACCTAAGGGACTACGGGCTAGCAGATAAAAAATATGTGGCCGAGCAATTGGCCAACCGCCATGCTTTCATAGACATTAATAAGGTGGGTATTTTTGGCCACTCAGGAGGTGGCTTTATGTCTACCGCGGCCATGTTGGTTTATCCAGATTTCTTTAAGACGGCAGTTTCTGCGGCTGGAAACCATGACAATTCTATGTACAATTCATGGTGGAGTGAAACCCATCATGGGGTGTTAGAAGAAATGGACGAAAAGGGAGAAGTGCGTTACCAATACGACATTGACAAAAACCAATCTCTAGCAGCAAATCTAAAGGGATCATTGCTATTGGTCACTGGCGACATAGACAACAATGTACATCCTGGCGCTACCATCAGAATGGCCAACGCACTGATCAAGGCACACAAACGCTTTGACTTTAAATTACTTCCTGGCCAAAGACACGGTTTTGGTAATATGACAGAGTATGCTTTTTGGCTGCGTGCAGACCATTTTAGCAAACACCTTTTAGGCGTGACTGCTACTGAGGTAGACCTGCTGCAGATGAATAGGAATGTTCCACAAAATAAATAAGCTACAAAAAAGGCCCCGTATGGGGCCTTTTTTAATACAATCAATGCTTGCGTTTTATTCTTTTACTGCACTTAAATAGTCTGTACCCAAATAGTTATTTTCCAAATTGGTATACCAAGCACGGTCTTTTGGCATTTTTACTCCACCTACTTCAGTTTCACCTGAAAGTAAAATATATTCCCCATCTCCTTTTTGCTCGTCGTGATAAAACTGATAGTGTCGCAACTGATAGGTCTTAGGGTCCAGGTAAAAATACCAAACATCCTTCCCTACTTTAGGAGCATAGGATACTTTTAACACCCAATATTCCGCTCCTTGAAAGGTCTTTTTATAAGCCTTAGGATCTAATTGAGTCCCTGGATCTTTGAGTTTCATAGGAAGGCCATAGAGGTAGGTGTAATAATTTTTCATCCGCTGGGCTTGTGTGCAATCCAAACGATGCGTTTTAATTTCATCGGGCGTAAATTCACTCCGACCATTAAAAGTAATATCGCACTGCTTAGGACCCAATATGTATTGGGTATGGTCAGTGCCTCTTGTGGCATTTAATTCAAACAAACCCTTTGCGTGGTCCATTTGAATTTGCGTACTACGCTCGAGTTTATTTGGGACTTTCATCACAATTTCCATAGCAGATTGAAAACTAGGCCATTTATTCTGAGGATCGTGGTAGGCAATGGATTGTTCCAATAAAGGGAGTGATGGTGTTTGGGTTTCCCCGGTTAAATCTTGGGCATGGACGTTTAACACAAAGGCAGATACCAAGCTTACAAAAGGCAAAGAAATTCTCATATAGGTTTGTTTTCCTACAAAGATACCACAATAAGTAGGCTATACTCTACCTTAAATTAAGCAATAAGCTTATTATAACTACTGCTGAAGGTTGTTCTTTACCAGTCTTTTTTTACTGTACTTGTTAGAAGCGGTATTGGGTGGTAGTGGTTTTACAACTGTTTGCTTTTTTGCTATACCAGGTGTTTGCGTCAAAGTTTGGGTATTGCTTTTTAAAGACCCACAACCCACCATTAGACCAAAAATTACTATGGAAACAAATGCTTTCATGACTTTTTTTACTAAAAATAAGACTTACTGATGAAAATGTCAAATTTTATATTACATTTGTATATACAATAGTTGTATAAACATTTAGTTTTTTATTATGAAAACAGTCTTACATACTTCAGACAGCAGGGGAAATGCCAACCACGGTTGGCTGCAATCTCACCATACTTTTAGCTTTGCCGGATACCAGCATCCAGAGCGGCATCATTTTGGCGTACTCAGGGTGTTGAATGACGACACCGTAGCAGGAGGCATGGGTTTTGGCACTCACCCCCATAGAGACATGGAAATTGTTTCTATCCCATTAGAGGGAGACTTAAAACACCTAGATAATACCGGAACTGAGGCCCTGATTAAAAATGGCGATGTTCAGGTAATGAGTGCAGGAAGTGGGATTGAACACAGTGAGTACAACGCCAATAAAGACAAAACGGTTAAATTTTTACAAATCTGGATTATACCTAAAGTAAAAGGGGTCACTCCCAGGTACCAACAAATTACTTTAGACCCAACACAAAGCGCCAACAAACTTCAGCAAATACTCTCTCCAAACCCAAATGATCAAGGGGTCTGGATACACCAAGATGCTTGGTTCCATTTGGGAAGCTTAGAAAAAGGAACTGAACTAAAATACCGATTAAAAGACCCAAAAAACAATGGGGTGTACGCTTTTGTTATTCAAGGCTCATTGGAAGTCGCTGGTACACTTTTATCACACAGAGATGGATTAGGGATCACCGAAGCCAATGAATTTGACATAAAAGCGTTTGAAGACAGTGAAATTTTACTCATGGAAGTGCCTTTGGGATTGCCTAGGCTATAGTAATACTTAAACTTCTGGAGGCCTAAAAAGGTTTTACCCAAAATTTATTCTATTTTTGGGTAAAACCTATATATGAAAACGGAACAAAATTTTAAAAACCATCCCATACTAATCAAAGGATTTCACGGTTTGTTATTTTTAAGCATACTCGCCCTTTTTGGCGGTGGTGTGAGTTACTTATTATTGGCAGAAGAAGGACACGCCTACCCTGCTACCTTATTTATTTTAACCTCTTGGATATTTGTTGTCATGATGTGGTACACCAGACAATTCCCCTTAAAAGCACAAGACAGGGCTATAAGAGCAGAAGAAAGCTTGAGACATTACGTACTCACCGGGAAATTGTTGCCCACAGAACTTCGAATGGGACAAATCATTGCCCTCCGCTTTGCGCCAGATGAGGAATTTTTGCCATTAATAGACCGAGCAATTAAAGAACAATTGACCCAAAAAGAGATTAAAATGGCTATTAAAAACTGGAAACCAGATTACAACAGGTTGTAGTTTATAAAGCCGTTCAATTTCATTATAAGAAAAAACAATAGGTTTTATTCTTTTCATACCTAAATCTAATATAACTTGTTGTGGTCTAATAAAAAGTCACAGCAATTATGGAACATTATTCAGGAAATGAGGGCGCGAAGTGTCCTTTCTCACAAGGAGCCATTAAAAGTGCCGCAGGAAAAGGTACCTCAAACAAAGATTGGTGGCCCAACCAACTCAATATTAATATACTCAGACAACACGGCAAAGCATCTAATCCTATGGATGAAGGCTTTGACTATAAAAAAGCATTCCAAGGCTTAGACCTAAAAGCGCTCAAGCAAGATTTATACAACCTCATGACCGATTCTCAGGATTGGTGGCCGGCAGACTTTGGACACTACGGTCCTTTCTTTATTCGCATGGCTTGGCACAGTGCAGGAACCTATAGAATAGCAGACGGACGTGGTGGCGGAGGAACCGGCGCACAGCGTTTTGCCCCTCTAAATAGCTGGCCAGACAACGGAAACTTAGACAAGGCAAGGCTCTTGCTTTGGCCCATTAAAAGAAAATACGGCAACAAAATATCTTGGGGAGATCTAATGATTCTCGCAGGAAACTGTGCCTTAGAATCTATGGACTTTAAAACCTTTGGTTTTGGGGGTGGAAGAGAAGATATTTGGGAACCTGAGCAAGATATCTATTGGGGCTCTGAAGGAAAATGGCTGGAAAACCAAAGGTATTCTGGGGACAGGGATCTAGAAAACCCACTCGCTGCAGTGCAAATGGGTCTTATCTATGTGAACCCAGAGGGACCAGACGGACACCCTGATCCTTTGGCTTCTGCCAGAGACATTAGGGAAACTTTTGGAAGAATGGCCATGAATGACGAAGAAACAGTAGCCTTAATCGCTGGAGGTCATACCTTTGGTAAAACACATGGAGCGGCTAATCCAGACGAATATGTAGGCCCAGAACCTGCTGGAGCACCTATTGAGGCGCAGAGCATGGGATGGGAAAACAGTTTTGGCACTGGAAATGCAGGAGACACCATTACCTCTGGTTTAGAAGTTACCTGGACCACTACCCCAACCAAATGGAGCAACAATTACTTTGAAAATTTATTTGGATACGAGTGGGAACTCACTAAGAGTCCTGCAGGAGCGCACCAATGGAAACCAAAAAATAATGGTGGTGTAGGAACGGTTCCAGACGCACATGACCCAAATAAAAGTCATGCTCCCATGATGCTTACCTCTGACATTGCCCTGAGAGAAGACCCTATCTATGAAAAAATTTCGAAACGCTTCTATGAGAATCCCGACGAATTCGCAGACGCTTTTGCTAGGGCTTGGTTTAAATTAACCCACAGAGATATGGGGCCTAAATCGCTTTATTTGGGAGAAGAAGTGCCACAAGAGACCTTGATTTGGCAAGACCCTATCCCAGCAACTTCTGGCCCAATAATCAACGAAACTGACATTAAAGCGTTAAAACAACAATTGTCCAATAGTGGCATAACCAATGCAGAAATGGTGCAAACTGCATGGGCGTCTGCCAGTACTTTTAGAGGCTCGGATAAAAGAGGTGGTGCCAATGGTGCAAGGATAGCCTTGGCACCACAGAAAGATTGGGCCGTAAACCAGCCGGAGACCCTAGCAAAGGTACTAGACAAATACCGTGAAATCAAAAACGCTTTTAACGCAGCACATGCTACTCAAGTATCTTTAGCAGACCTAATTGTGCTTGGGGGAAGTGTAGGAATAGAACAAGCGGCAGCTGCAGCAGGGCACAAAATAGTCGTGCCTTTTACTCCGGGAAGAACAGACGCCAGTCAAGAAGAAACAGATGTGCTTTCTTTTGCAGTACTTGAGCCACAGGCAGACGGGTTTAGAAATTATGTAAAAACCAGGTTCTCTGTTTCAGATGAAGAGTTACTATTAGACAAAGCACAATTATTGACCCTTAGCCCTGTTGAAATGACCGTTTTAGTTGGGGGAATGCGCATGCTAGACACAAATTATGATGGAAGTACCCACGGAGTTTTTACTAAAAACAAAGGGGCTTTAAGCAATGATTTTTTTGTACAGCTTTTAGACCTAAGCACCAAATGGGAAGCCGCAAATGAAGAAGAAGACCTCTTTATGGGAAGGGATAGAAAAACGGGCGCCCTTAAATGGAGTGCTTCTAGGGTAGACCTTATCTTTGGTTCTAATTCTGAATTGCGCGCATTAGCTGAGGTGTATGCTTGTGATGACAGCCAAGACAAGTTCTTATGTGACTTTGTCGCAGCTTGGACTAAAGTAATGGAGTTGGATCGTTTTGATCTTAAATAAGTAATCAGGTGGTTTGCAAACTGGTTATTAAACCGCCCAAAGATTGTAAGGCCTTGTTTTTGGACAGACCAAAACAAGGCCAATTACAAGCCTATTTGGCCCAACAACTCTCCTATACCCCTTTTGTTTTTAACAGTGTCCTTGGGGTTTTTATTTTTACTAAAAAAACCCAAACCACAGAAACCTTATCCCTTTGGGTGAACCATTTTTTAGAGATGGAAAAACTCCACCCAGAGCGACTCATAGACACCTCAAATGACCCTCGGTTTTTCAAAAGGGTCACAATGGGTGTATTGGGAAACGAAAAGGCATCGGCCTTGGCCTGGAAAAGACACCTCAACAGTTTTATCTTTCAAGTAAATCCATATCAATTCAAAGGATCCGCTGGCATTAAAGTATTTCAAAGAATACAAAAATCCGTCTCCAAACAAGGCAGTGCTTCCCAAAAAAAATACTTCAAACAACGCCTTAAACTCCTTAGAAATAGGGTGTCTCTAAGTGCTATAGAATCTTTGTGGAAAGGATGATTTGTGTATCTTGTCCATAAATTTATCATGAGCGCATTTTTCAAAAACAAAACCATTTGGATCACTGGAGCCTCTTCTGGAATAGGCTTGGCATTGGCCAAAGAAATCTCTTCTCAAAACTGT
>Ga0209374_1001422_pt1 | contig 23315 bp, 19 predicted proteins | sample SaaInlLV_DNA_10m_FD_184683 | JGI IMG/M metagenome (GOLD analysis project Ga0209374, IMG submission 184683) | Marine microbial communities from expanding oxygen minimum zones in the Saanich Inlet - SI075_LV_DNA_10m (SPAdes) (version 2) | ecosystem: Environmental > Aquatic > Marine > Unclassified ... | reverse complement strand
CAAGTGAGCGGCAGCGCCGGGGCCTCCCCGGCGATCCATATCACTTCAGCAGCGACCAATTTGTCACGAAACAAAGCGGGGTGCTGGTTACCCTGCGCCACGACCAAAGTGTTCGTCGCAAGCTGCTTTTCCACTACGTACCAAGGTGCCTCGGGATGGGCGGATAGTCCGCCAATACCGAGGCCCTGACGTTGACCGATGGTGTGATACATCAAGCCCTGATGCTCGCCGAGCAGCTCCCCATCGCTGGCGCAAATTGGCCCGGGCTGTGCCGGTAGGTACTGACCGAGAAAATCGGCAAAACGCCGCTCTCCGATAAAACAGATTCCCGTGCTGTCTTTTTTACGCGCATTAGTGAAGCCCGCTGACTCGGCCTTGGCTCGCACGACGTCTTTTGTGACCTCGCCAACCGGAAAGAGCGTTCGCTCAAGCGCTCGATGATCCACTTGATGGAGGAAGTAGCTCTGGTCCTTATTGCTATCAGTGCCTTTCAACAACTGCGTTTTGCCTAAATGCGTACGCGATCGCACATAATGCCCCGTTGCGATCAGGTCCGCGCCCAAGTGAGTCGCGTAGTCGAGAAAAGCGCGGAATTTAATTTCTCGGTTACACAAGATGTCCGGATTCGGCGTGCGGCCGGCCTGATACTCCTTGAGAAAATGGGCAAAAACACTGTCCCAATACTCAGCGGCGAAATTAGCGCTGTGCAGCGGGATATCCAGTGTCTTTGCTACGGCTTGTGCATCTGCTAAATCCGCCTTCGCGGTGCAGTAATCGGTGCCGTCATCTTCCTCCCAATTTTTCATGAACAATCCTTCAACGCGATAGCCTGCCTCGAGCAGTAGCAATGCCGCGACCGAAGAGTCGACGCCGCCTGACATCCCGACTATGACGGTTTGTTGAGCGGTGTGAGGGGGGCTGTTCACGATTTTGGGCGTTCCTGACTAGTAGCAATGGGGTCGAAGGATGATGGCAGCCGTGCGCTGGGTCAACGCTTGAAATCATCAGTCGACGCAAAGCGGTGCTCTCCGGGCTTTAATCCATCGATCTGCCAGGGTCCAATAGCGGTTCGAATCAGTCGCAGCGTGGGAAAACCGACGGCCGCGGTCATCCGGCGCACTTGGCGATTGCGCCCTTCGGTGATCGCTATTTGGAGCCAGGAGTCACTCACGGTCTTGCGCTCGCGGATCGGTGGATGGCGTGGCCACACTTTTGGCTCTGAGATTAACTGGGCGCGCGCAGGCTGTGTGATCCCGTCACGTAACCGCACGCCCTCGGCCAGTGCATCGCAGGCTATCTGATCAATGTTGCCTTCGACCTGAACCCAATAGGTTTTCCAGTGGCGATACTGCGGGTGCGCGATCTGCTGCTGCCAGTGACCATCCGCTGTGAGTAGGAGCAGGCCTTCGGAGTCGTAATCCAACCTGCCCGCCGGGCGAAACCGAGGGGCATCGAGGAAATCAGCCAGCGTGCTTCGTGGGGCTTGGGGTCGATCGCGATCCGTGAATTGGCTGAGGACTTGAAAGGGTTTATTAAACACAATAAGAGACGCCATGCGCCTAGTCTGCCTCATTTGGTGTTAAAATGGTCCCCTAGCCCGCGTATGGTCCGCTCTGCATTGTTGCAGGAAGCACCGACGTGGTCCCATCGCTTGCGAGGGAAGCCGTTTTTTTATTCTTGGGGGAGTTTCAGCATGGCCTATCAACACATCAAGGTACCCGACATCGGCGAGATGATCGTCGTCAATGACGACAACAGCATCGATGTTCCCAATAATCCCATCATTCCGTACATCGAGGGAGATGGCATTGGCGTGGACATCTCTCCCGTGATGATTTCAGTCGTGGATGCGGCCGTCGCAAAGGCTTACGACGGGGCCAAGAAGATTTCCTGGATGGAGATTTATACCGGTGAGAAGGCGGCTGAGCTGTATGACGGCGATTGGTTTCCAGAAGAGACGCTGAATGCGATTAAAACCTATAGCGTCGCCATTAAGGGGCCGCTAACGACTCCTGTCGGAGGCGGGTTCCGCTCGCTGAATGTGGCGCTGCGGCAAGAACTCGATCTCTACACCTGCTTGCGGCCAGTCCGTTGGTTCGAAGGCGTGCCGTCTCCGGTCAAGAAGCCTGGAGATTGCAATATGGTGATCTTTAGAGAGAACTCTGAGGATATCTACGCAGGCATCGAATATCAGGCGGGCACGCCTGAGGCGCAAAAGGTCGTCGATTTTATTATCGGCGAGATGGGTGCCACGAAAATCCGCTTCCCCGAAAATGTGGGTATTGGTATCAAGCCCGTTTCAGAGGAGGGCACCCAGCGGCTGGTTCGCAAGGCAATTCAGTATGCCATTGAGCAAGACCTTCCCTCGGTCACGCTGGTGCACAAGGGTAATATCATGAAATTCACAGAGGGCGCTTTCCGCGATTGGGGTTACGAATTAGCGCAGAAGGAGTTCGATGGTGAATTACTTGATGGCGGCCCATGGGTGAGCATCAAGAACCCGCGGACCGGTAACGATATCGTGATCAAAGATGTGATTGCCGATGCGATGTTGCAGCAAGTGCTGACCCGCCCACGTGATTACAGTGTGGTTGCCACGCTCAACTTAAACGGTGACTATCTATCCGATGCGCTCGCAGCCCAAGTAGGCGGAATCGGTATCGCACCGGGTGCGAACCTTTCGGATACCGTAGCGCTGTTTGAGGCAACACACGGCACCGCACCCAAATATGCTGGACAAGATAAAGTGAATCCAGGTTCGCTCATTTTGTCGGCTGAAATGATGCTACGACACTTAGGCTGGAACGACGCGGCGGATTTGATCATCGACGGCATGAATGGAGCGATTCAAGCCAAAACCGTCACCTACGATTTTGAGCGCCTGATGGAAGGTGCCACATTGGTGTCATGCTCTGCATTTGGAGACAGCGTTATCGCCCATATGTGAAGGTTTAACCGATCGTGAGCCCGCTTCGAGCGGGCTTTTTTTTGCCTGTTGTGTTGTCCAGAATGTGGCGAACAATAAAATAGGGCGTATCTGTCGTGAAACCGCTTTATTTGCCAGAGGGTGGATTATACTGAGGACATGACGAGTAGGAGGTGGAAAGAGATGTCGGCAGTAAAGCGGGTTGTCAGCGCGGCGAAGCCCGATGACAGCGACTTTGATGACGATGGCGGATTGGCGGTTGCGCCCGCGAAACCAAAGCTCAAGCGTCCCTCTCTGTACCGCGTTATCTTACTCAATGACGACTACACGCCTATGGAGTTCGTTGTCGAAGTGTTAGAGACATTTTTTACGATGAACCGCGAGCAAGCGACTCAGGTGATGCTGGCGGTCCACACTCAGGGTAAAGGTGTCTGCGGTATTTACCCCCAAGACATAGCGGAAACCAAAGCCTCCCAAGTCAACCAATCTGCTCGCGATAACGGTCACCCGTTATTGTGTGAAGTAGAACCCTCTGCCGATGATGAGGACAACTAAATGCTCAGTAAAGAACTTGAAAATACGCTCAATGAAACGTTCAGAATGGCTCGAGCGCGCCGCCACGAGTTCATCACGGTAGAGCATTTATTGCTCGCATTACTGGATGATGCTGCGGCGACAGCCGTGTTGAACGCGTGTCAGGTCAATATGGATGAGTTACGAGGTGAATTGGTAGAGTTTATCGACTCAACCACGCCGCTGCTAACCGACAGCGATGACGGTCGTGACACGCAGCCCACTTTGGGTTTTCAACGTGTACTGCAACGTGCCGTGTTTCACGTGCAAAGCTCGGGTAAACAGGAAGTCACCGGCGCTAATCTGCTGGTCGCCATTTTTTCTGAACAAGAATCACAAGCGGTGTATTTCTTAAAAACGCAAAATGTCTCGCGGCTCGACATTGTGAATTTCATCACTCATGGCGTCGGTAAAGACGGCGAAGAGCTGGGCGACCAGGAGGACGTCACAGGCGAAGCAGAAGGCGCCGAAGAGGCGGCGGAAAAGCGCCCGCTCGATGCGTATGCAACGAACCTAAACGTCGAAGCCGAGGCAGGCAATATTGATCCCTTAATTGGACGGCTACGCGAAGTGGAGCGTGTGGCTCAAATACTGGCCCGAAGGCGCAAGAACAATCCGCTGCTAGTCGGAGAATCAGGCGTCGGTAAAACGGCGATTGCCGAGGGGCTGGCGAAAATGATTGTCGACGGCGAGGTGCCGGAAACGCTGGAAGAGGCGGTCGTTTATTCTCTCGATTTAGGCGCGCTGCTGGCGGGTACTAAGTATCGCGGTGACTTTGAAAAACGGTTGAAGGGGCTGCTGGCCAATTTAGCTGAAAATGATCACGCCATTCTTTTCATCGATGAGATTCACACCATTATCGGTGCCGGGGCGGCCTCTGGTGGTGTGATGGACGCGAGCAATCTTCTCAAGCCACTGCTTGGTTCAGGCAAAATGCGTTGCGTCGGCTCAACGACCTACGCCGAGTATCGGGGCATTTTCGATAAGGACAAGGCGCTGAGTCGTCGTTTTCAGAAAGTAGATGTGCTCGAGCCATCCGTGGAGGACGCCTATAAGATTCTCAAAGGACTCAAGTCTCGTTTTGAGGCGCATCACAAGCTCCGCTATACCGACAAGGCATTAAAGGTGGCGTCTGAGATGGCCGCTCGGTACATCACGGATCGTTTTCTCCCGGATAAAGCCATCGACGTGATTGACGAGGCGGGTGCGTTTCAGCAACTACAGTCTCCGAGTAAGCGAAAGAAGATACTCGGCCCCGGCGATATTGAGGCCGTCGTGGCAAAAATAGCGCGCATACCACCCAAGACGGTGAGCAGCGACGACAAAACCTTGCTGAGTAAACTAGAGGCGAATCTCAAGATGACCGTATTTGGTCAGGATGCTGCTGTGTCTCAGATGGTGAGTGCCATTAAGCTTGCTCGAGCGGGATTGCGCGGGGGGCAGAAACCAATTGGTTCATTTTTGCTTGCAGGCCCCACCGGTGTTGGAAAGACCGAACTGACCCGCCAGCTGGCATTGCAAATGGGGTTAGAGCTGTTGCGCTTTGACATGTCTGAATACATGGAGCGGCACACTGTGTCGCGCTTGATTGGTGCGCCGCCGGGTTACGTGGGTTATGACCAAGGTGGGCTGCTGACCGACCAAGTGACGAAGCATCCTCACAGTGTGGTGTTGCTCGATGAAATCGAGAAAGCGCATCCAGAAGTCTTTAATTTATTGCTGCAGGTGATGGACCACGGAACGCTCACCGATAACAACGGACGCAAAACGGATTTTCGTAATGTCATCGTAGTCATGACAACCAATGCGGGTGCGGAAAATGTGAGTCGGCGGTCGATTGGTTTTTCAATACAAGACAACTCGACCGATTCGATCGAGGCGATCAATCGGACTTTTACGCCCGAATTTAGAAATAGGCTGGATGCGATCGTGCCATTTGGCCCGCTCAGTGAGGAGGTCATTTTAACGGTCGTGGATAAGTTCTTGATTGAATTGCAAAGCCAGCTTGATGAGCGCCAGGTATCGGTAGAGGTCGATGAAGAGGCGCGACTGTGGTTGGTGGAAAAAGGCTACGATGCGACGATGGGTGCTCGCCCTTTGGAGCGTGTCATACAGGAGCACATCAAAAAGCCACTGGCGGATATGGTGTTGTTTGGTTCGCTGGCAAAGGGCGGTTCGGCAAGCGTCACGGTCAACGCAGACCGCTCCGCTTTGGTGGTTGCCGCGTTGGTCGATGAAGAGGAGCCGGTAGAGGCTTGATGGCAGCGCGCAGCCTAATCGGCTGCGTCCCGCTCATCGCTCGCGGTAGGTGATGCGACCCTTAGTGAGGTCGTAAGGTGTGAGCTCAACTCTGACTTTGTCACCCGTCAGGATGCGAATGTAGTTCTTTCGCATTTTTCCTGAAATGTGCGCTGTCACAAGGTGCCCGTTTTCCAATTTTACTCGGAAAGTCGTGTTGGGTAGGGTGTCGACAATTTCCCCTTCCATTTCGATCTGGTCTTCTTTAGCCATCAAGGCGTAGCCTTTGTTTATGAGGTGGGCGGCACTGTATCGAAAAGTGAGGTTCGTGGAAAGCGTCTCTTATCCTTGGTCGACTCCACGATGGGGATTGCCAGGCGCTAATAGGTCAATGATGGCGTCCGTGCTGGGTCCGTTTTGCTGCTCAGTCTTCTGTTGCTGCCACTGTCCATCGACGAATAATTCAAGTGGCGCATAGTTTGCTTTGTAAGACATCTTACGACAGCCATCTATCCAGTAGCCCAGGTATACGAAAGGGAGGCCCATTGCCTGAGCCTCTCTGATTTGCAGAAGTATGGCTTCTGTACCCAAGCTTCTTTTGGGTTGGTCGGGGTCAAAGAAGGTGTAGATGGCGGCCAGACCATCCAGCATTCTGTCAGCCACAGTGACCGCAACAAGCCGACTGCCGTCGTAGAGTCGGTAATAGGTCGCACAGCCCAAACCGTCGTTCAGGAAAGAATCGTACTGGTCGCGCGCCGGCGGGTACATATCACCATCCGCGTGACGTGCTTCAATATAGTAACGGTAAAGTTCATAGGCCTCGTCATCGGCGATCGACTCAGTCGTCTCGAGTCTTAAATCGCTATTGCGGCGACTGATGCGCCGCTGCGTTCGACTGGGCAGAAATTGATCAGCCCGCACTCTAGAGGCAATGCAGGCGTTGCAATTAGCGCAATGGGGTCGGTATACATGATCACCGCTGCGTCGAAAGCCGAGCAGTGATAACTGCGTATAAAGTTCAGGGCTGAGTGTCTGTCGTGGGTCGACAAATAATGTGGTGGCTTCCTCATTGTCGAGATAAGAGCACCGATGAGGAAAGGTGGTGTAAACCTTTATTTCTCTCAGTGACGCCGTCACAGCAACTCCACCGCAGACCGCTTGAGGGAAACGCAGAGGCGCTCTTCAAGTGATGGCTTCTCGGCGGAAGCCAAGCGGGCAGGATTGTCGAAAACGGTGGCCATGGGTGTCGTTATAGCGTCCTCGAGGTATTTTTCAAAGGCCTGACGAGAAATAAGCTCTGCGCCCATTGTCTCAAGGTGGGGGTTGTGAACTTGGCAGTCGATCATCACAATCCCATTGTCTTGACATAGGCGCGCCAACGCAATTAACGCCACTTTTGATCCATTGGTGTGGTCCGAGAACATGGATTCTCCGAAGAAAACGTTGCCCAGCATGACGCCATAAAGACCGCCAAGTAATTGATCTTTATCAGATATTTCAATGGAATGGGCAACACCCAGTTGGTTCAGCGCGTCATAGGCTTGCCGCATTTCAGCCGATATCCAAGTGCTGTGCTCGGCGTTGTGATCCTCATGACGCACTGCACTGGCGCAGCGATCCACAACTTCCGCAAAGCGGGTGTCAGAACTGATCTGCCAGGTGCTTTTGCGCAGGAACTTGTTGAGTGAACGACTGATGTGAACGCGATCAGGGAAAAGGACTGATCTAGGGTCCGGAGACCACCACAAAATCTCTTGCCCGGGCTCGAACCAGGGAAAGATGCCTTGGGCATAAGCGCTGATCAGCGTTTCTGGCGTTAGGTCACCGCCGACGGCGAGTAGCCCGTTTGGCTCAGTCAGTGCTTGTGAAGTGGGCGGGAAGGGGTTGGGCAACGTTAGCTGCCCAGCCCATCCAAATATTTCTCCGCATCCAAAGCCGCCATGCAGCCAAATCCAGCCGAAGTAATGGCCTGCCGGTAGATATGATCCGCCACATCGCCTGCTGCAAAGACGCCCGGCAGGCTGGTGTGTGTTGCGGTACCTTCAGTGCCAGAGTGAACGGTGAGATAGCCCCCTTGCATTGCTAACTGATCCACAAATAGGTCCGTATTGGGTTTGTGGCCTATCGCGATGAACACCCCCGACAGGTCTAATGAACGCGTGGCTTCCCCTTCGAGGGTGGATTTGATGCGAATGCCGGTGACGCCAGTCTCATCGCCTAGCACTTCATCCAGCGTCGTATGCCAGTGGAGCACGACCTTGCCTTCGCTCGCACGCTGCATCAATCGGTCTTGTAATATTTTTTCAGCGCGAAGCGAATCCCGTCGGTGAATGAGGTGTACGGTCGAGCAAAGATTGCTCAGATAAAGCGCTTCTTCTACCGCGGTATTGCCACCGCCCACGACGGCGACCTCTTGATTGCGATAGAAGAATCCGTCACAGGTGGCGCAGGCACTGACGCCTCTCCCCATGAAGGCTGATTCAGAGGGTAGGCCGAGATACTGTGCAGATGCGCCAGTAGCAATGACCAATGCGTCGCAGGTGTATGCAGAGGTGCCCTTTAATTTGAACGGCTTGGCGGTCAGATCTACCGACTCAATGTGATCGAAGACCACGCTGGCCTCGAGTCGTTCCACATGTGCCTGCATTTGCGACATCAGCTGTGGCCCTTGCAAATCGTGGGCCCCGCCGGGCCAATTTTCGACCTCGGTCGTCGTGGTCAACTGACCGCCTTGTTGCAAACCCGTAATCACAATTGGATTAAGATTGGCGCGTGCTGCGTAAACAGCGGCGGTATAACCCGCAGGCCCTGACCCTAAAATGATCAGGCGATGGTGTGATGAGTCACTCATGAAAAAGTTCCGTTATTGCTTCTGTAAGGTACTGTGTGAGAGCTTCTTTTATCTCGGCTATGGCGGCGGCGAAGCGCTACGTCGGCCCTGACAGCCAGAGAATATCCCAGCCAATGTCATGAGGCCAGTATTGTCGCGGTGCTGAGATGGGTCGGGCGTTTCAGGCGATGGATAAACCCATGAATTTGCAACTGATTGCTCACCATTGCGGGGTGTCGTGTGTGCTAGCATAGCCATTTCCACCGGTGGTTGTAGAGTCGTGGCAGGCAGAGCGAAGTCGGAGACAACACAGTCAGAATTGACGACGCAGACGTTTGCCCGGCGCCGGTTACGTGATGTTCTGTTTATTAGCGTGGGGGCAGCATGTCTCTTCGTCTTAATGTCGCTACTGACCTATAGCGAGCAAGACCCCGGTTGGTCTGCAAGCGGGACGGGCGATGCCATTCAAAACCTCGGCGGCATAACAGGCGCCTTTATTGCCGATGTGTTTTTCTCTCTGGTGGGTTCCGCCGCTTATCTGATCCCTCTGTTGCTTGCCTACCGCGCCATATCACTGCTGCTTGCGGAAGGTCGATACGATCCCGTGGATTGGCAGATGTTGTGCTTGCGCGCATTTGGCTTGCTGCTGGCTGTCATGGCGGCAACGGCGTTACGCGCACTGAATGACGTGGGATCGTCAGGCTTGCCCCAGGGCGCTGGCGGCATTGTTGGTGCCGCAATTGGGGCGGGTTTTGACCAGGCCTTTAACCCGGTGGGTGCTCGGCTAGTACTGGTAACCGTCTTTTTGTTAGGCCTGACACTATTTGCAGATATCAGTTGGCTCAGCGTTATCGACTGGATCGGGCAGCGCGTGTTAAGCGCCGCAAGCGCCATACGTCAAATGGCAGCCGTTAAGCTGGATCAAATTCGCGACCGGCGCGCCCGTGAAAAACAGCTGGAAGAGCGCAAGGTGAAAATCGAGCGGCATGTTGCCAGTGAAAAGAAACGCGCGCCGCCCAAGATCAAGCCGCCCAAGGAGCCGGTGGCGGCAGGGGTTAAGTTTGAGCAGGAGAAGCAAAAGCCGCTGTTTGATTTGCCCATATCGGGAGAAGTGCCGCCGCTGGATTTGCTTGATGCACCACCCAGCGACCTGGAGCAGCGTGGTTATTCTGCCGATGAATTAGAGTCGTTGTCGCGTCTATTAGAGCTCAAGCTCAAGGATTTTAACGTTGTTGCTGAGGTCGTTGCGGTTTATCCGGGTCCGGTGGTGACACGCTTTGAAATTCAACCGGCAGCTGGCGTTAAAGTGTCACGCATATCGAATCTTGCCAAGGACCTAGCGCGTTCTCTGGCCGTCATTTCTGTTCGGGTGGTTGAGGTGATTCCGGGTAAGAGCGTGGTGGGAATCGAGATACCCAATGCCGACCGACAAACGGTCAATTTTAAAGATGTGCTGGCCTCTACTACGTTTGAAGAGAGCAAGTCGCCGCTCACCGTCGCGTTAGGTCATGACATTGCAGGCTCTCCGGTCGTAGCTGACTTGGGCAAAATGCCACACGTTCTGGTGGCGGGAACCACCGGGTCGGGCAAGTCAGTGGGTGTTAATTGCATGTTGGTCAGTCTGCTGTACAAAGCGACGCCGGCTGATGCGCGACTGATATTAGTAGACCCGAAGATGCTGGAATTGTCCGTTTACGACGGCATTCCTCATTTGCTGACGCCGGTGATCACCGACATGAAGGATGCGGCCAATGGACTCCGTTGGTGCGTCGCAGAAATGGAGCGGCGTTACAAGCTGATGTCATTGTTAGGGGTGCGCAACCTACAAGGTTATAACCGCAAAGTGACAGATGCTGAGAAGCAGGGGAGTCCGATACTAGATCCGATGTGGAGTCCGGATCCGGTCCTTGAACTGACGGGCGAAGATCAAGAGCATCCCACACTCGAGAAGCTGCCTTCTATCGTGGTGGTGATCGATGAGTTCGCCGATATGATGATGATTGTCGGCAAAAAAGTGGAGCAATTGATCGCTCGCATAGCGCAAAAAGCGCGCGCCGCCGGTATCCACTTGGTTTTGGCAACTCAGCGGCCTTCAGTGGATGTGATTACCGGCTTAATTAAAGCGAACATCCCTTCACGAATCGCGTTTGCGGTGAGCTCGAAAGTCGATTCTCGTACGATTTTAGATCAGGGCGGTGCCGATCAATTACTAGGCTACGGAGATATGCTTTATCTTCCCGCGGGTTCCAGCGTGCCGGTGCGAGTGCATGGTGCGTTTTGTTCGGATGATGAAGTGCATCGCGTTGTTGCAGACTGGAAACGTCGTGGCGACCCGCTATACATAGAGGGATTGCTGGATGAAGGCGGGCAAACACCGGTTACCGCAAATGAAATTCAGTCAGCGACGTCGGGTGATGAAGATCCTGAGTCAGACGCGCTGTATGACGAGGCGGTCGATTACGTTTGTCGTAGTCGCCGCGCGTCGATTTCCTCTGTGCAGCGCAAGTTGCGAATCGGTTACAACCGGGCTGCCCGCCTGATTGAGACCATGGAGGCGGCAGGCGTCGTCACAGAAATGGGCAGTAACGGGCAGCGAGAGGTGCTCGCGCCAGCGCCGCCCGAGCACTAGCCATGCGACGGCTTCTGCTTGCACTGTATGTCATGGCATTGCCGGCGACTGCCGACGTATTGCAACAATTTGTTGCGCACGACGGTATAGCAGGGCAGTTCACCCAGAGCATACTGAGCCCTGAGGGGGTCGCACTAGATCAGAGCAGCGGTGATTTTAAGTTACTCAAACCGCACTTCTTCTGGTGGCATATTACGGCGCCCGATAACCATTTGATGGTGGCGGCAGATAACAGCTTGACCCAAATTGACTGGGATTTAGAAGTCACGGTTGAGCGGCAACTATCCGATACCGAAAGAAGCCCGTTTTACTGGTTGCTCGCGCCTCGCGACGCATTGCTCGAGTCGTTTACGGTGGAGGTATCGGGAGCGGCGGTGACGCTGACCCCTCGAGACCCTTCGGCCTACTATCAGCGCGTTCAGGTGGCTCAAGAGGGCCCAGACCTCTGGCGAATCACGTTGCTGGATCAATCGGGACAATCGATCGACCTCTCGCTGTCAACGTTGCCTGAGGTGGCATTAGCCCCAAGCGATTTCTTGGTGCCCTCGGTCAACTTCTGAGATGGACGGGCGGCATACCAGTCACCACGAGGGTGATTTATTTTCTGCAACCGTCCCGGACCTTGCGCCACTCGCCGCACGCATGCGGCCGCAATCGCTCGAGGAGATGGTAGGTCAGGAACACTTACTGGGGGTAGGGCAGCCACTGCGACATGCGATCGAGACGGGTAGCCATCACTCGTTTATTCTCTGGGGCCCTCCTGGCGTAGGGAAGACCACGCTGGCGAGACTGGTCTCACAGTATACCCAAGGGGTATTTCTTCAATTATCGGCGGTCTTCTCAGGCATTAAGGATATCCGCGCTGCGGTTGATCAGGCTCGTCAAGCTGCGACACAGGGCAAACGCGCGATCCTGTTCGTTGACGAAGTGCATCGTTTTAATAAAAGCCAGCAGGATGCCTTCTTGCCCCATATAGAGGACGGCACGATTTGTTTCGTCGGTGCCACCACAGAAAACCCGTCATTTGAGGTGAACAGTGCGTTGTTGTCGCGATTGCGGGTTTACCGTCTCAGGCCCGTAACAGAGGACGTCCTCGAGCAACTATTGGCACGCACTGTGGCACGCTTCTACCCCAATATCGATGTCGCGCCTGAGAGTCTGCTCGAGCTGGCAAGGCTAGCCGATGGTGATGTCCGCCAGTCCCTGAATTTGCTGGAGCTGGCCACTGATTTGTGCGTTGCAGAGGACGGTCCTCATCGTCTTGATGAGACCGTCTTAAGGGAGTTAGCGAGTACCGGAACGCGCCGCTTCGATAAGGGTGGAGATGTATTTTTTGACCAGATCAGCGCGTTGCATAAAGCGGTTCGTGGCAGTGACCCCGATGCGTCGCTGTATTGGTTTGCAAGGATGCTAGATGGTGGTTGTGATCCGTTATATATCGGCCGGCGTTGCATTCGAATGGCATCTGAAGACATCGGCATTGCCGACCCTCGAGCACTCCAGCTGGCTTTGGATGCGATGTCTGTCCAAGAGCGACTCGGCAGCCCCGAGGGTGAGCTAGCTTTGGCGCAGGCCGTCGTTTACCTGGCCTGTGCCGCAAAGAGTAATGCCACCTATACCGCTTTTAACGCGGCCATGGCGGTAGCCGAGTCCTCCGGATCGCTCGAGGTGCCCTTGCATCTGCGTAATGCGCCGACAAAATTAATGCGCGAGGAGGGGCACGGTGAGGGGTATCGTTATGCGCATAATGAAAGCGGTGGTTTTGCCGCTGGGGAGCATTATTTCCCAGATGGGATGGAGCCCATTCAGTTCTATCAGCCAACCCAAAGAGGATTGGAAAAAGTAGTGGCCGAAAAACTCGCTCAACTCCGAGACTTAAATAAAGCGGCCCAGACCGAGGATAAGCCATGACGGCGGGTTTTTGGATGGTGGTTGCTGTGGGCGGTGCTTTTGGTGCACTCGGAAGGGCTGCTCTGACCCTCTGGATGGGGCCCATGGGTTATTTTCCCATCGCCACTTTCCTCGTCAACTTGCTGGGCTCTCTTATGATCGGCATGGCCTGGAGCTATTTTTCGCGGTCAGGAGGCCAGATTTTGTTATCCGCCTTTTTGATGACAGGCGTGCTGGGCGGCTTCACGACTTTTTCGACATTTTCCCTCGAAACAGCGCACCTGATCCAGCAAGGCGCTTGGGGTTGGGCCGCAAGTTATCTGGTACTGAGCGTGCTCTGTTGTCTGTTTGGGGCAGGGCTGGGTATTTGGCTTCTGCGCTAAGTGTTTCGCGTTATCACTCAACACGCACCCTCTCAGATTGTTGGCGTTTCGCGTTATACTCGCGCCGTTTTTTTAGAGAAATACAGTCATGCTTGACCTAAAAGCCATTCGCCACGACGCGAGCGCTGTGGTTGCCTCGTTAGCAAAGCGTGGGCTGACGTTTGACCTAGCCCGTTTCGAATCACTTGACGCACGTCGGAAAGCAGCAGACGTTCGTGCACAGAGTCTTCTGGCTGAACGAAAGTCGGCGTCGAAGAAAATTGGCGTGCTGGTGGCAGAAGGTCAGACGGTCGATGCAGCCAAAAGTGAGGTGAACGACATACTATCTCGCCTCGCAGATGAGCTGGCATCGGCCACTGCCGAAGCCGATGCGGCGCAGGCTGATCTTGACGCGCTGTTACAAGAAACACCGAATCTTCCGGATGACTGCGTGCCCGAAGGCGCTTCCGAGGAGCAAAACAAAGAGATAGTCAGGTGGGGAACCCCGCACGAGTTTGCATTTTCACCACGAGACCATGTCGATTTGGGCGAGGCGCTCGGGTTGATGGATTTGGAAGCCGCAGGGCGGATCGCAGGATCGCGTTTCTCTCTTCTTTCGGGCGATCTCGCGCGACTGCATCGCGCTTTGATTCAGTACATGCTCGATTGTCATACTCAGAGCCATGGTTATACGGAGCTTTATGTTCCTTATATCGTTAATGAAGCCTCATTAATGGGCACCGGCCAGTTACCCAAATTTGCAGAAGATCTGTTTCGCCTTGAAGGTGATCAGGGATATTACCTAGCGCCAACCGCTGAGGTGCCCATCACGAACATGGTGCGGGATCAGATTTTTGATGCGGATGCGCTGAGTCCAGCCGGCCTGAAGTACGTGGCACATACCCCTTGCTTTAGAAGCGAGGCTGGGAGCTATGGGCGAGATACGCGGGGTCTGATTCGACAGCACCAGTTTGAAAAAGTAGAGCTGGTGCAGATTGTACGTGCAGGGCAGTCCGAGGTGGCGCTGGAAGCACTCACGGGCCATGCTGAGAGCATACTGCAAGCGCTGGAGTTACCCTATCGCAAAGTGATGCTGTGCGGTGGCGACCTCGGGTTCAGCGCGGCGCTGACCTACGACCTAGAGGTGTGGTTGCCCGGGCAGTCTGCTTATCGGGAGATCTCTAGCTGCTCGAACTTCCGTGATTTTCAGGCCCGCAGGCTTCAAGCGCGGTGGCGCAACCCGGAAACTGGCAAGCCCGAGTTGGTTCATACGTTGAATGGGTCGGGGCTTGCGGTTGGTAGAACCTTGGTGGCGCTGCTGGAGAATGGTCAGCGCGAGGACGGTGGCATTATGATTCCGAAGGTATTGCAGGGTTACCTGGGTGGTCAAACCGAAATCAACCCTAAGTAGCGGTCATCAAGGCATAAGCTATTGTTTATGATTCGGGTGCAACGCGGCTTGCAACGATGTCTCTCGGTCGCAAGGAAATCGAATCAACAAGAATTTTGCCAGTTTCTAGCAGTAACACGTCGGGGGTCGCTTCCTCGTCATCGCCCGTTTCCACTGGCGTATTTTGGGGCAGGGCGGTCTCTTCGTTGGATACAATGGGAGCGTCAGCCGCGATCTCGTCATCAGTATCGAGCGTGGCTAATGGTTCAAGTCCTTTGCTGAGGCGACGCTTGTTCTCGATTGCCAGCGCCAGCGCCTCCTGTTCATCCCGCATGGCAATTCTGCCGGATTGCTGCAGAGGTAGGGCGCTGATCGCGCGCGCGTCCTGTGCCATCTCCACCTGATCTTGAAGAAATTGGTAATCGGGATCGTTGGCTGCGCGCGCGTTATGCATTGACGCCAGTGTAGGAATAATGGTGTCGTAGTTGTTGTAGCGATTAAATCGCGTCGGCGCGATTTGGTCCCAGGCCAGTGCATTATCGAGTGCGCTCTCGCCTATTTTTTCTGGATCAAACAGCGAGGGGTAGTCGATATCAGGTACAACCCCTCGATGCTGTGTGCTGCCCCCTGACACTCTGTAGAATTTGCTTTCGGTGATTTTGAGCTGACCTTCTTGCAGCGGCACCAGTGACTGCACCGTTCCTTTACCAAAGGATTGCTCGCCGACGATGATGCCTCGTCCATAATCTTGGATCGCGCCGGCAAAAATTTCAGACGCCGACGCGCTGAGGCGATTGATCATGACCGCTAGTGGGCCTTCGTAATACTGGGAGCGACGCCGCTTGCCATCGCGCCAAACCCGACTTTCAGCCGACCGAATTTGTACGGTAGGGCCGTACTCAATAAAGAGCCCCGTGAGTTGATTGGCCTCTTGCAGCGAGCCGCCACCATTATCCCGTAGATCGATCACAATCCCTTCAACCCCCTCAGCGACCAGTTCGTCGACGAGCTTTTTAACGTCGCGTGTTGTCGATCTGTAAAGCTTGTCACCTTGCCGATAGGCTTCAAAATCAATGTAGAAAGCGGGGATGTCAATGACACCCACGCGGTGCGTTTGGTCCTCTTCGTCAGTAAATTCGATGATCTCTTTTTGCGCCGCTTGCTCCTCGAGTTTGACTTCATTGCGACGGATGGGAACCACTCGACGCTGGTCTGTTTTTCCCTTGTCGGGAATCACTTCAAGACGCACGGTTGTGTCGCGAGGCCCGCGTATTAGATCGACGATTTCATCAAGCCGCCAGCCAATCACATCCTCAATCGGGCCTGTTTCACCTTGGCCTACTCCCATAATGAGATCGGAGGGCCTAAGGCCGCCTTGCTTATCCGCCGGACCCGCTGGCACCAGCCGGGTGACTTTGGCGTATTCATCGTCAATCTGCAGAATGGCGCCAATACCCTCAAAAGACAGACTCATATTGATATCAAAATTTTCCGCTCGCCTAGGTGAAAAATAGTTGGTATGCGGATCATATTGCTCCGCCAGCGTATTGGCATAGATTTGGAAGACATCTTGGGCGTTGTACTGGGCTAGCCGCTTGAGTTGATTTTGGTAGCGTCGCTCTAGCGTTTCGGGTATTTCGGCCGGGGCTTTTTCGGCGAGCAACAGGCTGAGAGCTTGATTTTTGAGTCGCTTGCGCCATCGTTCGTCAAGCTCTATCTCGTTTTTCGCCCAAGGCATAGCTGAACGATCAATCTCTAAATATTCTTCGACCTCATAGTCAAAGCTGCCAAGTGTTTGCGGCAGTGTCTCCAAGATCTCGGTTAAGCGGTCTTTGAGTTCATCGTGGAAGTTATTGAATATGGTGAAGGCCGGCGCTAGATCGCCAGCCCGTCCCGCGTTGTCGAGTGTGAGTTGCCATTGCGAAAACGCGGCGATGTCATCGGCCTCAAAAAACATACGCTGTGGGTCAAGTGCGTCGAGATAGGCCGTAAAATGTTGCGCAGAGAGGCCGTCGTCATAGCGCCGGCTCGCATAGTGTCGATCCTCAATAACATCGATGATTTCTTTCAAGGTGTCACTCTGCGCTGCGGTAGGCGCGAGTGCGGAGCTCTGTGCGCCCAGCGTGAGAAACCCGACGCCAACAAGCCAAATGATGAGGGGTTTTAAGCTTATGTTCTGCAAAATTGAGTTCTCCCGATCCATCCATGGAATATCGTTCAGCGACGTGCGCTCTGTCATACCTTAATCGACTTAGAAGCTATGACCAAACCGCAAATAGACTGCCTCGTTGTCGCTTTTACCCTTAGCGAACTCTAGTCTGATTAGCAGTGATGCCTCTTCTTTCAGCATATACGACACGCCCGCCCCAAAAGCGGGAAATAGGGCGTCGCCACAGGACACGTCTCGGTTTAAGATATCCACGCCAAACTGACAGCCCACACCGCCAAACGCCACTAACCCAAACTTCTGTGTGATCGGGAAGCGTCCATCTATTAGAAGGTGAGAGTAATGCTGAGACAAATAGTTCCCGCGGGTATAGCTGGGTAATGTCACAGACGAAAAGCCCGACGGCGGCGCATTATCAGTAACACGCGCCGTTAATTGAACGGCAATCACGGGAGCTCGAGCCGCTCGGTTGCTCCACGTTTTACCCAGCGAGTGATACCAGCTTAAGTCGAGGAGGCCCACGTCGAAGGATGACTCGCCGCCGAATGTCTTGCGATACGCTAGGTTGTGAAGGGTGAAGAGATGCCCGTTTCCCGGATCTCGCTGGTTATCCATCGTGTCGTGCTGAAGGATCAGGCCAAGTCCTGTCGCATCGAAACCAGACAACCCGATTTGGTCAATGACCCCCTGCAGGCTGTCGTCAGCACCTACCGCGTAATTTGTGCTCACCCCTTGAATACCGGCGAACCAGCCGCCGGGACGGAACTGCTGCATATAGCGCGCTGCAAATGAATGCACTGAATCTTGCGTTTCGACTGCAGTCCCCAGATTAAGGAAGTCGTCGTATTCGTTGTTGACTTCAGCGCTGGCTAATAACAGCGTCAATCGCCGGGTATCTTGTCCCCAATACAGTTGGCCAAACAGGGCGCCCGTGCTGGAGTCGGTATCTGAGTACGACACAGATAGCCCTAGCATTGAGGGGGTGGAGTCGGCATCCAGTTTCTTGACGTACGCGATGAGTGCGCCCACGTTAGCGCCGAGTTTTGGGTCGGCCGATAGTGTCGGCGTAATGAGCCAGGGCTTTCTGGCTTCGCCATCTGGACCTGTCTGTGAGTCCAGGGCTGGATCATGTTTAGCATCGGCAAGCGGCGCTTTATCAGCGGAGTCCTTAGCCTCCTGAGCCGACAAGGCGGGGACGCCAAAGCAGGAAGCACCAATCAAGACGCATAATGTCAATCTGACCGCGCAAGCCGCGCCGGACCACTGGAGTGATGTCATGAAAGAGAACCCATTGGACTAGGATAAAACGTGGCGTCGGTGCCATGCACTGCCACTCCTTAACTATATCACTCAGTGGTGGGACCAATGCATCTTTAGCTGACACTTATGCCATTACGGACGAGTAAGCCCTCGCTCTGAAGCCAAGGGGCCGCTACAACCAGCGTCCGGGCCAATCATTAGCCAAGGTAACCCTGCCTCAGATAACCAAGCCTCTGCTGCCTCTGACGACTGCAAACAGGCAATGGTGCTCACCGCGCCCGCACTAAGGCAGTTTTCGCCGATGACGGTAACGCTGGTCGGGCCCTCAACTGGCCACCCTGTCTGGGGGTTGAGTAAGTGACCATAAGTGCGTCCCTCGAAGCGGAGCGTGCGGGCGTAGTTGCCGCTGGTTGCCGCGGCAGCATTCGATAGGGCAATGCCGCCCAAAGGCTCACCTCCTTGGGGTGCGCGAATGCCCACTCGCCATGGCACTCCCGAAGGCTGACACCCAATGGTGGCAACGTCCCCTGCTAGTTCAATCAGCCCCGATGTCACGCCCTGGTCTCGAAGCAAACGCACCGCGCAATCTGCCGCATACTCTTTGACCAGTCCGCCCAGATCAATCTCCATTCCCTTAATGGGCAAATAAACGCCTTCACTTGTTCTTTCGACTTTGTCCCAGCCCACTTTTTTTTGCAGCGTTTCAAGTTGCGATAAGTCGACAGGTGCTTTGGCGGCGTCGAAACGCCATGCTTTTCTCAAGACCCCCGATGTGATGTCGAATAGGCCGCCCGAGCTCTGCCATAGCTGATCTGCAATCTCCAGAAGCGCTTCGCTCTCTGGATCAAGGCGAGTGAAGTCGCCACCGCCCGCTGCACGATTAATTGTGCTCACTAAACTGTCCGCGAGGTAGCGGCTATAACGGCGCTCGAGGGTCGCAAGGCGCGATTCAACGGCGCTCACCAAACTTGCCGCTGTCGTCCCCCGGTCCTCCGGTGGCGTGATCACTAGGGTGGCGGGTCCACCCATGACCTTAAAAGCGTGCTCAATTTGGGCGGGTGGGTTAATCAAAACGCCATATGATCGCCATTGTGCCCCGCCAAAAATCCACTAGCGCGGGCGCTGAATCGCCATCATATAACCCCCAATTTGCGTCGCTCCAATAACGTTCGCCCTCTAGCTCAAAGGTCCAGTCGCCCAAGTTGATGGCCCAGCGAGCACCGAGGGTCATCGCACCATAAGAAGACAGTCGATAGTCGTCCGCAAAGTGGGGCTCGGTCAGATCGGCGACCACTTCGAAAAAATCAGCCTCGCGTTGGCTGTAGTAGCGAAAATATGGGGTCAGGGTAGTGCGCTCAAAGTGCTGTGCCCAGCCCAACTCCACAGTGTGAGAATCCACCCCCCAGCTATCCGCATAATAGCGGTAATCAAACTGGATCGATGCATTGGCATCGATCAAGAAGTGACGGTATCCCGTGGAGAGGGCTATCCGTTCGTGGCTTTGCGGACGCTGATCGTTGAGTTTATAGGGGTCCGATAAATACCCATCGCTGTAGGTGTAATTGAGCCCCACCCGCACGATCGCAGTGCGCGATAAAATTTGAGAGACCCCAAAGTAGCCTGACTGTGTATCGAGCGCTTCGTCGCTGACGAAAACAGGAATGACGCCTTGAGTCGGGTTCACCTTATCGCGTGAGTTGCTCACTGAGGTGGTCCATGTTCGCGTGTTGCCCGCGGTGTTCCACGAGGCGTCAAACGCCATCGACAGCGCTTCGTAGTCGTCCTCGTCGCTGCGGGACACGTTGAGACCGGCATTGCCATCCGCCCAAAAATATCGGGTCGCGACACCCACTTCGACTCGATTATCTTGGATGCTGGCGCCGCTCATAATGACACCCGGCTCCCCATTTTGATCTGTGCCAACAAACCAGGGTGACGCCCCGGTTTGATAGTCATTTTGCACATCTAATGCGACTGACCAGCTCGCTCCGATTGGCGCCTCGATCCATAACTGTGTGATGTCAATATCATAGCGACTCGTGGCGCCAAAGATGACGCTGCTAGCGTCGATGTCATCTTCGCTGTAATGGCTATAACGGACGCCGACCTCGGTGAATGCCGGCGGTGCATCCGCGAGCGTCGCCGCCGCTTGATAGGCGGGCAGTGTCGCGAGGGTCCGGGTCAAGGACCGAAGAAATGCGCTGTTACTGCGTAAAGGGTTCATCGTCTTAGCACTTTGCTGTCTTAATTACAGCCACAACCACCGCCTGCTGCACCGGCGCCACCGGTCGACGCTTCCTTGCTTGTGTAGACGTGGCCTTTGAGTCTGGCACTCCGAGCGTCTGTCTCCCACTGCATCGTGTCCTCTGCTAAGTAGCCGCGGTCCCACGCCTCAACGGTCTCTATTTGCATGCAACTGGTTTGAAATGTGATGACCGACAAGATGCCGGCAGTGCAGAGTGCGCGCTTCATAATCCGTGTCTTCTCATCTCGGCTTGTGGTTCCTGGCATGACTGCGCCCGATATTTTTTTACCCCGCGTGAGTCGAGTCAACATTTTTCACCGTATTAAACCTCGTAGATTAAGCAAGTGTAGCTGATCGCGCGCTACACTTATGCCACCGTGCGATGAATTATCGAGAAACCGTTTGCCTGCGGATTGGAGGAAAGTCAGTGGATCGTTTGTGGACTGGGTTGTTGGGGGCGTTCATTCAAGTGGGCGTGCTGAGCGGTGTTGCGCCGGTTTTTGCTGATGAGGCCCAGGATTACTACGCAACTAACGTTGAAGCATTAGTCCAAGGCAAGTGTATTGTTTGCCATCGCGCCGGCGGTCAGGCGGCGAGTAGTGGCGCAGATCTGTTATTCACCAGCTCGGTTGCGGCCAATCACGCGGCATTTGACGACTATGTGAACACGCCGAGTCAGGGCGCGAGAGCGAACCGCGTCCTGTCAAAAATCACCGGCGCTTTGGGTCACGGAGGAGGGCGTGTGATTGCGCCCGGATCATCGGACTACGCCGTTTTTGAGCGGTATATGGAGCTGGTTAGCGCAGAGGATGAACCGGCCGAGCCACCACCCATTGTGATACCGCCCAATGACACACCACCTACCGCAAGCAACAGGTTCAACGCGTTACTACAAACCGTTCAGGCGACACGCGGTATAGATAGCGCTCAACAAACGCTGGCCACGAGCAGATCATCTCCAGCTCAGCAGCGGGCGCAAAAAGAAGAGCCTAACGTTCAGGCAAGGGCTGCAGGTCCAGGGGGAGAGCCCGCATCGATCCCAGCCATGCCCCATTACCTGACGCTGATGATGGCGGGTTTGATAGGGCTATTCGGACTGCGCCGGCTTCGCGCCTGATAGCCCCTGCTCACCGCTAGTCCAGAGGGCCCCTTCAGCGCGCTCCATATAGTGACTTTTTAGCCGCTGGGGTGGCGGCCTTCATGCTGGATTGTTCGCTCAGATAGTGAGCGACTGCAGGCTGTCGATGTTGTGGAAATGCGATAGTGGTCGCCGCGCGGCATTGGCGTCGCCGCTTAGTGGGTTCCGAGCGTTTCGAGGCGAGGCAGGCAAAGGGTCCGCGGGTGGTCGTCTTTCTGGCGTATTGTTTCTGGCATAGCGTTCTGGCACGGATAGCCAAGCGATTGGCGGATTCTGGCAAGTAGTCAAAACGCAATCAAGGATACTGGTGCCATCGGATCTGGCACTCGTGCCAGATGTAAAAATAACGGGCATGCTGGAATTGAATAACGAACTTTAGTGATTTACGCTTCTGTTTGTAGCGATATTCCAAGGATGGGACGAGTGATTCATTGGCAGAAGTTATTCATGCTAAAGACAAAAGCCTTAGTGAACATTAGTTATTCGCTGATTGTGCTTATGCTAGCTCCAGTGCCTGCCTTGAGTTGGCCTGAGTTGATATCAGACGGTGGCGACGATTCGCCTCAACGTGTGTTGGCAGCTCAGAAGCCAGCCCGTGAAGGCCCCCAGACTCGCTTTCAACATCTCCTGAGTGCTGTATCGGCTCAATCCACGGATGCACAGACCTTTTACCGCGACGACGTAGACGACGGCGTCCAGAGCAATTGCGTCGCCTGCCACCGAGAAGAAGGGGTCGCACAGCAGTCTGGAGCGAGATTGATGCTCATTGCCGATCCGCTCGCTAACCATCAGGCGTTTACCCAGTTTCTTGCTCTTGACGATACAGATGGCGATTGGGTCTTAGCGAAAGTCACCGGCCAGCAAGGCCACGGCGGCGGCGCAGTGCTGACCCCGAGCTCGCCGATTTACCTGGCGCTGAGGGATTATTTAACGATGCTCGGCGCCCTCGCAGCGAGCGAGCAGGGTGATGACAAGTTTTGGGAAGGGACAGCTGCTGAGCCTCGGGACACCACGCTGAGACGAGCTGTCTTATTGCTGTCAGGACAAATACCGAGTGCGACGTCACTGAGTAAGGCCAATGAGTCAGAGGTCGGGTTGCGTGAGGAGATCATGGCTGCAATGAGCGGCACAGGTTTTCGCGAGTTTGTCATTCGAGGTGCCAATGACCGATTGCTGGTCGACGGTCTATTGAACGGACTGAACTTTGATATTGACACCAGAGGTCGTTATCCAGCGCTTGCGGAACTGCTGGTGAAGTTGCCAGAGGAGCGACCCGAGGAGCATGAGGATTATCACGATAAGCCCTTCCTGACGCGATGGGATGCAGAGTGGGCTTTCCGTTGGGCGATTACGCGCGAGCCACTTGAGCTGATTGCCCATGTGGTCATGAGCGATCTGTCCTACCAGCAGGTGGTGACCGCGGACCACACGATGGTCAACGCGTTCAGTGACTTGGCGTATCGTTCTGATACGGGGTTCAGTCATGACTTCGGTGATGCGTCAGGCTTTTATGATCGCAGTGAATATCAAAATTTTAAGCCCGGTTATAACGATGGGCATATCCCCAATGATCAACAGCGCAAATCTGACGATGACGGCTACGTCAAAAGCTTCAGCGGATATCAGGAGTGGCCACACGCAGGCGTGCTGTCAACGCAGGCGTGGCT
>Ga0209374_1001420_pt1 | contig 23320 bp, 21 predicted proteins | sample SaaInlLV_DNA_10m_FD_184683 | JGI IMG/M metagenome (GOLD analysis project Ga0209374, IMG submission 184683) | Marine microbial communities from expanding oxygen minimum zones in the Saanich Inlet - SI075_LV_DNA_10m (SPAdes) (version 2) | ecosystem: Environmental > Aquatic > Marine > Unclassified ... | reverse complement strand
CTGGCCGGCAGCGCGTTTTTATGGTCTGCCATGTTGCTGGCGTTAAAGTACTACCCGAGCGGTGGCTGGCTCTGGGGTCAGCCCTGGGTCAGGGGCTTGATGGGTTGGTTGATAATGACGGCAACCTGGCTTTCGGTAGTCCTCTGTTTGCGGTTTGATTATGGGCCGATCGTCCTTTTTTTGATGATCTTGACCATTGCCACGGCCGATATTGGGGCTTACTTTGTTGGGCGTCGATTTGGTCGGCATCCGCTAGCGCAGGCCATCAGTCCCGGTAAGACTTGGGAAGGTTTTTGGGGAGGATTAGTCTGCGTAGCACTCTTAACGGCGATTGTCTGGGCGAATCTGCCTATCTCTCACATACACTTGAGCCTCGGTTCATTACTTGCACTGGGTCTTGCGACTGCAGGTGCGTCGGTGGTGGGGGATCTCACTGTGAGTTTGTTAAAGCGGCAGGTAGGCCTGAAGGATTCGGGCGCCTTGCTACCCGGTCACGGTGGCCTGCTTGATCGACTGGATAGTATCTGCGGTGCTGCACCCGTTTTTGCGCTGGGCCTTTTGTTGGTGGGGTACTGATCCATGAGGCAGATTGCGGTTCTGGGGGCCACGGGCTCGATAGGGCGTTCAACCCTCGATGTGATCGCGAGGCACCCCGATCGATATCAGGCCACGGTACTCGCCGCCAATCGCTCGGTAGACGACATGGAAATTCTGTGCCGTCAGCACACGCCACCGTATGCCATCATGGGACAGCCCGATGCGGCAGAGGCGCTTAGGGAAAGGTTGCGCGATAACGCGCGCATCACGGTGTTATCGGGGTCCGAGCCCCTCGACGATCTGGTGGCTGATCCTGCTATTCACAGCGTGGTCGCGGGCATCGTCGGTTTCGCTGGTTTGCGCTCAGCCCTCAGTGCCGCAAGAGCAGGGAAACATATTCTACTGGCTAACAAAGAGGCTTTGGTCAGTGCCGGTGGCTTGTTCATGGAGACGGTGCGTTCAGGCGGCGCCACATTGCTGCCGGTAGACAGCGAGCACAATGCTATGCACCAGTGTTTGCCAATTATGAACGATGGTCGGCCAGATATGACCCACGTTGAAAAAATTGTGTTGACTGCTTCCGGTGGACCATTTCGCGGAAGGTCGAGAGAGGCGCTAGATGCTGTTACGCCTGAGGAAGCTTGTGCTCACCCCAATTGGTCTATGGGGCAGAAGATTTCGGTGGATTCTGCCACCTTGGCGAACAAGGGCCTTGAATTGGCCGAGGCCTGTTGGTTATTCGACCGGTATCCAGATCAAATCGAGATAGTGGTTCATCCGCAGAGCATTGTTCATTCGATGATTCGCTATCGAGATGGCTCTGTTCTCGCTCAATTGGGTCAACCCGATATGCGCACCCCTATTGCTTACTGCCTGGGTTGGCCTGAGCGCGTGGATGCAGGCGTAGCGCCGCTGGATATTGTCGCGACAGGAAAATTGGAATTTGAAGCCCCAGACCTCACCGCATTTCCCTGTCTTGCATTGGCCCAGTGGGCGATTACCCAGCCGGGAGGCATGTGCGTTTTCAGTGCAGCCAACGAAGTGGCGGTTGCTGCTTTTTTGGCCGGTGACATTCGATTCACCGATATTGATCGGATCATCGCCTCTGTGCTTCACACCGTAAACTTGATGGAACCAGATACCCTGGCCGCGGTCCAACTGTTGGATGCCACTGCCCGCGAAGAGGCGGGCAAGCAGATTCTAATGATGGCCTCTCCTACATCGATTTTTTGAGCGAAACAAAATGCTGGAAACACTACAAACCGTATTGATTGCGCTGGCGACCTTCGCAATTGTTGTGACAGTCCATGAATACGGCCACTTTTTGGTCGCCCGACTGAATGGAGTCAAGGTACTCCGTTTCTCTATCGGCTTCGGGCGTTCTCTGGTGACCTGGCGGGGGCGAACTGGCACAGAGTACGTGATAGCGGCTCTTCCACTGGGAGGTTATGTGCGGATGGCCGACGAGCGTGAGGGCGACGTGGATGAGGCCGACCTTCCACTCGCTTTTAACCGGCAGCCGGTATGGAGCCGGATGGCGATTGCCGCGGCGGGCCCGCTCGCCAATTTTTTGCTGGCGGTGGTGGTGTTGTGGGCATTATTCCTGAGAGGTGAGGCGGGTTTGGTACCGCTGATTGGTGCTGTTGAGCCTGAGAGCCTCGCCGATATGGCAGGCCTTGAGTCCGGGCACGAGATTGTGTCGATAGATGGGCGCGTGACGCCGACGGTATCAGCAGTGAATTTTGCGCTGTTGGAACGTCTGGGTGACTCGGGACAACTCAGCGTAGCAATAAAGCGGCCCGGATCGGATGTGTCGCGCGAGTCGTCGGTGGCGATATTTCAATGGCTCAAGGATCAAGAAGAACCCAACCTGCTGGAAGCCTTTGGGGTCTCGATACAACTACCGCTCGTTATTCCCCGGGTGGGTGGGCTTAGCGAGGATGGGGCAGCGATTAAAGCAGGATTTCAAGTCAACGATCTGATCATTTCGGCTGATGGCCTGGACATGAACTTGTGGATGGATTGGGTGCAGCATGTTCGCGCCCGACCCGATATGCCCACCAGCGTTACCGTGGAGCGTGCCGGGGTTCGTCAGAATTTGGTGGTGACGCCTGCCCCGATTGATGCGGCGGGAGAGATCGTCGGCGCCGTTGGTATGTCTGTCTCGCTACCCGAGATTCCCGAGGCACAGCAACGTCGCTTTGAACGCGGCCCGCTGGAAGCGCTCTGGGCGGCGCTTGAGCGAACCGGTGACCTGGTTGGGTTTACCTTCACCTCCATCTCGAGAATGCTTCAAGGTTTGATTTCGCCTGCTAACCTCTCCGGCCCCCTCACGATTGCCCAGGTTGCCGCATCGACAGCGGAAGCGGGGTGGGTTGCGTGGTTTGGTTTCGTTGCGTTACTTAGCGTGTCGCTGGGTGCCCTCAATTTGTTGCCGATACCGGTGCTCGATGGGGGTCATCTGGTGTTTTACGTCATTGAGGCTTTGATCGGGAGACCTTTGCCCGAGCGGGTGCAGCTGGTGGGATATCAAATGGGGTTGGTAATGGTCCTCAGCATTATGGTTTTCGCTCTGTATAATGATATTTCGAAATTCTGACTGCCCGTAATGACCGGTCATTCGACAAAGACACCCGGTACAGCCATGCGGTATCCTTGCGCGGCGCTGATGCGTTGCCTAGGCAAGGGAACGCTTCTGGGTATAACCCAATATTGTTGAGATACGCCTTGTTCACGCTTCGTCATTCGTTTTGGTCCCTGATGACTATCCTGATCCTGACCGGGATGTGGCAGCCGGCGTGGGCACAATCTGAGCCCTTTGTTATCCAAGATATTCGGGTAGAGGGTCTGCAGCGCATCTCTCCCGGCAGTGTCTTTGCTGCACTGCCCGTCGGGGTCGGAGATGCCATCGATAATTATGGCGTCAGGGCCGCCGCTAAGAGCCTTTTTGCCACCGGTAACTTTGATGACATTTCTATCGCTCGCGATGGGGGCGTACTGGTCGTGATAGTCGCCGAGCGACCCAGCATCAGTGAAATAACCATAGACGGTAATAAGGCCATCGAGACGGAGGCGCTGCTCGACGGATTGAAAGGTGCTGGGCTCGCGGTGGGGCAGGTATTCCAGCGTTCCACGCTGGAAGGAATGAAGTTGGAGTTGCAGCGGCAGTACGTGTTGCAGGGAAGATACGATGCGAGTATCGACTCAGAAGTCATCGCCGAGCCGCGAAATCGCGTTTCCATCGCGATCGACGTCAACGAGGGCACTGTCGCGACGATCAAGCACATCAATGTAGTAGGAAACACTATTTTTTCAGATGAAGATCTTATCGATCTATTCGAGTTAAAAACCGGCGGCTGGTTTTCGTTTTTTACCAGTGATGACAAGTATTCCAAGGAAAAACTGACCTCCGATCTGGAGACTCTGTCGTCTTATTACCTCGATCGCGGTTACCTGCAATTCAATATCGACTCGACTCAGGTGGCGGTTTCTCCCAATAAGGAAGAGGTTTATATCACCGCTAACGTCTCTGAGGGCAGCAAATTTACCGTCAGCGAGGTGGGTCTGAGTGGCGATCTGGTTTTACCCGAGGAGGATCTGAACCGGTTCCTGATTGTGCAGCCCGAGCAGGTTTACTCCCAGCAACTGGTTACGGCAACTGAAGACTATTTGACGAGGCGGCTGGGTAACGAGGGTTACAACTTCGCCAAAGTAACGGGTATGCCAGAGATTGATGAGGATGCCAGCACGGTAGTGATGAAGTTCTTCATCGACCCGGGCAAGCGAACCTATGTCCGGCGGATCAACTTTGCTGGCAACATGACCACTATGGACGATGTGCTGCGTCGTGAGATGCGCCAGATGGAATCGGCACCAGCCTCTTCAGCGGCTATTGAGCAATCTCGGATCCGTTTGGAGCGTCTGGGCTTTTTCAAGACCGCCCAAGTCGAGACAAAAGAGGTTCCTGGTTCCGACGATTTGATCGATGTGGAGTTTGGTGTCGAGGAACAGTCATTCGGGTCCATCGGTGGAAGTCTTGGTTATGCGCAAGATGCTGGACTTATTCTCGGACTGAACTTGCAACAGAACAACTTCCTAGGCACAGGCCGTCGGGTGGGTATATCGCTCAACTCATCACGCTATCAGGATGTAATCAGTCTGAACTACACCAATCCCTACTTTACCGAGGACGGTGTGAGTCGTGGATTCAGCACGTTTTATCGAAAAACAGACTTGTCCAAAATCAACGTGGCCAGTTACACCACTGATACGGTTGGCGCCAGCATGAACTTTGGTTATCCCATCAGTGAAACCCAGCGGCTTGGTTTTTCGGTCGGGGTAACCGACACGAAGATCACCTCGGGATCTTACGCCGTGCAGGAGATAGCCACTAGCCCAGTACTGGAGCCCGAAATCGAGTACTGGTTTTATTCCACTTTGCAGCCTGACGGTACATACGCCGCGGCTGAGGTGTTACAGCCGATCGACACAATCCCGCCATCTGCGCTGTCCCCCTCGGACGGCGAGGGTTTTCTCGATCTGAACGGGAACAGATACCTAAACTACACGCTGACTGGAAGCTGGCTGCAATCGACTTTGAACAGAGGACAGTTGGCAACCCGCGGGGTCTCGCAGTCGCTCTCGCTTGAAGTGGCTGTGCCACTGTCGGACCTCGAATTTTATAAACTGAACTATCGCGGTGAGATCTACTACCCACTGATTGGCGAATTCACGCTGCACCTGCGGGGCGAGGTGGGATATGGCGATGGTTATGGGACAACCAGCGAACTACCGTTTTACGAGCATTTCTTTGCCGGTGGATTTGGTTCCGTGCGCGGTTTCGAAACGAATACGTTGGGACCGCGCAGCACACCACCCGCGGTTTACAACGCCAATACGGCTGTCACTGGCATTGACGAGAACGGTCAGCCTACTGAGTTTGGGGGTCCGGACGGCCGCGGGTATGGCTACAGTGTTGACCCGGCGACGGGAAAGATTCCGGTGCAACAGTTTTATAACGAGCCGGATCCCTTCGGGGGTAATGTGCTGATTGAGGGTAGTGCAGAGGTGTTGTTTCCAATGCCCTTCATCAAGGACCGTAGTTCGCTTCGGTCCGCGCTTTTCTTCGATGTGGGTAACGTTTTCAACACAAATTGCCGTGAAAATCAGGTGAATTGTTTTGGTATCGATGCCGGCGAATTGCGTTACTCTGTGGGCATAGGAGTGACGTGGTTGTCAGGCTTTGGGCCACTCACATTCAGTTTGGCAAAGCCGCTGAATGCCAGTCCGATTGACGAGAGAGAAGTCTTCCAATTCACCTTGGGTCGGGGCTTCTGATGGTGGAAAAATATGGAGATGTTTGGATGAACGTAAGATTTTGGCTGGCGGGCTTGCTTTTGGTTCTGCCTACGGTGGTGATGGCTCAAGGGAAAATCGCCGTTGTTAATCTGGAGCAGGCAATACTGCAGACCGATGTTGCTCAGCAGCGCATGGAGGAGTTCGAAAGCAACGAAGACTTCGCCTCTGATAAAGCGCAGTTTGATGCCTTACGAGAAGAACTCGATCAGTTGGTGAAAGATTTCCAGCGCGATCAGGCGGCGATGAGTGAGGAAGGGCAGGTAGCAGCACGCCAGAAAATGGCGAGCAAACAGTCCGATCTTGAGTATGTGGCCAAGAAATTACAGACTTTGCAGACGCAAAATGCGCAACGGGTGATGCAAGAGCTGGCACCGCAGGCACAGGAAGTCCTGCGTGAGATCATTGAGACCGACCAAATTGGTTTGCTGCTGCAGCAGCAGGCGGTAATTCATGCGGATCTGGGCTACAACATCACGGCTAAAGTCTCTGACAAAATGAATCAAATGGGCGCGGAGTAATCGCGTCATGCCGGCACTGGGGACGCTCGCTGCGGCTCTGGGGCTGGAGCTACAGGGGGATCCGGATTGCGAAATCCGAGCCCTCGCCGGCTTGGATTCAGCAACGACGTATGATCTCAGTTTCGTTTCCGAGAAGAAGCACCTTGGCAAGTTAAGCCAGACTTCGGCGGGCGCGGTCATACTCCATCCCGACTGGTCGGATCGCTGGCAGGGCAATGCGTTGCTGAGCGACATGCCCTACGTGAGCTACGCTAGGGCGACGGTACTTTTTGACAACCATCCCGTCCCCAGCGGTAGGGTAGATAGCCGGGCTTTTGTCGCAGACGACGTCAAAGTGGGCGCTAGCGTAACGATTGATCCGGGCGCTTGTGTGGAGCCTGGAGCGTCATTGGGCGACAGGGTTTGGATTGGCGCGGGAGCCTACATCGGACACGGCGCTGTCATCGGTAGCGACACAGTGATCAAGCCAGGAGTGGTTATTTGTCACGCAGTAATCATTGGTGAGCGGTGCATGATTCATTCCAACGCGACGATAGGCGCAGATGGATTCGGTTTTGCTCCGGGATCTGACGGATGGGTCAAGATAGAGCAATTGGCGAGTGTGATTATCGGCGATGATGTTGAGGTCGGCGCTAACTCGGCGGTCGATCGTGGCGCACTGCAGGACACGGTGGTCGGAGACGGAGCGATCATCGATAACATGGTTCAAATCGCGCACGGCGCGAGCATCGGCAGTCGCACTGCGATTGCTGCTCAGGCCGGCATTTCGGGTAGTACCCGCGTCGGCGCTAGATGCTTTATCGCCGGTCAGGTGGGCATGGCGGGTCATCTTACCATTGCAGATGACGTGCATATTGGTGGACAGGGTCGGGTCGCAAGCTCGGTGACTGAGCCCGGGCATTATTCCTCCGGAACGCCTATTCAGCCGTTACGAGCCTGGTTGCGGAGCGCTTCGCGATTTACTCAGCTGGACCAAATGGCTCGACGGATCGCAGAGTTGGAAAAATTAGCCGGATTGGATAGTGAAGAGGGAGACAGCGCGTGACACTCGACATTGAGGAGATAAGACGCCGGCTGCCACACCGTTACCCTTTTTTGCTGGTGGATCGTGTTGTCTCGGTGATCCCTGGTGAGCGCATTGAAGCGTACAAAAACCTCACTATTAACGAACCCTTCTTTGATGGACATTTCCCGGGAATGCCCGTCTTTCCTGGTGTATTGCTGCTGGAAGCGATGGCTCAGGCTGCGGGCATTCTTGGATTTGTTACCATGGATAAAACGCCCGCTGACGGCTCGATTTACTATTTTGTCGGAGCCGACAACCTTCGGTTCAAGCGGCCGTGTGTGCCAGGTGACCAGGTCATGCTCTTTGCAACCGTGCTTAGCGAGCGGCGAGGCATCTGGAAGTTTGAAGTCGAATCGCAAGTAGATGGTGAACTGGCTGCCGCCGGTACCATCCTGTGTGCGAACCGGTGAAGCGTGATTCACGACACCGCCATTATAGATCCCAGCGCTCGTCTCCATGATTCGGTGCAGGTGGGTCCCTGGACGCTGATCGGGCCCAATGTCGAAATAGGAGAGGGCTCGGTGGTTGAGTCCCATGTCGTCATCAAGGGCCCCACCCGGATCGGTGCTCGCAACCATATTTATCAGTTTTCGACGGTTGGAGAGGCCACGCCCGATCTAAAATATCGGGATGAGCCGACCGAGCTACATATCGGTGACGACAATATCATTCGCGAAAATGTGACGATTCATCGTGGCACCGTTCAGGATCGAGCACTGACCCAAATCGGCGATCGCAATCTCATCATGGCTTATGCCCACATAGGACACGACAGCATTGTGGGTAGCGATACGATTCTTGTTAACAACACGGCCCTCGCGGGACACGTCGAAGTGGGGGATTGGGCAATTCTATCGGGCTACACATTGGTTCATCAGTTTTGCAAAATCGGTGCGCACAGTTTCAGTGGCATGGGCACCTCCATTGGCAAAGATGTCCCGGCTTTTGTCACCGTGGCGGGAAGTCCCGCCGTGGCCAAAACCATTAATGCTGAAGGTTTGCGGAGAAGAGGATTTGAGGCAACCGAGATCACCGCATTACGCCGCGGTTTCAAAATCTTGTATCGCCAGGGCTTCACGTTGGAAGTGGCTCTTGAGCGGCTCCAGACAATGGTGGAAGAGGCGCCCTGTATTCAGATGCTTATCGACTCCTTGCAGCAGTCACAGCGAGGAATAGTGCGGTAGTGACCGACGAGGCGCTGCGTCTGGGCATATGTGCCGGAGAGACTTCCGGTGACATTTTGGCGGGTGCAGTGTTGAGATCGTGGCGTGAGTGCAATCCCAATATTGATGCCAGAGGTATCGGTGGCTGCGAGATGCAGGCAGCGGGGTTCGCTTCCAGTCACCCCATAGATCGTCTTTCTGTGATGGGATTGGTTGAACCGCTGAAGCGGTTGCCAGAGTTGCTGAAAATACGAAGTGCCCTGATAACCCAGCAGCTGGACTGGTCGCCAAGTCTCTTCTTGGGGGTCGACAGTCCCGATTTTAATTTGCCAGTTGAGCGACGATTGCGCGCGCAAGGTATTACCACGGCGCATCTAGTGAGTCCTTCGGTATGGGCGTGGCGTCGGGGCAGGCTGAAGAGCATTCGTGCGTCGGTTGACAAGATGCTATGCCTACTCCCATTTGAGGTTGCCATCTATCAGCAGGCCGGTATCGACGCGGTCTGCGTTGGGCATCCGCTTATCGATGATCTCCAAGATTTAGCTCCGCCCGAACAGCTCCGAACTGATCTCGATCTTCCCCACCACAAAACCCTGGTGGCAGTGCTCCCAGGTAGCCGGGAGGCTGAGGTGCGTCACCTTATGCCGGTGTTTGCACAGACTATGCAATGTTTGCAGCGACGCGACGCCAATCTGTCTTTTGTTATTCCTGCAGCCAATACGCATCGGGAAAATCAAATTCGTGCGATGCTTAGCGGACGCTCGCTCAATGTAACGATAATGAGCGGTGGCGGTAGGGAAGTGATGGGTGCCAGCGATGCGGTGTTGTTGGCATCTGGGACCGCCACCCTCGAAGCCATGCTGATGCGTAAACCGATGGTGATTGCTTATCGCATGTCATCTGTCTCCTGGGCACTCTTGTCACGCATGGTTAAAACACCATTTGTGGGGCTCCCCAATATTCTGGCGGGGCACGCAGTGGTGCCGGAGTATCTGCAAAATGAGGCCACGCCAGATGTATTGGCCGATGCGATGACGCGGGTTCTGAGTACTGAGGCAGACCAACAAATAAGCATATTTGAAGTGCTCGCCGAGCAGATTGGCGGTCAATTTTCTGAACGTACCATTACGGCGCTGCAGTCTATGATTCCCGAGTGATGGAGACGCCGGATCTCTTTCAGCGCACCACGGGACACGTGATTGCATGGGTAGACGAAGTGGGGCGTGGCCCGCTCGCCGGTGATGTGATCGCCGCGGCTGTCATTCTGCCCGATCATCCGCTGGCTGGTCTGACCGACTCCAAGGCGTTGTCCGAGTCTAAGCGCGTTATGCTTGCCGGTATGATTCGCAGCGAGGCAAGGGCTTGGGCGCTGGGCCGAAGTACCGTTGCAGAAATTGATGAATTCAATATTCTTCAGGCGTCACTGCTGGCGATGCGGCGCGCGGTGGAGGCGCTTGCGATCCAACCCACCCTTGTGCTTGTCGACGGCAATCGGCTACCGCAATGGCCTTATGAGGCTCGGGCAATTGTCAAAGGGGATCTGAAAGAGCCCGCCATTAGCGCCGCTTCAATTCTCGCTAAAGTAGTGAGAGATCAGGAAATGGTTGAGCTGGACCGCCGCTTTCCGGGTTATGGGTTGGCCGCACATAAGGGATATCCCACGAAAGCGCATCTGGCAGCGCTGAGCAAGCTGGGGGTGTCGCCCATCCATCGCCGCAGCTTTGCTCCGGTGAAGCGCTTGCTGGCCGACCCCGAGGTGGGATAGCGTGACCCTATGACCACTTTTGTTCATCTCCGACTGCATACCGAATATTCACTCATCGATGGCCTCTTGAGGATCACGCCCATGATGGCGCGGGTAGCGGAGCTCGGTATGCCTGCAGTCGCCATCACGGATCATCACAATTTTTTCGGATTGGTAAAGGCCTACAAAGCGGCCTCAGCCCTCGGCATTAAATTGATTATCGGTGCCGATTTGCACGTGGTTGATCCTATAGATGAAGAGCGCCACCACGAGTTGTGTTTGCTCGCACAGAACGAGGCCGGTTACCACAACCTGATGGTGCTGCTGTCGCGTGCTTATCAGCAGGGACAGTATCTGGGGCGACCTCGAGTCCGGCTTGACTGGGTTCGCGATCACGCTCAGGGACTCATCGCTTTGTCTGGCGGGCGGCAGGGCGATATCGGTCAGGCGTTGCTGCATGGGCGAGACAGTGACGCACATGCTGCACTCACCAGATGGCTCGAGTGGTTTCCGATGCGCTTCTATCTGGAGATACAGCGCACGGGTCGTGCGGATGAGGAGGATTATCTCCATGCAGTGGTGGCATTGGCGGGTGATTACGACTGCCCTGTAGTTGCTACCAATGACGTCCGGTTTATGGAGGCAGAGGAGTTTGAGGCGCACGAGGCCAGAGTCTGCATAGGGGATGGGCGCACTCTGGATGACCCCAGACGCCTGCGTGCCTATTCGGAGCAGCAGTACTTACGCTCCGCTGAGGAGATGATTGCACTTTTCGCTGATATTCCCGAAGCGATTGAAAATACCATCGAGATTGCGCGGCGTTGCTCTGTCTCGATGGCGCTGGGGCAGCCATTTCTACCCGATTTTCCAGTGCCAGAAGGAGAGACGATCGAGCAGTTTCTCGGTCGATTGTCCCATGAAGGCCTACTCAGCAGATATCCCGACTGGACCCCTGACCAACTGAGTCCCTATCGGGACCGGCTCGATTTTGAACTGGCGACCATCAATCAAATGGGGTTCCCGGGCTATTTCCTCGTCGTGATGGATTTCATTCGATGGGCAAAGGAGCAAGAGATACCCGTTGGCCCAGGTCGCGGCTCGGGTGCGGGGTCACTGGTCGCCTATGCATTGGGCATCACCGATCTTGATCCTATCGCCTATGACCTCCTTTTTGAGCGCTTCCTGAATCCCGATCGAGTATCCATGCCTGACTTTGACGTAGATTTTTGTATGGAGCGTCGCGACGAGGTCATCGATTATGTGGCGCAGACCTATGGTCGGCACGCGGTGTCGCAAATCATTACTTTTGGGACGATGGCGGCGAAGGCAGTGGTGCGCGATGTGGCGCGGGTTCAGGGTAAACCCTACGGTCTAGCAGATCGCATGTCCAAGCTGATTCCTTTTGAAGTCGGCATGACTTTGGCAAAGGCATTGGAGCAGGAAGAGCAACTGTTGCAACTCCTGCAAGAGGACAGCTCAGCCCAAGAAATTTGGGATATGGCCGTGCAACTTGAGGGCGTGACGCGAAACGCGGGTAAGCATGCTGGCGGGGTCGTGATTGCCCCGTCTGAATTGACGGATTTCTCTCCTGTCTATTGCGACGAAGACGGTGGAAGTCTGGTTACCCAGTACGACAAGAACGATGTGGAGGAGGCGGGCCTCGTCAAGTTTGATTTTCTGGGCTTGAGAACCTTGACCATCATTCAGTGGGCGATTGAAATGGTGAACTCCCTTGGCGCAGCGCCCCTCGATATAGACTGTATTCCGCTTGATGACCCCGAGGTATTTCGCCTGTTACAAGCGGGTGATACCACTGCCGTATTTCAGCTCGAGAGCAGAGGGATGAAGGAGCTGATCAAAAACTTACGACCCGATTGCTTCGAGGACATCATCGCTTTGGTCGCGCTGTTCAGGCCGGGACCTTTGCAATCTGGAATGGTTGAGAACTTTATTAGCCGCAAGCACGGTCGGGAGCCTATCTCGTTTCCAGATGCGCAGTATCAGCATGAATGGTTGAAGCCCATTCTCGAACCTACCTACGGCATTATTCTCTATCAAGAACAGGTCATGCAGATTGCTCAGGTGTTAGCGGGCTATAGCCTGGGAGGGGCCGATCTACTCCGTCGCGCCATGGGCAAGAAAAAGCCGGAGGAAATGGCCAAGCAGCGCAGCGTCTTTGAAGAGGGCGCGGCTGAAAAGGGCATTGATCCTGCACTGGCTATGAGGATTTTTGATCTGGTCGAAAAGTTCGCTGGATATGGATTTAACAAGTCACATTCTGCAGCCTATGCGCTGGTTTCCTATCAGACCGCATGGCTGAAAACGCATCATCCCGCTGAGTTTATGGCGGCGGTGATGAGCTCGGATATAGATAACACTGACAAAATGCTCACGTTTCGTGACGAGGCCCGCCGTATGGGCTTACAGGTCTTACCTCCCTCAATACAACAGGGTTTGTATGCGTTCTCTGTGACCTCTGAGGGACAGATTCGCTACGGCCTTGGGGCTATAAAGGGACTGGGCGAAGGCCCGATTGCCAACTTGCTCGCTGCACGCGAGCAGGGTGGTTTCGAGAGTCTGTTTGATCTTTGTTCACGAACGGATCCACGTAAGGTGAATCGGCGGGCGCTGGAAGCGCTGATTAAAAGTGGGGCGCTGGATGAGCTGAAGGTAGAGCGCTGGATTTTACTCGCGTCACTTGATGACGCCATCCGCGCCGCTGAGCAGGTTGCTAATAACTCTGCGGCGGGTATGCAGGACTTATTCGGGGAGGTGATTGCCGCAGGTGATTCAGTGGAGGACCCATATAGAGAATATCGTCATTCGCGTCCATGGACGCTCACCGAATTGCTCAATGCAGAAAAAGAGAGTCTGGGCAGTTTTTTGAGTGGTCACCCGATGGAAGCTTATGAAGCCGAGGTGCGTAAATTTGCCCCCCGACGAATCCGCGAGCTTCAGGCTAACAGTCAGGCGGTGGTGGCGGGCCTCATATTGGATATCAGGACGATCAAAACCCAGCGTGGACCGATGGCTGTACTGAAGCTGGATGATGGCTCCGGCCAGATTGAAGCCACGGTGTACAACGATGTATTTACTGAGCACCGCGATCTTTTGCAAAAGGACCGCATTGTCTTGTTGGAGGGGCGTCTGCAAGTCGATGACTTCAATGGCGGTATTGCCATGCGTACCAAAGCAGCCCGCTCCCTGGAGGAGGCCAGAAAGGCCAGGGTCTCTCAGCTGCGCTTGAGGGTTCCCAGTCATCGCGTAGATGAGGGGTTCAGTAAGCTGCTGGCCAATATCTTGAGGCCTGCGGTCGGAGGGCAATGTCCTGTTGTGATGGAATACGTGCAGCCCAAAGGGTCTGTTGCAATCCGCCTGGGTGCCGCATGGCAAGTGCACCCCAGTGACGCCTTGTTGGATGAACTTCGTGTTGCGGTTGGCAATGAGGCCGCCGAATGGGTATATGAATCGTAGTGTGGTGAGCAGCCTTGTGGTTTGTCTGATGGGGTGTGGAGAGAGCACGCCACCGTGCTCCGATCAGGCCCGATTCGTGTCCGCTGTCAGTGCGGGCTGCTTGGTAAATAGCGATGCCGGTATCCTGCTAGTGAGGGACTGGAGCGGACAGCTCGCTTTGCCCGGCGGCAGTGTAGAGCGAGGCGAAAGTGCACATTGCGGCGCTGAGCGAGAAGTATTTGAAGAGACCGGTCTGTCGGTGGCCGCGGGGTCGCTGGCCACCGTATTCGACAATGGATTTCATTTATTCTGGTGCGACGCCCCCCCTGCCACTGAACCCAAGATTCGCCGGCCCCTGGAAATAAAGCAGGTCGGTTGGTGGCAGCTGGAGCAGGTTTCGGACGCCGAGTGGCGCTATGCCGGTCAGGGCGCGGCAATCCGTGCAGTTATCATTGAGCGCACTGCACCGGTGCGAGCGAGTGCGAACCGCTCGGGAAATAAATTAACTCAGGAGACGGGCAATGACTGAAGATTTTCCGCAACAGGGTTCCGGGAACGAGACTCAAGAAGCGATCGAGGCGGCGGTTTTTCGTCGCCTGCTGCAGCACCTGGATAGTCGCAAAGATGTTCAGAATATTGATTTGATGAATCTGGCGGGATTCTGTCGCAATTGCTTGTCCAAGTGGTATGCAGAGGCGTCAAGCGAGACAGGCGTTGAGCTGCATAAGGAAGCTGCTCGAGAAATCATCTACGGAATGCCTTATGTAGAATGGAAAGCGCACTATCAAACCGAGGCTACGCCCGAGCAGACCGCTGCTTTTGCTGCACAGCAGAACCCTTCAGGTGGGGAGTGAGAGCAGCACATCCTCAAGTGACACGACGTCAGCGTACTTCGCATTGAGGTCATAGAGATTGGCCTCGTGAGCTTGGTTATCGCGGTCGCCACAGGCTTCTCTTGGAACTAATACCCGATAATTGTTTTGTAAACCGTCTACTGCGGTTGCGCGCACACATCCGCTGGTCGTAAGCCCCGTTACGACAACCGAATCCACGTCGCGCGCTTTCAGCCAATCGTCCAGCGTGGTGCCGTGGAAGCTACTCGCGTGACGCTTCTCAAGTTGGAGGTCAGTCGCTGTGACGGGCAGGCGTGGGTCGAATTGGACCCACTCGGAATCTGGAGTGAGGAGATTCAGCGCCGGGATGCGGGCACGAAAGACCGAAGCCTGCTCCTCGTTGTGGTAGATAACGGTGGTGAGCACGACGGGCAAGTTTGCCTTGTGAAAGGCATTCATAAGCTTAATATTGGCCGCCACCACTGAATTTGCCTCTGAGCCCAGCGGGCAGGCGGGGTCAGTGAAACCCACCACAACATCGACCACAATCAGAGCGGGCCTCTCGCCCATTCCCCCGTCCGTTCTTTCGAGCGCTTTTCGTTGCGGCATGACAGGCGTCCTGCTGGTTAGGTTATTATCCGCATCATGAGTGATCTCATCCATCAGTACCAGATACCCTGCCTGCATGTCGTCAGAGCCCGATATTGTTATGGATGATGCGCAGCCTGTGCCAGTCGATGTCAGTGCGCTGATCGACGCCGACTGGCCGGAGTGGCGTTCAGCGCTTGAGGATATCCGACGGGAATACGGTGATGAGGGTGTTCGGGCGTTACTCAGAAGACTTCAGGAATACAGTATCGATCAAGGCGTAACCTTGTCGGATGCATTGCTCAATACCCCCTATACCAATACCCTCTCGCCCGATGAACAGCCGCCTTACCCCGGTGATCTGGAGCTGGAAAAGCGTATCGAAAATATCATCCGTTGGAATGCCGCGGCTATGATTTTGCGCGCTCAGGATGAGGGCGCTGGCTTAGGAGGGCATATTGCGACCTATGCCTCTGCCGCCACCGCAATGGAGACCGCGTTTCACCATATTTTCAGCGCTGAGGGACGTGGCGATCTGGTGCTTCCCCAGCCCCATGCTGCACCGGGTATCTATGCCCGTGCTTATCTCGAGGGGCGGCTCAGCGAGCAGCAGCTGCGCAACTTCCGCCGGGAGCTGGGAAAGGGAGGGGGTTTGCCTTCATACCCTCACCCACGCTCGATGCCGGAATTCTGGCAGGTGCCTAATGCTTCAATGGGGCTGTCGGTACCCATGTCGATCTACATCGCCCGTTTTGCAAAATATCTGCAGCACCGAGGACTCATGGCCCCCGATGACGCGCGGATCTGGTGTTTTATTGGCGACGGCGAAGCAGATGAGCCTGAGGTGCTGGGGACCATCAATATTGCGGCGCGTGAACGGCTCGATAATCTGGTGATCGTTGTTAACTGCAATTTACAGAGATTGGATGGACCCGTTCGCGGTAACGGTAAGATCATTCAAGAGCTGGAACGGGCTTTTCGCGGTGCGGATTGGCAGGTGCTTAAGGTGATATGGGGTAGCGGCTGGGATGCTTTGCTAGCAGCGGATCACGAGGGTGTTTTACGACATCGTATGGAGGAGTGTCTCGATGGTGATTACCAGCGCTACTCTATTTTGCCCGGAGGCGAGCAGCGTGAGCATTGGGTCCATGGCGATCCCCGGTTAGAACAGCTCATGAATACCCTTACCGACGCAGAGGTGGCCCAGATCAAGCGTGGCGGACAGGATCCGAAAAAGCTGTATGCAGCCTATCGCCGGGCCTGCGAGAGCGAGGATCGGCCCACGGTTATTCTTGTGAAGACGGTGAAAGGCGACGGCATGGGTTCGGCGCTTCAGGGTCGCAACACGGCGCACCAGAAAAAAGATCTGTCTACCGAGGAGCGGATTGCCTGCGCTCGCGCCTGGGGCATTCCCCTCGACGACCAGTCTATTGCCCGGGCAGAGTTTTATCGCCCATCCGAAGACAGCGAAGAAATGAGCTACTTGCGCAGTCGCAGGGAAGCATTGGGCGGCTATCTGCCCAAGCGTGATGTGTCACCCTCGAGTCTGAGTCCACCGGATGCAGACATCTTTGCTACCTTCAATGGGGGTAGCGAGTCCCGCAGCCTGTCCACCACAACCGCGATGGTGCGGCTGTTAACCAAGCTCCTGAGAGACAAGGCGGTGGGGCAATACATTGTCCCGATCGTGCCGGATGAGGCACGCACTTTTGGCATGGACGCGCTCTTCAAAGTGGCCGGCATTTATTCTCCGGATGGCCAGCGTTATACCCCGGTCGATGCCGAGGCGCTGAACAGCTATCGCGAGGCGGTCGACGGCCAGATTCTTCAGGAGGGAATCTGTGAGGCGGGTGCAATCGCTTCTTTTATTGCTGCGGGCACGGCCTACGCCACCTTCGCGGTGCCGACCATTCCTTTCTATATTTTTTATTCTATGTTCGGCTTTCAGCGCGTCGGCGATATGATCTGGGCTTCTGCCGACATGATGGCGAGGGGCTTTCTGCTAGGCGGGACGGCGGGTCGCACCACACTCAATGGGGAAGGCCTCCAGCATCAGGACGGGCATTCTCCCGTTCTTGCCAGCACAGTGCCCTCGGTGCGGACGTACGATCCCGCATTTTCCTGGGAGCTCGCGATTCTCGTGCGCTACGGTATTCAGCGTATGTTTATCGAAGATCACGATGAGCTTTTTTACCTCATGATGTACAACCAAGCGCTACCCATGCCGCCGCGTCCAGCGCATACCGATCTTGAAGAAGGTGTGATTCGTGGCGGTTATTTGCTGGAGCCAGCCTCTGGCAAGGGACGACGTGTCAATTTGCTAGGGTCAGGAACCATACTCTTTGAGGTCATAGAGGCCGCGTCGCGTCTTCGAGCAGACGACTACGCCGTAGCGGTCTACAGTATTACCAGCTATGTTGAGCTGGCCCGAGATGCCGAGCGCGCGGAGCAGTCAACTCTTTCCGGTTGCGCTGAAGCAGGCTGGCTAAACGCGCTCTTTTCCGAGCCGGGCGTGCCCACTGTCGCCGCCACCGATTATGTTCGCGCCTTACCCCGCATGATTGCCAGCTGGCTGCCTGGCCCCTTTGTGGCCCTAGGTACGGATGGTTTCGGTATGAGCGAGCGGCGCGAGGATCTGCGAGCGCACTTTAAAGTGGATGCCGAGTCGATTGCCGAAGCGGCCAGAAAATTGGCTGCTCACTGAACACCCCACTATGACTTTAGTGGTGGTGGGCGGCGAGTAAAGCTAAACTTTGCGTCCTCATCGGCAGGTTGCAATGGGATCTCCGACGGAATCCCGCAAGGAGAGAGAAATGTTAGAGAAGGTGATCATCAAAGAGGTCGCGGCGCGAGACGGCTTGCAGGCGCAGCCCAAACATTTGACCGTTGAGCAACGCATCGCCCTTTTAGCCGCGCTCGCTTCCGCCGGTGTGCCCGAACTGGAAATCGGGTCTTTTGTTTCTCCAAAGGCAGTACCGCAGATGGCGGGCACAGACGAGATTGCCGCTAATCTTCCCGCTGCTGACCTCGCATACAGCGCCCTAGTGCCTAATATGAAAGGCTATGAACTCGCAGTCCGGGCAGGTATCCGGACACATGCGATCGCGTTGGCAGCCACTGAAGAAATGAATCAGAACAACATCCGCAAAGGCCTCGAAGAAACCTTTGTGATGGGAGAAGAAATCCTGGATCGGGCCGCTGAGGAGGGGGTGGCGATTCACGCGTATCTCGCGGTGGCTTTCGAATGTCCCTATGAAGGTGCGGTATCTGAGGCGCTCGTACTCGACCAGGTGGCGCGATTGATGGCGCACAAACCCGCACGGCTTGTCATCGCCGACACGATCGGGGCTGCTAACCCGGCCGCCGTGCAATCAATGATGCAAAAGCTCGTAGACCGTTACGGACCTGAGCTGCTTGGCTGTCACTTCCATGACACACGCGCCATGGGTCTGGCCAATGTCTATGCGGCGTTATTAGCTGGTGTTCGCCAGTTTGATGCTTCAGCGGGAGGTCTTGGCGGATGTCCCTTTGCTCCGGGGGCGAAGGGCAATGTCGCCACCGAAGACGTGGCAATGCTGTGCGAATCTATTGGCTACACAACCAATCTCAATATGCCGAAGCTACTGGACGCGGTGGCGTTACTCAGCGAGATGATCGGGGCGCCTCAGGGTGGCAGGGCTCACACCTGGCTATCCAAGCAATGTGCTTGAGGTCTCGGCTTGAAAGTTTCTGAGGCTATTGTCGGACGGCAGAGTATCCGGGCTTTCCTGTCTGACAGGCCGGTGAGCGACGAGCAGATTGAAGCGCTGTTGACCATCGCTGGTCGCGCGCCCTCGGGATCCAATATTCAGCCGTGGCGCGCCTACATTGTTCGTGGTGAGCGCAAGGGCCGCATTACCGAAGCGTGCTCTGCCCGCTATTTATCTGGTGATGAGGGCGCTTATGAGTACCACTATTACCCTCGCGAGTGGCGTGAGCCCTATATTGGTCGGCGTCGGCAGACGGGCTTTGGCTTATATGGCTTACTGGGAATAGAGCGGCGAGATGCTCAGGCGGTCAAAAACTACCGCGTGCAGAATTATCAGTTTTTTGGCGCGCCTGTGGCGCTGTTTTTTACCATTGACCGCGACATGGAGCAGGGGAGTTGGGTCGATTATGGGATGTTTTTGCAATCCTTTATGTTGGCGGCCCGGGAAATGGGCATGGAAACCTGCGCACAGGCGGCGTTTTGCCCTTACCACGACAGCGTAATGCCTATTCTGGAGGCGCCGCCGGAGCAGATGTTGGTGTGCGGCCTGTCTCTGGGTTACGCGGACCCCGACGCCCTCGTTAACACCTACCGCACCGAGCGGCTCAATGCCCGCGAATTCATGACGATTCTCGACTGAGAAGAGTAAGACGTGGTCTAACTCGCTCTGGCTATCATTTGCTTGGCGATGATCATGCGTTGTATCTCATTGGTGCCCTCGCCAATGCAGAGCAAGGGTGCGTCGCGATAGAAGCGCTCGATTTCATACTCCGGTGAGTAGCTGTAGCCACCAAAGACCCGCATGGCGTCAAGACTATTCTGCACGGCGGCCTCAGAGGCAAAAAACTTAGCCTGTCCGGCTTCGAGGTCACAGCGCTCGTGCCGGTCGTATTTATCGGCGGCCTGATGAACCAATAGCTCCGCGGCGGCGGCACGTGTCGACATTTCTGCAAGCTTTAGCTGAATCGCTTGATGCTCCGCAATAGTTTTGCCGAAGGTTTTTCGCTCCATTGCATAGTGCAAGGCCATTTTGGTCGCGCCTTGTGCCATACCGGCACCCCGCGCGGCAATATTGATACGGCCCAGCTCCAGGCCGCCGGCTACTTGCTGAAATCCTTTACCTTCCTCGCCGCCGACTAGGTTATCTGCCGAAACGCGAAAATCCTCGAAAATCAGCTCTGCACTGTCGATGGCGCGGTAACCCAATTTTTTAAGCTTCTTGCCTACGCTGAAGCCGTCGCCTTTTTCACATATGAACAAGCTCATGCCGCGATGTGGTGGCGACGCACTGGGATCGGTTTTGGTGAGTACGGCGAGACAATTGCCTTTGATACCGTTGGAGATCCAGGTTTTGGTACCGTTTAGGATGTAGTCGTTTCCGTTTTTTTTAGCTGCCAGGCGAATACCTTGCAGGTCAGAGCCGGCATCTGGCTCGGTCAGGCCAATACCACCACGCAGTTCACCCGTAGCAAACTTGGGCAAAAAATGTTCTTTCTGCGCTTGTGTGCCGCCGCGCTCGACACAGCTGGCCATGATGAGGTGCGAGTTAAAAATTCCTGAGGGCGCCATCCAGACTTCGCAGATGCGCGAGACGATCCGCGCATAGGTCAATGCACTGAGTCCAAGGCCGCCGTAAGCCTCTGAGATAGTGGCGCCAAAGAGCCCCATTTCTTTCATCTGTTCGACGAGATCAGTTGGATACTCGTCGGCCTGGTCGTACTTTTGTGCAATCGGGCGAAGCTCTTGCTCGACCCATTTGTCAATTGCGGCAAGCATTTGTTTTTCTACAGAGGCGTCGTGACGCATAGAAGGTCTCCAGCGATTGATGACTTAAGCAGTGTTGCGCTTTGGTACCAGTATCTGGCGCTCGAAGATACAGACCTCGACGTCGTCCTGATTGATGCCGCGGGTCAGCACGCTCACAATGCCCGCATTGGGGCGGGATTTGGATTCACGTTTATCGAGCACTTCCGTGTTGGCATAGAGCGTGTCGCCGGGAAAGACTGGCGCGGGGAGCTTGATTTCCTTCCAGCCCAAATTCGCAATGGCGGCCTCGCTCACATCAGACACACTCATCCCAACAATCACTGCAACGGTGAGAGGGCTGGCTACCAGTGGCCGGCCGAACTCGGTCTCGGCGGCATATTCTTCATCAAAATGCAGCGGGTGAGTGTTCATGGTGAGCAAGGTAAACCAGGCGTTATCTTGTTGGGAAATCGTCCTGCCGGGTAGGTGATGATAAATATCGCCCACAATGAAGTCCTCAAAATGACGACCTTTCTGATGCGCGTAACGCGCTCTAGCGCTAGTTTTTGCCATGATCGGATACCTAAACAAGACAGAATGGGTTGTGGCTCAGTGACATCTATCTAAAATGTCTGGACAATAGAAAAGTTTGGGGGGTTGGGAGCTCGGATGCAAGCCGAAGCGAGAAAAAACGGTGCCGCCGAAAGCGCGCCAAAGAAAGTCAACGGTACTGAAGGCGTCACTCGCACACCGCTATATCGACAAATTTCGGAGACGTTGCTTCAGGGGATCCGCGGGGGCACATTTCCCGTGGGGAGTTTTCTGCCCGGCGAGCTCGATTTGATCGACCGCCATCAGGCGAGCCGCCACACAATTCGCGAGGCGCTGCGGGTCTTGGAAGACATGGGCTTGGTGAAGCGTCAGCGGGGTCGTGGGACTCTGGTTATCTCCACCGATGCCAATCCCGCTTTTGTTCAGACAGTTCGATCCCCCTCTGAGCTATTCAGTTACCCCGATAGCAGCCAGTTCCGATTGCTGTCCGACCAGCGCATTATCGCTGATAAGGCGCTGTCACGGGGTTTGGGCTGTGAGGTAGGAGACGAGTGGGTGCAGATCTCGGGTATCCGTACTCTAGGCAATGATGGCTTGCCGATCTGCTGGGCCGACGTTTACGTGATCCCTGAGTATGGATCAATCGCCCAGCGTCTCGGGGGCAGTACGCGACCCGTCTACGAAATGATTGCCGAGGCGTTCAAGGAGTCAATCGATAAAATCACCGTGCGTGTCACCGCTGGAACGCTCAGTGAACAAAAAGCCCGGGTGCTGGGCGTTGAGGCAGGTTCTCCGTCCCTAAGTGTGTGGCGTTTTTATCAGGGAATGGGGGGGCGCGTGTTTGAGGTGTCGATCTCCGAGCATCCGGCCAGCAATTTCAGCTATACCTTCGAATTTACCCGTGGCTGGCAGACAGCCGATCATTGGTCGTGGAGTAGTTAGTGTGACTGTGGAAAAAAATGGAACGCCTCTGCGCAGTTTTTTGTTCACCCCGGCGAATCACCCCCGGCGTGTCGAAAAGGTATTTGAGATAGGCGCTGATGCAGTCATTCTGGATCTAGAAGATGCGGTCGCAGTCAGCGAAAAGGGCGCAGCGCGTCAGTGCGTTGTCGATGCTTTCAGTGTACGCCCCAGTAACGGCGCCAAACGCTACGTGCGCATAAACAGTGTCGATACGCCCTATTGCGAGGATGATATCAAAGCGACGGTAGGGCCCTGGCTAGACGGCGTGGTCTTGCCGAAAGTGGAGTCCCGCGCTTGTCTTGACCGCCTTGAGCATTGGTTGGCAGCGGCGGAAGCCGCTCAAGGTATGGCAGTAGGGCAGCTTGATCTCATGCCCATTATTGAAACCGCAGCAGGTGTGGAGTCGGCAAAGGCGATTGCCACGGCAGATAGTCGCATTCGCCGCATGGCATTTGGCGGTGGCGATTACACCCTGGATTTGAATTACGAATGGCACGCTGAGGAGACAGTACTGGCGTATGCGCGTGCAAGACTGTCACACGCGTCTCGCCTGGGTGACCTTGAACCACCGATCGATACGGTAGTGCTGCAAATTCGCGACGACGAGCGCTTTCTGCAATCTGCTGGGTATGGGAAACAGTTTGGTTTTGGTGGCAAGCTGTGTATACATCCAAGTCAGGTGCCGCTGACGCATCAGATCTTTTCGCCCTCAGAGGCAGAAATCGCCCATGCGCAGGCGGTCGTTGCCGCCTTCGAGGCAGCCGAGGCGGCGGGTTCCGCCTCAATCCAGCTCGATGGCTATTTCATCGATTATCCCATCGTCTACAAAAGTCAGCGGATTCTCGCGTTGGCCGATAAGCTGCAGAATGGTTAACCCTCACGCGAAGTAAAACGAACGCAGAGCTTTTTCCAGATATCATTCCTGAGCGATTAGCGCGCTTCTATTGGCAGAGAGGTGGGCGTTGTGGTCACCTGTACAGGCACTCAGGGTCGGCATCGGCCTGACCTTTGTGTATCATGTCCGGACATTTCTGGAGCGCGACATGCAACC
>Ga0209374_1001416_pt1 | contig 23351 bp, 47 predicted proteins | sample SaaInlLV_DNA_10m_FD_184683 | JGI IMG/M metagenome (GOLD analysis project Ga0209374, IMG submission 184683) | Marine microbial communities from expanding oxygen minimum zones in the Saanich Inlet - SI075_LV_DNA_10m (SPAdes) (version 2) | ecosystem: Environmental > Aquatic > Marine > Unclassified ... | reverse complement strand
AAGCGCCATCAGTAGTGTCTAAAGTAATAGTGCCTGATGCGCCATTACTAACTGCAATTTTATAATTGCCACCTGTTACTTTTTCTATCTTTGACATTTACTGTTTCCCTGTTAACATTAATACATTTGTTGTTGAGTCGTTGTGTATATCCCAACTGTATCGAATGTTATTAAAATCTATCATTAAGTTATTAACAATCGAAGAAATATAAACAAACGCTGAACTATGTAATACAATTCCTATTAGTGACATTTCATTATCATCTAAATCCTTTGTACTTTTATTAACTAGTTCACACACTCCTTCGTTTCCTTTATTGTCAGTAACTTTAAACTTTGTATTGCTAAGTTGCTCTAAGATAGATCCAAACGGTTCTATCTTAGAGCTTCCAATTTTAACTGAAACTACCAAATCTTTAAGATTTTTTAAAAAGTCCCAAAATACATTTATTGGTCGTTCCATTAAGTTAGTCCTTATGCGTCTTCTGTAAAGTCTGTATCGTCTGTACCAACTAGCACGTTGTTGATACCAGCTTCTTCAACTTCTGCTGCGCCATCTACTAGTGATGTACTAAAGTTCCATGGAACACTTTTGCCGTCATAAGCGTTTGCGCCTGTTGCACTTGGTGCTGATAAAGTAACTTTACGTCCAGCAATTTTACTTACTGTGTATGTTTCTTCGTCGTCCATTTTGAATGAAATAGCCATTTCGCCTGCTGCTAATGCTGCTGGTAGTTTACCAGTTGTTAGCGTACAAGTAAATTGCCCTGGCGTTCCAATTTCTTCACATACAAATCTCTTTGATGCTTTTTGCTTTATGATATAACCTTCTTTAACTGCTGTGCCGTTATGAAAGTTTACTTTGATTTCGTTTCCAGTTGCAGCACCAGGGCCTACGTTTGCTACACCGAATAATCTTTTGTTTAGTGGTCTTCCCATTTGTTTTCTCCTTCAAGAAGTCCTATGTGGGTTCTAGCCACTACGCTGTGGGTACAGCATAAGTCCTCTTCATGAGTACTATTGGACACACGTATTTATGCTGCTTTGGGCATTCTTGTGAAAGGATCTTTGGCTAACAAATAGTGTTGATACAATTGCGCACTAGCTAAGTTTTTGTGTTTAGCTTCTACCATAATGTCAAAATCGTCCCAAAAACTTAAGGCCCAATCATTAACATCTTTGTTCCAACACATATTACTATGCGCTCTTAGCTTGGCTTTTTTGTATCCATCTTCTATAAGTTGCTGGTAATCTGGACGAGTGTTCGGTGAATGCTCTGGAATGTAGTCTTCACGACTAACGCTGTAGTGCATAGCAGGACGCACACCACGCCAACTGTCACGTACACGCTTAATCCTGTCATCGTTAACATCAATATATTCTCCTCCGCTGTTTACCCAATGGTGATGGATGTCTACAACGAGTGCAACATCTTTTTCTAGTTCTAAGCTAGCGTCGAGCCCCCACGAGTTTTCGTCGTTTTCGATAGTAATACAGTTTCGTGCTTCTGTAGACAGTCTTGGAAGGACGGCTTTGATACCGGCTGGACCTTGTCTGCCTGAGATGTGGACGTTACACTTGAAGTCTTGCCACTCTTTACCGTAACCCATCCACCTGATGATATCCGCATGATATTCAAACTCCTCTATACTTCTATTTACAATATCAGGATTATCACTTGCCAAGACAGTAAACTGCCCAGGATGCATAGACAAGCGAACATCAAGGCGGCGTGCAGCTTCACCCACTCTTGCATAGAGTTTTTCTGCTCTTTGTCTGACATCAGGCTTATGCCAATAATAACTCCAGTCATGCTGAGTATAAGCAGGTAGCTGATTACTTCCAAGACGTACCATTCTAAGAGCATCTGGTAATCCTCCTACATATTCTATTAGACGTAGTGCAGCCGCTCCGTTGTGTTCCATAATATCCCACATACGTTCTTCTGCTACGTCTCTTGTTTGCCGATTAAGCCATGTAATAGTTGTGCTACGTTCCGTTAGTGGACGCTGTAGCTCTTCTAAGACTTTTTTCTTTTGTGTTTGGTCCGGGTGCATGTACTTGCATGCAAACCCGATACGTTTAGTTTCTTGTGACTTTAAGAAGTCACCTGCTGTTGTAAATTTTAGGTCATACATAATGTGCAACAGACTCGATTAGGGATTGTTGTGATTGATTGCGACAATCTGTTGGATTTTCTTTACGAAGTTGCTGTTGTAGTGCAACACTGTAAGGAGCAACAGAGAAGTGGTCGTCGGCCCCGAATGCTTTTACTAACACAGCATATGTTGCAGGGGTTAATTTTTGTGCATATGTAAGATGCGTTAGACCGGGTTCGGTTACAATGTAATTCATAGTAGACTCCTAAACAAGTTATATTATTAATATAACACAAGAAGTCTTACTTGTCAAGTGAATTTATTAATATTTTTGCTATAATAGTCCAGTAGCTTTTTGTCAGTTATGGCAGGCATACGCTGATAGCTTTCTGGTAAATCGTCCCAAGGACGCATCGCTGGATGTGTTTTTTCATTGATGCTCATGTTTAAGCCATAACGATAACCTTTGTCCATCATACCTTTGATCCATTCATTATGTGCTTGTCTTTTGTAAGTGTCTTTGAGAATGTCTTGGGCACCTTGTTCCATCTGTATTTCAGTTTCAAAAGGATGCCCAAAATCTGCATCTGCTCTATATACATTGCTAGTTTCAATATTGAAGTCGTGTTCAGTAACACGCATATAACCTTCAACAATACGTTCTGCTTCTTGTGAAGTAAGATGTCTTACTAAAGGTATACGATATAGTAAATCATTATCTTGTGTTGCCAATACAAATTCACATGTATTGTCATCACCTGCTACTATCCCATCTGGTGCTAGCATTTCAACGGTAAGAAACCAACGCTGAATTTCATCTGCGTTGAGTGTCTTACTTGTGCGTTGTTGTATATAAAAATCTTGCATTACATTCTTCTAACTGGTGCTGGTAGATCATCGCTGTCGTCGACAACTACTTCTGTTCTATCAGTATTTACCCTTTTTGAACTACTGCTGGTTGGCATAGCGCCTGTTGCTTCTGGCACTGGTGTATGTTTACTGCTGGTGCTGTTTACATACAATCCAAACCATGCTGCTCCTGCACCTACTATTACACTTACTAAGCCAGCTTGTTCCATTGTTGGTGCTGGAAGTTCTTGGAACCATATAACAGTTTTGTACAAAAGATAAATGTACATTGTGATAAATGCTCTTGGGAACAGTCTCCATCTACTAAAATACTCTGGTGCTCTCCACCAGAAACTATTGGTATTCATTTGGTTTCACTCCTATGTCTGCACTAGTATTTATTTGCAGTCATAAAAAAAGGACGTATCTAATTACGCCCTTTTTTGCTAGGGGGATAATTTAAAATGCAAAGTCTACAACTGTTGCACCGGTTGCATTATAGTTGTTTGTACCTACAGTTGCACCAAGGGCTCTGATTGCTGTTTGTAGATCACCAGCAGTCCATAGACTACCTTGTACCATAATTCTAAAAGCGCCAGCGCCATCTTCAGCACCAACAGCGATAATTGTGCATTTTTCTTCAATTACCCGTGTAATGAAGTCCATTGCTTCGCCTGGATTAGTTTCGTTTGCTAGAGTTGCGCCACCATCAATTGTGAAGCACTCAATTTCGCCGCCAATACCATTGAAGTGACTAAATGCATTTAAGTTATTTGGATTACGAGCTACCATAATTGTGTCTCCTTTTTCTAACTGTATTTATAAAAAAAGCCCCGCATCTAGCGAGGCTTTCTCTTTGTAATTTTTTAAGGATTAACTAAATGTGTGTGCAACTGCGGCTGTTACGCCTGTTGAACCTACACCATAGTTAGCACCTGCTGTGATGCCAGCGCCTTGAAGTGCTACTGCAATGCTGTTTGCACTTGTTACTTCGATACCAGCAACTGTGTTGCCTTCATCTTCTGCAAATTTGATTGCTGCTGCAATTTCTGATTCAGAAATACTTGTTTTACCGAATGTGCAGATGTGTGTTTGTGCACCAATACCATTGGTGGCTGATAGATATACTGCGGCTGTTGTTAATGCCATAACGTTTCTCCTGTTTTCTCTCGCTCACACCTTTGTGAACTTATACATTTATTTATCACGTATGGGTCACTTCAGTGAGTTTTACAAGCGCACTCCACCGCATTGTTTCACTGTTATCACCATTTACTTTGATTGCAATCGCTTTATTTGTATTGTCTGCATCCAATGTAACATCGTACAAATAAGTATCTCCTGCGTGTATAATTTCTTTTTGTGCATTGATACTCAATACATTGCCTGCTTGATTATAGTCTACTGCACCCTTGAATTGAAATGCCGCATGTCTGTTACTGGCATTGCCTCTGCCAACAACTTCTGCTTCATAAAAATATGTTGTTTGGTTAGAAAGTGCAATTCTGTTACTGCTAGCGTCTCTGAAAAGTTCTGTTAGTGTATTGTTGGTTGTTTCACCGTATAGTATAAAACTGGTGCTTTTAGCAGGTTGTAAGCCTTGATCTGTTTCAAGTGTAAAACTATTTTCAACACTAACGTTAACATCTGTTAGTTCCATTACAGGACCAGTAGTATAGTCATTTATGCCTGTTAAACTGCCGCCACCGCCGCCTCCAGTATTAATTACTAGTCCGCCGGGTGTTACACCATCGCTGAGTCTAAATGTTCGTGTGGCTACATCGAAGAAAAGTCGATCCTTTTCTCCTATAAAATTTGCAATTGAAATGTTATTCTTTTCGCTTGTTACAAACTTTTGAATAGGCATCCGCTTAGTCCTCTAAATGGCTATCGTCTCCAGCGAATACTACTCCTACTAGTTTGTTTTTGCCATCGTCAACATCTTCTAGTGGATCACTTTGATCTTGGTCTTGTGTGATCTTGTCAACAATATCGCCTTCTTTACCTAAGGCCGCTTTTTTTAATTCAATATTTTGTTGTAGTGGAGGTACCATTACTGGATTAGGATCCATCACATCTTGCCCTGGTTGTGGATCATTCCCATCGCCAGCAACATCAATCTCAGGATCGCCGTCACCGTTGATCTTGATGTTAATTGGTACATTAATTGTAAACTCTTTGGCTTTCATGTGTTGTCCTTAATGATTTAATAGCACTGTATCAACTGACCCTAGTGTAGCTTGACTGTAGCTACCTGGAGCAGGTGTAATAGCACTTCTGTCAACTCTTGCTCTAACCCAGACTGCATTCACAGTAAAAGTATTTGCTTCAGTTATGGTAGTTTGGCTTGTGTATTCTTTATAGTCTGTTCCGCTACCAATGGGAATAGCAAACCAATCACTGTCTGTTGGTGTTGTTACCAAACTGCACTCAATCCAAAAGCGTCCTTTAAATTCGTTAAATTTCCAACTTACAGTGTGTAAGCCGTCTGTTGCGCCATAGGCGCCATCTGCTTTAAACTTATCACCTGTGTATGATAGTTCTTCTTTGTGTGCTAGGATTTCTGTGCTTTGTGTACTCATTGTTCTTGTATGATCTCGACTAATTTGCCAGGTCCAACTAATTCTTGGACAGCGGCTTCAATAGTACTTACTATTTCGCGGTCAAGAATTTTTCGACCCTCATCACTATCTTTCAGCAGTTCGCTTACTTTGATAACAACCATATCTTCGTTTAATTTTGCCATAGTAATCACCTTTCTAACTATATTTATTCTAATTCGTCAAAGGTGATTACTTTCAAGCTCTTGGTTATGTACTTTTTGTACATCATATGTAGTGTAACAACGTCATCATGCTCAGTTAGATATATACTACCTGTGGCTGTAAACGGAAAAAAATGTGTGTTTATCCATTTATATCTGTATTGTCCACTTGTTACTGGCTGTGATGATTGTTTACGTTGTTGTGTAACACTATACAATCTAAATGTGTCATTTAACTTATAATTGTCGCTTTCAAATGTATCCATACAAAATTCCTGCATGTCTTCGAATATTTCTTGATCTGATTGACCATGTCGTTGACTGCTTATTTTATATCTGTATTTGTTATACCATAATTTGCTACGAGTAACAACCTGTAGATCTTCAAGCATAATGTCTTGATGCTTGCTACTAATAGGTCCTGTTATTTGTATAACATCTTCTCCCCAACGTTCTAGCAATTCAGGGATACAATCTGGCTTAGTTAAGTAAACAAAAAAACTACTGTCAGATCTAGTTTTACTCACAGGCTCGTATTCTCTGAGATACTTTTCTATCATACGATTTCTATACCAAGCATCTTTAAGATATACTTCTTTATCTCGCCAACTTGGTTGAAAGAATGCTACACGCCAAGTGTGTTTTTTATAAAATACTTTTGTGTTTAGAACAAAATCGTTTCTAGATCTTATCTGTTCTGATATCGATTGTGTCATCTTTTATACTCAATTTTACCAAGTCTACATCTGTACCAAATAGTATTTGTTTAGCCAATGGTTTCTTAATCTTTTCATTGATAATTCTTGCCATTGGTCTAGCACCCATACTAGGTGTAAAGCCTTTGCGAGTTAACCAATCTACAACTGTGTCGTCGTATTCCATTACAACATTGCGTGGCGCTAGCATAGCATCTAGTTCTCCTAAGAACTTTACAGTAACTTTTCTCATTAGTTTGTTGTCTAGTTTTTTGAACTGTACAACTGCATCAAGTCTGTTTCTAAACTCTGGAGCAAAGAAACTTTTTACTGCTTGGTCTTGTGCTTCGTTGTTGCTGTCGCTTGAACCAAATCCAATGCCATGCTTTTCTGCATCTCTTGCACCTAAGTTCGAAGTCAGGATAACAATAGCATTACGTGCGCTTACACTTTTGCCATCGCTTGAACTTACCATACCATTGTCCATGATCTGTAGTAGTACATTGCTTACATCTGGGTGTGCTTTTTCAATCTCATCCAGCAGTAGTATACAGTTAGGATGTTCTTCTAGTTTATTAATTAATAGTCCACTGCCTTGTCCGCCTTCGCCATATCCTACATACCCCGGAGGTGCACCAATAAGTTTTGCAACTGTGTGTCGTTCTTGATATTCACTCATATCAAAACGTACAAGTTCCATGCTCATAATACTGCTCAACTGTTTGGCTGTTTCTGTTTTACCAACACCAGTTGGGCCTGTAAACAAATAGTTTCCAATTGGCTTGTTAGGATCTTTAAGTCCTGCTTTAGCAATATAGATACTATCTGCAAGTCTTTCTAGTGCTTCGTCTTGTCCAAACACTTTGGTTTGCAGAGCTTTTTCAATATCAATTTGTGCTTCTTTTTTGTATTCGCTGTCTTTGGTTAGTACTAGTTGATCAACTGGAATACGTGTTAGTTTAGCAACTTCATAACGTATGTCATCTAGTTCTAGTACAGGCTTGCGTTGCTCTGCAGGCAATAGCTTTTGTCTTGCCGCTGCCGAATCCAATACATCAAATGCTTTGTCTGGTAAAAATCTATTGTGCCAATATTGGTGTGTTAAGTCTACTGCACCGTGTAGTGCTTCTTTTTCATATGCTACGTTATGGTACAGTTCGTATGCAGGTATACTGTTTACAATAATACGTTTTGCATCTTCTGGGCTTGGCTCTGGCACATCTACTTTGTAAAATCTTCTATTCAGTGCCTTGTCTTTTTCAAAATGTTCTCTGTATTCGTCATACGTTGTTGAGCCAACACAGCGTAGTTTGCCTGTTTGTAGTGCAGGCTTTAACAAGTTAGCAACGTCCATTGCACCTTGTCCTGCATTACCAGCACCCATAATCATGTGTATCTCATCAATAAACAGTATAGTATCGTCTTTTTCTTCAAGTATGTCCAACACTTCTTTAAGACGTTCTTCAAAGTCTCCTCTGAATTTAGTACCTGCTAACAGTGCGCCAATATCTAAACTGTATATTGTGTGCCCTTTGATAATATCTGGCACACGATCTCCATTGATTAAGTCTGCTAGTCCTTCTGCAATAGCAGTCTTACCTACTCCGCTTTCACCAACTAGTACAACGTTGTTCTTTTTGCGTCGAGAAATAGTTTGTACCAACTGTTCCAATTGTTCTTCTCTGCCAACAATAGGATCAATTTTACCTTCAGCGGCGCTTTCATTTAGATTGTCGCAATATTTGCGCAACAAACGTTCTTGTTTGTTTAATTGAGACTTACTGTCGTTTACACTGTCATCTATATTATCTGTTAAGAATCTTACCAACGAATCTCTGTTTATACCACGTTGATTCAATAAAAATGCCGCAGGCGTAGTTTCTTCACTGAGTATACTAATCAATAAGTCTCTGGTGTCTAAAGTACTACGACCATTAAACAGTGCTTGTGTGAATGCTCTATGAAACACACGTTCCAACATCACTGTCTTTTTAGGTTCTTTGAAGTTTTCTTCGTCCCACTTCTCCACGCTTTGTTCGAGATGCTCGTATACATCTCTGCTTACGTCTTTGGGATCAACACCTATATCAGCAAAAATATCTTGTATTTCTTCTGTGTCAATAATAATTGCCAACAAGTGTTCTATGGTAACATAGTGATGTTTGTAGTCTTTACTCAATGTAAATGTTTTGTCTACTAATTCTTGTATTTTATCGCTGGACATTTTTTTACCTTATATTAATATACTTATTATAATACATCTTTGACTAATTTGTCTAGATCAGAAACTCTCAAACTGGGTAGTAATACTTTTATTTCCACTATCATATCTCCGTTTGGCATATTGCGTCTTGGCATTCCATTCTCAGGAATACGTAATTTAGTACCCGGTTGTGTCCCACTTTTAATATGTAGTTTTATCTGCTTGCTGTCAAGAGTTGTAATAATTTTTTCTGATCCTACTAGTGCATCTCGTAAACTTACTCCTAGTTTTACATGTACATCACTTTGGATAACTGTATAACTTGGATGATTTTTAAAAATGTAGTTTACAATTAGATCACCTCCGTCTGGTGCCATACTCTGATACCTAACTTGGCTACCATTTTGTATACCCTTGGGTATTGTAATAGTAACAGGTTTACTTGCGCCGCTGGGCATACTGATATTTAGATTTTTAGTAGCACAGTTGTACACGTCTTGTATATCTACATGAAATGTTACAGTTGTGTTGGGTTTTACTGTTTGTCTGAAACCTTTACCAAACATACTGCTGAATATATCATCAAAATTTTCAGAGAATGGACTTTGCGACTGTTGGAAATTTGACGGTGGATTGTCAAAATTTTGACGGGCTTGTGCATCCTTTATATTATCGTAGGCTGAACTGATATTGGCAAACTGTTCTTGATCACCACCAATGTCCGGATGATGCTTTTTTGCTAGTTTGCGATATGCGCTTTTAATCTCAGCATCGTTACTACTACGACTAACACCGAGTACACTATACGGATCAGTCATCTTTAGGCGTTACTGCTTCTTCATAATAAAGTATTATTGCATTTTGCTCTTCAATAAACTTTTTAATTTGTTCAAAGTTTAGTGCAAGACTTTCAAAACTTTGTGCAGTCATAGCATACAACACAAAGTCACCTTGCTCTGTTCTAACTCGTTGAATAACCTCATCGATGTTACTTTCTGTAACAACAACTAGGTCAGCGTTTTTAAGTTCTACTGGGTCAGGCCTTGGCACAATGCGTATAGCAGGTGCTTCAATTTGCGGGCTGTCCACCACTGTCGGCACTGTCACTATTTCCTTGACGGGTTGGAGGCTGGAGCATGCACTCGCCCCCAGTGCTACAACCAATAGCGCCGAACATAAAGTCAATCTGTTCATTTATTGCTCTTTCACTTTGCGTTGGATTTGCTAAACTGTTTTTGATTATATCTGTGTTTGCTAACAGTCCAGCAATTTTTTGATTTGCTTTTTTTACTTCTTCAAGATTAGCGCCAAGCTCATCATTCAGTGCTTGTTGTCTAACCAATTCTTCTTTAAAGTTTTTTATTTCTTCTTCTACGTTTTCACGGTAAGCATCAAATGCCGCTTGGGTAGTTTGTTGTGCAGTTTCTAGTTTAGCATTGTTTGCGGTGAGTTGTCTAATAGCATTTTGTGTTTCCACATAGTACTGGTATGCAAACCATCCTACTACACCGAGGATGCCTACTATAATAATTGTACCATATATTCTGTGTAACATTATTTGTGCCTATAAACAATACGTCCTTTTTGTAAATCGTAGGGCGTAACTTCTACATCCACTCTATCATTGAGCAGTATATTAATATTGTGTCTTCTTATCTTTCCGCTAATTGTAGCGGTAATCACGTGGTTATTTTCTAGTGTAACTCTAAAGAATGTGTTTGGTAAACATTCAGTAACAGTACCTTCAAACGTCAGAATTTCTTCTTTGCTCATAAACCTGCTAGTTGTTTTACTCTATTAAGATCTTCATTCTTAGGTTGACTATACTTTAACACATACTGCTCTTGGTTGTCAAGAACTGTTTGTGAAAGATTATCCTCATTGAGATCTTGTGTGCCTTCACCTTTGTAGTACTGGTATTTCCATTCAGTAATCTCCGTTACATTACTGACTGCTTTCATAATTTCCATTATGTTACTGTGTAGTTTTTTATCTCTAGTAAATTCTACAAACACTAGATAGTTTCCGTCTGTGTTTGGGCCTTCACTTACGTCAACATCTAAACTTTGTGTTACATCTGTTTCAATAAGATTGCTCAGGTCCTTTGCAGCTCCTTCTTGCATTACTTCCAATGCAACAACAACTGTTTCGTTCGCTTCGCCAATTTTAGGTTTATACTGATCAATACTGATCGTTGAATTTACTAAGTTAAGCATTTCGCCGAATTTAACTGTCATCTGTGACTCCTAAGTCTGATTTATTTGGATTCATTTCATTATCGTAGTCAGTGTCGTATGCACCTTCTACTTCCTCAAGATCGATATCCATACCATTAATTGTAATTTTGCTTGATTCAAAATCATCCACAAACTGTCTAGGCATTTCAATGGTTACTAACCAAATTGGCTTTTTAACACGCACTGGTTTGCGCTTACCTGTTGCTGGGTCAGGTGCCATTAAGTCATCAGGTGTTTCGATCTTTTTTGGCTCCATAAACGTATCTTTGCCAAAAAATACTCTAGCACCATGTTTGGTTAATCTCAATGCTCCATCTGGATCTGGCATCATTTTGTATGGATACATTAGTGTTACTGTTATCCAATATCTAGTTACCTCTGGGCCAGCTATTACTTCGCCGTACTCCCAGTTCTTGTAAGCATAGATATTTAAATTATCCAACATCTCTTCAAACTCTATAAGCACGTTTAAGTCACTGCTAGAGTCAATGAGGTTGTCTAATGTGTCTTTTAGTTCTTCAATCTCTTTCATGCTAGTATTTAGTCCTTTCGTATAAGTAATAGTGTAGACAACATGGGCTCGCAGACATAACATGGAGTTTACAACAATATGGCTAAAAGAGCAAGAAAACAACAACCGAAAGGTTCATTTAACGATATGGTGATCGAACTGCAAGACTATCGCAGAAAGAAATTACAGATTTTACCACGCAATTTGCATCAAGAAGACCTTCTTGAATATCTAGACGACACTTCCAAACATATAGTATTTGCTACAGGACCTGCGGGTACTGGCAAAACCATGATGGCAGTGCAAATGGGTATCCGCAAACTAGAGGAAAATCTAGTTGATCGTATTGTTATCACAAGACCCGCCGTTAGTGTTGACGAACAACACGGGTTTTTACCCGGCGATTTAAAACAAAAAATGGAACCCTGGACCAGACCGATATTTGACTTCTTAGAAGAATATTACAATCCCAAGCAAGTGCTAAAAATGGTAGAAGATAAGACTATTGAAATCTCTCCACTAGCATATATGCGAGGACGTACATTCAAACGTGCGTGGATCATTGCTGACGAAATGCAGAATGCAACACAGGAGCAAACTAAAATGTTGCTCACACGTATCGGTGAAGGCAGTAAAATTGTAGTGACAGGTGACCTTGCTCAACATGACAGAGGATTTACAAATAATGGTTTAAAAGACTTTTTAAACAAATTCGACACAGCAAAGTGTCAAAGCATTAGTCACGTGCAATTTGAAAAACAGGACGTCGAAAGACACCCTGTTGTAGCAGACGTACTAAACATTTACGACGAAACTAGTTAATGTAATTAACAATTTGAGTCCAGTTGTCTACAACTTTAACTCCGTCGTATGTAAAGTTAGCGTTATGCTGATGCCGTAACATAATAGTGTTAAGGCCCATATCAGCGCCAAGTTTTGCATTCTCAGGCTTGTCTTCAATCCAGTACAAGCCACTATCTTTGTAAGGCAGTAAAGATTCATCTTTATCAGCACCAGTGCCAATGCACTCTACAAACTCAAAAACATCTCCAAACAATTGTTCTAAGTTGTAAGCTCGAAGTTTACCAGCATATTCATCTTCACTCAAACTGGTAATAGCACCAAACCGCCAACCTTTAGCGGCAAGTTGTTCAACTCCCCACACTGCATCTTTGTAAGGCTTCAAATAACCAATCCAAGCACTTTCGTTAAACTCTCGAATCAGGTCTTTGACCTTTTGCTTTTTCATTCCAAACCGCTTGGCCATTTCATAACCAAATTCGCCGGGATCAGGTGTAAAGCCTTTTGTACCCATCCATTCAACAAAAGTAGTCTCCCAATCAAGTAGGACACCATCGCAATCTGTTAGTATTATATTCTTATTCATATTCACTCTCACTTATTTCTTCTTAACTCATACTAACAACATAACATCAAGATGTCTTATTGTCAATCTTTTTTTCCATCATTGATTTGACACTTTTTACCAGTGCTTTTTCTTTAGCACTAAAGTCTCTGTCATAACGAGTGCCAAACAGTGCATCTAAGTCACTGAGTTTTTCAGCTACTCTCATTAGATCTACAGCCAATTGATTATCTTTAACACGATATGTCAACTGAGTCATATACTCACCCAACTGTGTTGCTTGAATTTGGCGATCTGTCATTTCAAAAAACTGCATTTAGTAACTCCTGTTTGCTTAACTTACTCTTATAATATAGCACCAAGAACTCTTATTGTCAACCTTTTTCTACATCTTTTTTATCTTTTTTATCATCCATTACGTCTAATACATAGCGTAGTTCACTGATAATTCGCCAATACCATTCCTTGTCGATTGGCTCTTTGGCTTTGCGCCTATCCTCAATCAACTGTTTACATCGCATCTCGATGTATTCACGTGGATCTCTTTTACGTCCTCGTCTCAATGCATTGTAACTTCATCGCCCATGTCCATTCCATAGACTTTTTCTAAGATTTGTACAATAGAATCAGGAACAAAGTCCAATTCGTCATCTACATTATCTGGAACATATAACCCTTTAAGGTTACCATCTTTATCGATGATTAATCCAAAGTCATCATTACCTAGTGCGTCTTCGAACCTAACTTTCTTTTTACTCATTGCCAGTACTCCACTCTTCCTTTATATAAGGTTATTGTTCTTTTTCTGATAGCATCACTAACAGTATTGCCATGAACCCAACAGCTACCGTCATTGCTAGTCCTGCGCTCTGTAGGATATCTACTGTAGATAACATCTCCATTATCTGCTTGGACGGCAACAAATTCTAAATCCTCTATCCATTCACAGTCTTTGTCGTATGTTTCAATTGCTGGTTTATTAGCCCATTTCCATTGGTCGTCTGTGTAGTATGCACATTGATAACGACAAGGAAAGCCTCCGTAAAATATTGCGTATTGTGTTCCTTGATACTCTGTTTCCAAACAGTATTCAGTTCTAGGATTGTCTTGTTTAAACTGTTCAATATCTTCCCAAGTAAACACAATAGGGTCAGTCTTTATGTGTATCATAAAGATATTTATTTTATTAAATTGCTCCATTTAAGCAATTTACTTTTTTTAACATTGGATCTTTTTTGAATATCGTCCCATGTTAGGTAACCATGTTGCACCATAAGATCCAACATACAAAAAACATCGCCTGCTTCTTCTAGTAGTTTTTCTTGATACTCGTCGTCCACAGTGGCTCGACGAAGAATCTTACTACAAACTTGTGTGAGTTCACCGCATTCTTCTGCGGTGATCACAAACAGTTGTTGATGCGTGTCTAGTGTCTTCACGCCGCAACCTTTCCAACAATCATTGAAGTTGGCACTCGTGTTACAGTGCGTCCAAATGGAGTAGCACCTGCGGCTACCACTTCCACAGTCTTTGTATTCATCTTGGTAATTGTACCAGTCTGAACAAAGCCACGTGACTCCCATTGAATGGTGTCACCTTTTTTCAAACCACGTTTGGCTTGAGCACCAATGTAGTTCATTTGCAGTTTCCACTCTTTGGCGAGCTCATTGAGATCTGATTGATTAGTAATTTTACGCATTGCAGCAATTGCATCTTGAAGTTCGTTAGTCATGGATACCTCCTATTGTAACCAAACATGATAAAATTTAGTTGGAAGGTTATCACATGTATAGTTGTGTCCTTCCGCATAGTTTACTACTCTGACACATTCGTCTGTAGCGTAGCTAAAGTAAACATCTGGCAATTGTATACCGCTGTTGATTGCAAACGCAAGAGCAATAACAACTCCGCTGATCATACCGCCAGTTACAATATAACCAAATATATTAGACATAAGCACTCCGTTGTTCGTTCCACATTTCACCGACACCTTCGTCAATGTCTGACACACTGAGGTAGCCAATCAAACCAGCTTGTGCAAACACTGCACTTGCTCGATTCATTGCTTCACTCACATGTTCACTTTCTTTAATAATGTCGGACACTTGGTCCCAGCACTGCTCTTCAGCATCCATTATTATTGATTTCATAGCACCCATTTGCTATCTCCTTTTACTTGTATATTTCTACAGTTACTTTCCAATAAGGAGAACGTGGTTCAATGCCTTCCATGTCTTTGTAAATCTTCGATTCATCTACTAGAAATGGACCACGCACATAAACATCTGCACTTGGATCATATGGCACCTTTTGTTGTTCTGCAAACTCAATTGCGTCTGCTTCATTTACAAATTCATAATCTCGTTTGGTATGCATTATATTCTCCTTAACTTACTCTTATAATATAGCACCAAGAAGTCTTATTGTCAAGAAAAAAGGCAACCTAAGCTGCCTTTTTTTGTGCTATTGCTTGTTGTGCTTGATTCCAAATATCAGTTCCACGTACTCTGGACATTTCATCTAAAAGCAAACTCATTTCCCTCTGATAAACTTTCCAGAAACTAGGATCATTATCTGCAATATCCCAGGCGTTGTCCATGATGTCAGCACACTTTATGAACTGCGCATCAGCACTTGCATCTGCGGTGTGTAGCCTGTCAATGGTTTTACGTGCTTCACGGTTACCATCACTGGGCTTACTAACATCTGTGAGGTCTTTAACAAGGCTTGCAACAACACTGCCGAACAGGCTAGTGATAGTATCCATAGTAACATCTGTGTCCTCCACAACATCGTGTAAGTATGCGGCGGCTATCATTTCTTCAGTACCGCCATATTGTTTAACAAGATTTGCAACACGAATAGGGTGAACAATATAGTCATCACCACTGTACTTGCGCTTTTGTCCAACAGCAGCGTGGGCTGCTGTTGCGAAGTATCTTGCTTTATCTACAATAGTCATTTACGACTCCTTAGTTCAAGTAATGTGGACCAGTCCAAGCAACACTGAATGAATCAGCAAAAATATTACCACGTGCTTTGTTACGAGCAGGTGTATTGTAACCAGCGGCTTTAAGGATATCACCTTTAACAAACTTTTTATCGTTGTCGCCTTTAACAATAAATCCCCAAACACCGCCATCACGGACGAGTTTAATGTATTTGCTGCCTTCTTTAATCTCAAAACTATTTTCAAAGTTAGCGAGTGTTTTACCAAAGTAACTATCTGGCTCTGGCATACCACGTCCACCGGACATTACAAACTTAGTGTAGTCTGCTTTAGCTTTTTGGATTAGTTTTTGAATTTCATTTTGCATTTGGTTCTCACTCCGTTTTGCTTAACTTACTCTTATAATATAGCACCAAGACGTCTTACTGTCAACCTTTTTCTGCGTCTTTTTTGAAACTTTCTAACATTTTTTCTTGCTCAGCATATGCTTCAATCTCCCAAGGACGATCAAAGTATGCAATATCGCTAACTTCAAACATGGGATATTCTTTCAGTACATCCTGTTTAACGTGTACAAATTCGTGAAAGATTGCTGTAACTAGATCCTCATAATCAAGTCCACGCTTAACACGGATCTCATATTCGCGATCATCGTCGCCTTCAAAACAGTCAGCGTCAACATCTAAATGTTTTGTAATCTCTACATCAACAGCAAGTTTACGATGCCGCGGTAACCAATATTCTTTGGCAAACCACAGTGCTTCAGTAACTGCCGCTCGTTCTGTTTTAGTACCACCGATTACACTATAAAGCATTTATGTCTCCTTCTACATATATATAATAACACCAAGATATCTTATGTCAACCTTTTTGTGTGGGTTATCTGCTACAAAATAGCGCACCATGAACTCTTACTAAGAGTGGATTTCTGCTGTTTTTTTGTAAATAAACTTGCGGGTGTAGTACACACGCAAACTACAAGGAGATTATTATGGAAATAATCAACAAAGTAAAAGGTTGGGCAGGGGCACTTGCAGAAGTTGGCATTAGTATTGCCGCTCTTATGATCGTAGTAGAAGTACTAGGTCTTGGTGCGATCCCGTTCTTTCCTGAAGTAAGCGTAGTAGCAAATGTAAGCAGTATGCTTTCAACGCTAGGCGCAGAAGGCCTAATGGGCTTGATTGCTATCTGGGTACTCTGGGGTATCTGGAACCGAAAGTAATCTAAGTTCAGCAGGTTGAAAACCAAACGGAAATCAACCTCCTTTTAACTATAACATGCCACTACAGCATGTCAATCTTTTTAATCCAACATTTGACTGGGACTCTAACCAACATCTGACTATTAATACTATTGTAGTAGTAATCTACGTTGTAAGTGGATTACTACTACTACTGTATGAGTTAGAGTTTTATTTACGGTGTCCGTTAAAATCACCTTCGATGTAAGTCTTAGCCATATGACACAATACACACAATGTATTAATATTGTCTTGTGTGTCTTTGCCACCTTGGCTCTTCAAGTGAATATGGTCACCATGCATTACGCCACGCATAGCTCTGTTTCGAATAAACGGATCTTCTACATCACCAAAACGAATTTCGTCTTCACGTGGATCATATCCGCATTTAGTACATTCCCAACCTCTGTAGAATGTGTGTGGACGTTCGGGCTTGCCCATTCCTCCATACTCACTACATTCTAACTGATGTTCTCTGCACAACACATTACTGCCTGGGCCGTCATATACACTTAGCTCGTTACAGCAATCTTCCAGCATACACTGTGGAGCTCTGCGGTATTGCTCCTTTAATACCGCATTGCTCTTTAGTTTATCGTTACTGTGATCACGTAATTTCTTAGTCATTCCACAAGTCCGATTTAATAACAGTGTAACCATTATTGGGTGTGTATGTTGGTGTTTTAAGATTTGTACTGCGCTTCATTTGTGCAATCAAAAACGGAATACCTGTACGCATCTCTGTTGTAAACCCTTTAAGCCCAAACTCTTTGTAGCTGTCTGGGTTAGCATTGGCATACCAACGAGTATAACTCAAACGCACCTTGCCCCAGAAGTCGCCATCTTCGCCAAAGTTTGCACCAAAGTAGCCTTTGGTAAAAGCTACCATTTCCAACAAATAGTCTTTGTCTACAGTAATCTTTTGTTCATAGCACAAGTTAAAGTATTCGTACAACTGCCTTGCTTCTTTAGCACGTACTGGACGCTCTTCATTCAGATATGACCAATAGTCTGCAAACATACGTGTTACTTCTGGATGCTTTCGAGTCTTTAGGCTTTTACTCATTAGCGTGTCAGCTAACAATGTAAACGCACCAGGTTCATCCTCGTCTCCAAACTTACTGTTGGTAGCAAACAAACCAGCTTGTGCAAAGTAATCGTTTTTTAATGCAGTGTCGGTCCATTCTTTATCTGTTGAACCGTCAACCTTAACACCATACACCATCTGCTTGTAGGTGTCGATAAAGTCTAGGCTTTCTTTTGCATCGCCGTTCAGCAAAATAAAGTTTCTGCGAATTTCTAATTTTTGGTGACTGCTGTAAACAACAACAGGGATCATTGCTTTTGCTGTGCGTTCTCCAAACACTTTGGTAAGGATAATGTATAGCGCAATACTAGTATGTTGACCATCCCATGCAATGTACTTGCCTGGTTGTTCTGGATCTTCATACACTTGAATTGCCATTACCATACTTTCACTGAAGTATGACAGTATCTTTAAGATGTGACGCATGTTAACTTCACGTTGCATAGTCTCATCAATTAAGATGGCATCCATACTAACGTTGATTGCGTTACACAATTTAATATCTGAAAATTTTGTCCAACCCCGTTCTGTGGGCGGGCTACAGTTGCGACGACGAAACTCGTCTACTACTGCTTCTAGTTGCGCTCTGAATTGGGGGGCTTTTGCGATTGCTTTTTCTAAGCGTTCTTGTAATGTAACGAAATTGCTCGTTTTTACATTATAAAGATCGTTGATCTTTTGTGCGTGGTTCATTTTGTTTTCCTTATACAGCGGGCACCTTGCCCATTAAGTTAGCGGTCCTACTCGACCATATACAAAGTAACACAGTGTAAAGGCTGTGTCAACCTTTTTCTACTCCATTTTTTAATAAATGTTTTGTAGCGTCTTTTACTCGTTCAGGATATTTGCCCAAGTATGTGCCTGCTAGCAGATCCATACGAGTTAGCAAATGTTTGTGAAAGTGTTCGATATCATCCCACTTAGCATGCATTTCTTTTGCCATACTATCAAACATACCATCACTTAAAAAAGAATCGTCAAGTTCATAGTAAGCATATGCCGCCATGAGATACCAAGGTACCAACATGTTGGGATTCGCATCAGTGATAGTTTTACACTCTGTATCCAAGTTCACGTAGCATATTCTGAGCCATGCTCAGATCCTCTTCGGCACGAACGCCTTCTATTTCTATTATGATCAATTGCACAAGAGTGTCTAGCTCTTGTTTACGAAAAATTGGCAGTGTATCTCTGAACCTTTGTAGTTGTTCAGCATTTTCAAAACTCCAAATTTTATTCAGCATTTCAACTTGTTGAGCAGTAAGATCTTCAAGTACTACTGGAACACTATCATCTGTCATTGTATATTCAATTCCAACTGGTGTCCATAACCAAAGTAAACATTGTTTTCTTCGCGGTTCTTTTCAGGTGTAGTCCACCCAACGCCGTTAAGGCCGCACCATACATAACCATTGTGCTGTTTGTAAACTTCATATGCTTGTGTAACAGTCATGTTTTCATCCATGTGATTGTCCATAGCATTAATTAGCCAGTCAAGTGTTTTACCATAAAACTGAGCTCTACGATTTAAAACAGTCATTGCACCTTTGATTTGCATTTAGTACTCCTTAGTCTAGTAAAGTTTCAAAAGCATTCTCATTTACATAAGATGCTGTTTCGTCTAATTCGCTGAACGCTTCTAGTTCAACATCAGTTAGTGGCGTACCATCTAACTTTTCTGCACTTTCTACATATGCATCACAGAAATCTGGGTAGTCGTTCATATCAACGCCACCAAGTTCTATATTTGTTACTTCATTAAATTTTATTTTCATATATAACTCCTCTTTGTTTAACTTACTCTTATAATATACAGCAAGACGTCTTGGTTGTCAACCTTTTTATACAATACCTAATAGAGATGCAATAACAGAACCTGCAATAACACCAACTAATCCCCAAGCTAGTACACCTAACTCTCCTTCAGGTGTTTGGGGGTTAACAAATTTAGTTCCAATTAGGCCACCTATAAATGCGCCTGTGGCTACTGTTGCAAAAAACATTATAACATTTCCATTTCAAAACGTGCTTCTGAATCAGCTTCTTCACGCATTTGAACACGTATAGCTGTTACGATTTCATTAAATGCTTCGTAAAAAGCTGCTGTTCCGTCAAACAATTTGTTACACTCATCAAACGCATCTGCATCAACAAAACTCCAGTTAATGCTACCATCAGCGTTCCAGTTGTCTGAATCGAAAGTTGCAGTGTTAATTGATTCTTGTAATGTTGCATAATTTGACATGTTGTAATCTTTCTATTTGTTTAACTTATACTACTAATATACACTAAGATGTCTTGGTTGTCAACCTTTTTCTTTAAATATCAGCTTTATTTTTCACATTACGTATTTAAATACGTATAGTACTACTAGTACATGAGTGAGAGTGACAAGTATGATAGATCCAGTTTCAGCAATAGGCATAGCCACGGCGGCGTATCGTGGCATTAAATCAGCAATAGACACCGGAAAAGAACTGCACGATATGGCAGGCACACTATCGCAGTGGGCAGGCGCAATGAGTGATTTAGACTTTTCACATAAACAAGCACAAAATCCACCAATGTTTAAGAAACTGTTTGGTTCAAGTCAAATAGAACAAAACGCCCTAGAAATTTGGGGACACAAACAGAAAGCAAAAGAAATGCGTGAAGAAATGAGAACGCACATCAGCTTTTTTTACGGCCCAAGTGCTTGGGATGAAATTGTACGCATTGAAGGTGAAATGCGTAAAAAACGTGCTGCTGAAGTTTATGCAAAAGAAGAACGCAAACAAGTTATTTTAGAATGGATTATAGGATTGTCTCTTGCAGTAGTATTATTAACAGTTGTTGGCTTTATTACTTGGCTTGTAGGTGTAGGGCAAGGTAGATGGTAAATTGATACATGCATTTATACTAATTGTCCTGATAGCTGACAAACAAGAGCCTAGTCCCATGTATTTCAGAAGTATTGATGTGTGTCAATATTATGCCAAACGTATACCTAGACAGTATGGCAACTATGGAAGCAAATACGAAGTGCCTGCTGAACATAGAGTCACAGCATATTGTAAACCTAAAAAAGTGAATCCACAAACTACAGTAGTTTATGATCGCTAGGCAATAGCATATTTTTTCATTTTAGTTTGAATACGTTCATATCTAAATTATACTTTTTAATTTTGTGTATAAGAAGTGTCCTACCCATGCCTAACTTTTCAGCCGCTTGTTTCTGATTTCCTTCTGTTTTGTATAATGCATCAATAATTGCATCTTGTTCAACCTGTGCAAGTCTTTCGTGTAGTACTTCTGGGAAGTTTTCTTTTACAATGTCAAACACGTCTAGTGCTTCCCAAAGAGCATCTTGCTCTTGCTTCATTCGTTCTCGTTCTTGTTCACTTTTAATAATAATGTGCTTCAGATGTTTGGGTTCCATGCTTTCCTCGATAAATAGTTGTATAAAATACGCATTTTTTTACCTATTGGTGTAAAAATATTTACACCTATTCATAAATAATAACGGAGAGTGACTATGAAAAAATTGTTATACGCCATATGTGCCTTTTTTATACTGGTGCCTGCGTATGCAGTAGCTGAATTAACTTGGGGCTTTAAAAGTCCTGCGTTTCACTACGGCAATGGTTACAGTACACATGTACTTAGCGTAGAACAATTACAGTTTAATCGACAAGAAGACCTCCGTAAAGAAGCTGAAGCTGAAGCTGCCAGAATAGAACGTGAATTGGATAATAGTGTATTAAACAAATTTATACGCAATTTAGAATCACGTATCTATGCTACACTATCAAAACAAATGGTAGACAACATGTTTGCTGAATGTGGAGATACATGTAGCAACACAGGTACAGCAGAAGTAGAAGGGAATACTATTACGTGGAGCAGAGATCCAACGTCAGGCGATATTACATTAATTGTAGATGGCCCAGACGGCTACACAGAAATAACTATTCCGGGTGCGGGAGACTTTAACTTTTGATTAGAAAATTAGCAATATTAATCACTTTTATTGCTTTATCTGGATGTTCTGGCTACAATGCAGCTAAGAATATTAAAGATAATGCAGGACCTGCTAGACTACAAAATAGTCCAGAACAGATGCGGTTGGATGCTGTACCTGAACTGGATGGTAAAAAGATAACTATCGCCGTTTACAATTTTATGGATAAAACCGGACAACGTAAACCCAGTGATAGATTAGCGAACTTGAGTAGTGCAGTAACGCAAGGCAGTGAAGTATGGGTAATAAAAGCACTACAAGATGTAGGTGGCGCAAGCTGGTTTGATGTAGTTGAAAGAGTTGGTTTAGATAACTTGGTCAAAGAACGTCAATTAATACGTAACACCAGAGAAGTGTATGAAAAAGAAAAATCGACTGGTCCTACTCCGCTCAAGCCTATGTTGTTTGCAGGCTTATTACTGGAAGGCGGTATTGTTGGATACGACAGTAACGTTGCAATGGGAGGTGCAGGAGCACGTTACCTTGGAATAGGAATGCAAGACGAATATAGAATAGATACAGTGACCATAGTAATTAGATTAGTAAGTGTTAGCACAGGTAGAGTAATGTTAAGTGTTGCCACAGAAAAAACTATTGCTAGTTATAGATCAGGTACAGATGTGTTTAAATTTTTAGACCTTGGTACCAAGATTGTTGAAAGTGAAATTGGTTGGAGTGTCAATGAACCAGTGAACTATGCAGTGAGAGCTGCAATAGAAGCAGGGGTGGTTGAAATGATCTATGAAGGCGAGAGAAAAAATTATTGGAAATTCAAACAGTTCGGACAACAATAGTTTAACCAAATAGAGAGTGAACGCAATATGAAAAATTTTATTTTAAGCAGTCTACTTATTTTGTTAGTTACACCTGCATTAGCGAATGAGATTTATATAACCCAAGTTGGTGATGGTCTAGACTTAGACATTACACAAGATGGTTCTGGTAACGATTTTGGTGATAGCACAACAGATGTCTTACTAAATGGAGATGACATGACTTTTGCTATTACACAAACAGGCAATAACAACGATATAGCAGCAGTTATTAAAGGTGCTAATTACACAGGTACATGGACATTTACAGGAAGTACCAACACTGTTGATTTAAAGTGTAGTAGTGCAAGTGCAGGTAACTGTGAAACTGTAACGCTAAACATAACCACAACAGGTGATGACAACACATATGATTTTGATATAGGTGAATCAGCAGATGCTGACGCAACATCAATATCATTTACTGTAACAGGTGATGATAACATTGTTAATGCCGTAGTAGACGGTGAAAGTGCTGCAATTACAGTAGTATCAAACAATAGTACTAGCTTGTCAACTAATAGTACAGCAGGTGATG
>Ga0209374_1001413_pt1 | contig 23380 bp, 20 predicted proteins | sample SaaInlLV_DNA_10m_FD_184683 | JGI IMG/M metagenome (GOLD analysis project Ga0209374, IMG submission 184683) | Marine microbial communities from expanding oxygen minimum zones in the Saanich Inlet - SI075_LV_DNA_10m (SPAdes) (version 2) | ecosystem: Environmental > Aquatic > Marine > Unclassified ... | reverse complement strand
CTCTGGCATCGCCACTACCATTCAGGACACAGGTCGCTCAGGGTATCAGCAGATCGGCATCCCACCGAGTGGCGCCATGGACAAATTTGCCATGCTGATGGGACAGCGTCACCTTGGGCATCGCAATAATGAAGCCGCGTTGGAGTTTGCCTATGGAGATTTGGCTTTTAAAACATCGCACCCTTGTCGCTTTGTTGTGACCGGTGCGCCCGCACTCATTACGATTGGCGACGCAACACACCACAGCGGCTCGTTGGAGCACACTGAAGCAAACCAGATGGTCGACATCCATACTAGCGGACACGGCGTCTATAACTACCTCCACGTTGCTGGGGGAATTGCCATATCAACCTGCTTGGGGAGCCGGAGTACTTCTCCCCGAGAGCGCATTGGGGGCCTCGAAGGCAGATACCTGCGTGACGGAGATATCCTGCCTTTGGGACCAGAGAGCAAAGATTACGAGGCATTAGATTCAATAATGCCAAGCACCCGTCATCGCGACACACTGTCTCTCAGGTTTATCCCCGGATTCCAATTCGATCAGTTCTCTGAGACAACGCGACAGAAGCTGATTTCACAGGTTTTCTCTGTCACCCCCCGAGCAAACCGAATGGGTATCGCGCTTAGTGGGGATCCTGTCGACACGGGCATACAGGCGTTACTCTCTGAAGCCACCTGTTACGGTGCCATACAAATACCACCAGATGGCGATCCAATTGTTTTACTCAATGATCGCCAAACGGTCGGCGGCTACCCCAAAGCAGGGGCCGTTATCAGCGGTGACTGCCATCGCTTGGTTCAATCTCGCCCCGGTCAACGTGTGCGATTTGTCGCCATTACGCCCCAAGAGGCGGATCGAGTTGCTTGGCTCGAGCATCACTACCTCGAGACAAAATTATCGTGACGCACCATATGGCCAAGGAAACCATTGAAGCCATTGAAATGCTGCTCATACAACATGATCACAGAGGCATGAGCCGCATCCGGCAGGCACTCAATCCAGGCTATCTTGGAAGGGCCGCTGAGCTACTGAGAACGAAACGGGGGACGGCCTATATCGTGACTGGATTTCCAGTGGCTGGCTCGTTTGAGACGGATGGACCCGCGGGCGCAATGGCGCTGTACCGGCTTTGTGAGCGAAACCATCTGAGACCCACTATCTTATCGGATCCTGCTGTTACCCACTGTCTCAGCCCGAACTACCGCACCATGGAGTTGGCCACGGGCACAACAGAACACCTCCGCCAGTCTGTTAAGGATCTTTACCAAAGCGCACCTCCCGCTTTGCTAATCAGCATTGAAAGACCGGGCGCCGCCATGGATGGAAAGTATTACAACATGTCCGGTACTGATATTACCTCTGAGTGCGCGCCCGCTGAGCCCTACTTTGAGCTTGCTGCTTGCCCGACCATCGCGATTGGTGATGGTGGCAATGAACTCGGTATGGGTAAAGCCATAGAAGCGCTGAAGGGTCTGGACATACATCCCGCCACGAGCATCTGCGACGAATTGTTAGTGGCTGACGTTTCTAATTGGGCGGCCTATGCAATTTGCGCACTGGCTTACGCTCAAAGCGGGGCCATACCCGACTTAGGCGCCGATATTCGTAATGACCTCGCTTTTTTGGTGGAGTCTGGCGCAGTGGATGGCGTTACCGGTAAGCCTACCGCTACTGAAGATGGGTTTGCTGAGGGCGCTGGTAACGTACTCATCGACCACATCATCACTTTGCTTTATCAAGAGTGCACACTATGACCATGGCATATCTGAACGGCGAGTTTTTACCGCTTCATGAGGCAAAAATATCGCCTATGGATCGGGGGTTCCTCTTTGGAGACGGCGTTTATGAGGTAATACCTTGTTACGTCGGGAAAACAGTGGCACTGCAGTACCACATGGATCGCCTCAGGCACTCGCTTCACGAAATCCAACTCCCCATCGCGCCATCAGATTCGGATCTGGAAGCTATCCTAAAGGAACTGATCATTCAAAATGGTAACGGCAATGTGGGCATCTATCTGCAGATCACTCGTGGCGTGGTCGAGAAGCGGCAACACGCCTTCCCCGAGCGCGCTTCGCCAACCGTGTTTGCTTACACCTTTCCCATCAATCCTCCATCGAATGGCGCAGCAGATAATGCGACCTGTTTTACCACGGTGACCCGCGCGGACACGAGATGGGCCAGATGTCATATCAAGTCCACCGCCCTGCTGGGCAACGTGCTTCACATGATGGAGGCGGTAAACGAAGGAGCAGAGGAAGTTTTGTTGTTTAATGAGCAAGACTTACTCACCGAGGCTGCGGCATGCAATGTTTTTATCGTAAAAGACGGCCAAGTTCTCACCCCCGAGCTGGATCATCAAAAGCTACCCGGCGTGACCCGCCGCCTCTGTCTCGAACTACTCGAAAAATATACGGATTGGCAGGTGCGGGTTGGGCCCGTCAGTCGCGAAGCAGTCATGTCGGCTGAGGAGGTCTGGTTGAGCTCATCGACCAAAGAGCTGGCACCCGTAATCGCCATCGATGGTAAACCAGTGGCAGATGGCAGACCCGGGAGCTATTGGTCTGCGGCACAGCGGCTTTTTCACCTTCATCGATTCGACATAAACTGATGACCAGATCCACCTCTGTTTTCATTGATCTCGCGGCCATTGGCGATAACATCACCGCGCTTAAGCGCTCCCTCGAGGAGAGCCGCTTTATGGCAGTCGTCAAGGCAGATGCATACGGTCACGGCGCAGTCTCTGTCGCTCGACATATTGAGAAAATGGTAGACGCTTACGCCGTCGCATTCACCGAAGAAGCCGTTGAGCTGCGCACCGCGGGAATCATTAAACCGATCCTAATACTGGAGGGACCTCACTCGGAAAATGACGTGGCCATTGCTGCAAAACAGGACTTGTGGCCCGCCGTACACGATCTCCGCCAAATTGAATGGTGCAGAGCTCATCAGCGTCCGCTTTCCCATATTTGGATCAAAATCGATACTGGAATGCATCGTCTTGGGTTCGCCCCTGAGCAACTTCACAGCGTTCAGCAATCGTTAGAAGGGGCGGGCTGTCGTCGTTTAACCTTGATGTCGCATTTGGCATCCGCCGAGTTCCCTGACAGCTCAATTACCACACAACAACTCAATCTGTGGCGACAAATTGTCTCTGATTGGCCAAGCGACGTAAGCCTATGTAACTCGGCAGCGAGCCGTCTGGGCCTTGCCACCAAAAACGACTGGGCAAGAGTCGGCTATGCAATGTATGGCGGCCTGGTGAAAGATTTATCCAGCAACTCAGAACTCAAGCCGGCCATGCGTTTTGAAACTGCGGTATTGGCGGTCCGGCGGATAGCTGCCGGCGAGGCTGTCGGGTACGGCGGTCATTGGATTGCTCGGCGAGACAGCCTGATTGCTACCCTGCCTGTGGGCTACGGAGACGGCTATCCCTGGGCCGCACAGAACGGCACGCCGATAGAAATTAACGGCTCCCTCGCCCCTCTTGTCGGGCGAGTATCGATGGACATGTTAACCGTTGACGTAACAGACTGTGATGACGTGGAAATCGGGACGCGGGCAATCCTCTGGGGACACAACCCAGGTGTAGACGAGGTGGCAGCAGCCAGTGGCACCATTGGCTACGAACTGATGACGCGAATGACGGGGAGAGCTAAACGATGCTACGAAAAATGAGCTCCCACTTGCAGGACCACATTTCCACCCACGTTGCCCTCGCCTATGGAAACGTCACAACCCACATTAATGACTGATAACAGCCAAAAAACAGACGAGACCTTAGCGGCGATTGATCTGGGAAGTAACTCATTCCATCTGATGATCGCCAAGTCCCAATTTGGCGAGCTGAGACCCGTTCACGCTCTAGCGGAGAAAGTTCAACTAGGCGAAACCGATGACGCGGGCATGCTCACTCCCTCTGCGATTACCCGAGGCCTGACTTGTCTCGAACGTTTTAAGCAACTCATTGACAGCACTTCGCCCGAGAAAATACGTATTGTGGGCACCAACGCACTGCGGCGCGCAAAAAATCGACAAGCTTTTATAGATCCGGCCGAGCAAATAATGGATGCCCCTATTGACGTTATATATGGACGCGAGGAGGCCCGGCTGATTTATTTGGGGGTGGCCCACACCCTCTCCGATGACGCAAACGTCAGATTGGTCTTGGATATTGGCGGAGGCAGTACAGAATTTATTTTAGGTGAGCGCTTTGAGCCAAAAAGACTCGAGAGTCTCCAGATGGGATGTGTATCCTATGGCCGACGATATTTGCCAGATGGCTTTATTCATCGTGAAGGTTTTGAGGCCGCCTACCAAAGGGCACGCATTGAGGTGTCGCATATTCGACGCGGCTACCACAGCAAAGAGTGGCAAGAGGCTGTCGGATCCTCCGGCACTCTTCGCGCCATAGAGACACTGATATCAACGGCTGGTTGGCGAGATAGCGGGATTGATCGGGATTCCCTAGAAAAGCTGAAGCGGGTACTGCTTGCTTTCAAGCATGTTGAAGAGATCAGTCTAGACGGCCTCAACGATACGCGAAAAGGCGTTGTCACCGCAGGATTAGCCATCACTCTTGGAATCTTCGATGGCCTACAAATAGAGGAGATGCGCACCTCGCCGGGCGCTCTCCGAGAGGGCGTCATTTACGATCTGATCGGCAGGTTCGGTCATGAAGACGTGCGCACTCGTACCGTCTCAGCTATGCAACAACGCTACAAAGTTGATCAACATATTGCTGATCTGGTCTGCCGCCGCGTGGAGACATTAGCATCGGCGACCTTATCGGAGTGGCGTCTGCTGGGTAGCGAGGTGGATCTTTTGATATGGGCAGCAGCCATGCATGAAGTCGGCGCTGCCGTGTCTCAGAAAAACTACTCTCAGCACTCAGCCTATCTTGTCCTCAATAGCGATTTACCGGGGTTCGCTCAACAGGACCAAGAGGTCATGGCCGCGCTCATCTCTGGACTAAGGGGAAAGGTTCGCTCGGAGATTCTGGACTCTATTCCCAGTCGGAAAAGGGCTAATGTGGTGCGGATGATGATCTTGCTGAGACTGGCGGTCACTCTGAAGCACGTTGAGGAAATGGAAGACATTCCTGACCTCTCAGTATGCGCGAGCGGTGAAACGCTTACCCTGACCTATCCTCAAGATTGGGGCGAAGCCCACCCACTGACAATTTGGGAAATACAGCAGAGTAAACCGTCTTTCGAGAAACTAGGCATCACAGTCTCCCTCAGCGCCCTCACCTAGAATAGCGCAGCGCTATAGGTCGTAGCCCCTCTCGTCATGCAGCACGATATCCAACCCGGCCGTTTCATCGTCCTGATCGACCCTCACGGTTACCATAGCGTTAACAACTCGGAGTAATATCCAACTCATCAGCGCGGTGTAGGCAAACGTCGCGCCAATACCCGTGAGCTGTATCGCCAGTTGCCCAGTAATAGTCTCGACGCCATCGGAGAAACCATTACCACTGAATAACCCCAAAGACGGGGAGCAGAAAATACCGGCCATCACCAACCCCAGCATTCCTCCGACTCCGTGCACCGGGAACACATCCAAGCTGTCATCAATACCGAGCCGATTCTTCAGAGTAATCGTCGCGAAATAGCAAATCACGCCCGCCGAGAGCCCGATGACAACTGCACCAGCTGGACCAACAGAGCCGGAAGCGGGTGTGATTGTGCCTAAACCTGCAACCATGCCAGTAACAATCCCCAACACAGAGGGCTTACCGTGGCGGATCCACTCCATGCCCATCCAGGCGAGGGAGCCACAGGCGGCCGACAGATGCGTGACGAGCATCGCCATCGCCGCGCTGCTGTCCGCCGCTACCGCAGATCCAGCGTTAAAACCGAACCATCCAACCCACAGCATCCCCGCGCCCGTCACGGTCATAGTCAGGTTATGTGGCGGCATCGCTGTTTGACCAAAGCCTCGTCGTCCCCCCAGAGATAGTGCGGCTACCAGAGCCGCTACCCCCGCTGTGATATGCACCACGGCGCCCCCTGCAAAATCCTGAAGACCCATCTCACCCAACCAGCCACCACCCCAAACCCAGTGACACACCGGGGCGTAGACCAGTATCAACCACAGCGAGCTGAATAACAGCATGGCCGAGAACCGCATACGCTCAGCGAAACCACCCACGATTAGCGCGGGGGTAATAACCGCGAAAGTCAGCTGAAACATGACAAACAGGGTCTCAGGGATCGACCCGCTAACGCTTTCCATCGACACTTTCGCCAGAAACAGATTACCCAAATCACCCACCCAAGGGCCCTGCTCAACACCCGCAGAGCCGAAGGCAAGGGTGTAGCCCACAACAAACCACAAAACCGACATTAGCGCTGTCAGCGCAAAGCACTGCATCAGAACAGAAAGCACGTTCTTTACTCGCACCAAACCCGCATAAAATAGTGACAAACCAGGAATCGTCATAAAAAGCACAAGGGCCGTAGACGTTAGCATCCAAGCGGTATCAGCGCCCGAAATCGTCTCAGCCGCAGCCATTGGCGACACAACGGCGGCGAGCAGCCCGGCGGAAAATAAAGCGTTAGATCGACTGAACAGTGCAGACATGGATAAAGACCTCGAAAAATCTGCAACGTAGTGTGCCATAACGGGCGCCCGCACCCCAAATACCAAAACAGAAAAAGTGAATTCATGGCGATTGTGAATCGGTTAAGCCCCCATTATTCTGCAATCGCTGTCTATGGATGCCCCATGTATGAACTTCCATCCCCCTCAACGTCGTTTTCTCGTCTACTTTATCTCGTTGCTTTTTAGCGCTATTGCTCTAGCCGATAATGGCGCATCAAAAAATGTCATCTTGATCATCGGTGACGGATTCGACGACCAACATGTAACGATGGGACGCAACTATCTGGCCGGCATGAGCGGAACGCTTACTCTCGACAAGCTGCCGTTTCGTGGCGCGGTGCAGGTTGAAACTTTGTCCGCCGCCGGTCAGCCCGTGTATGTCGCCGACTCTGCGAACACCGCCACCGCAATCGCTACTGGCGCAATCACCAGTATCGGCAGAGTAGGAACAGACATTCAAGACAGGGACCTCCCGACTATTGCCGAGCAGGCGATCGCGTCGGGACTGCGTGTAGGGCTGGTTACCACCTCCTCAATAACAGACGCCACCCCAGCCTCCTTTCTTACCCATGTTTCTTCAAGGAGCTGCGAGGGCCCAGAAGAGATTCTGGGGAGCACCTATTACGGGGTTCCTCAACCAACTTGCCCACAGGATGCCCTGCAGAGCAATGGACCAGGCTCTATCATCGAACAGTTGGCCGTCAGCGGTGCGCACGTACTTTTCGGTGGTGGCGAGAAATTTCTGGGCCAGATAACGGCTAGGGGTGAATCAGTGCGCTCACTGGCAGAGCGCAATGGCTTGCACGTACTGACCGAACCTGACGACCTCAAGAATCTGCCGACCCATCAAGCGGTAATGGGTCTTTTTGACAGTGAAAATCTTGAAGTGAGGTGGCGCGGTACGGACGGACGACGCGCGGAACTCACCGAGACTAGTTGGCTCCACAACGTGTCAGATTATCTCGGCGAGGCAAAGGAACCCGAATTAATAGCCTGCGAACCTAATCCCGCATTTGAGGCCACTCCCGAACTCGCATCCATGACAGGTGCCGCTTTGCGCCAACTTTCTACAAATAATCCAAGAGGTTTTTTCCTCATGGTGGAATCTGCCTCAATTGACAAGCAAAGCCACAAGCGCGACCCGTGTGGGTCAATCGGAGAAGTTGCACAACTAGAGGAGGCACTTGCGCTGTCGCTGGAATTTGCCCGTCTACATGGCAACACCTTGATTATTGTTACTGCAGACCATGCCCAGGCCGCCCAGATCTTGCCGGAACCCAGCCTATATTCAGATTATCCAATCCCCATTTATTCTCCAGGACACACTGCGAGACTGAGAACAAGGGAGGGTAGCGTTATGCGCATCAATTACGCCACGAACAACGGGTTCAGTGAAGAACACACAGGCGCAAATGTTCCACTCTTCGCGAACCGAACAGATCAAAAATTACTGACGCCTTTTATTAAACAGAGAGATCTACATGATGTGATAGCGGCTTTCCTGCTTGGCGAGGGCGCTAGTGGACAGGTCAAAGATTAATCCAAGAATTGAGCGCCTTCAGACGAAACTCTGTTCCCGCCGCACTTAAAATGACGCTATCCGCAAGGATTTCAATGACCCGGATCGCATCACTGCTCTCCCCTGCCCTCAACCGACTGCCGTTGAGCTCGACGAAGGTCGCATCATCGCCGAGATATTGGTGCATGCTATAAACGATCGTGGGCACCATGTCCTTTTGCTGCTGCGTCAAATTTTCAAGTAGCGGTACCACGTGCGGAGAGAGCCCCGCATCACCGGTCTCAAGAGCCAACCGCTCCATTACCTTTTGAAGATCTAACGCCGCAGGCGCAGCAAGTGGATCTATTGCCGTGACCGAGGAGCGCTTAGGGGCCACTTCGCCCTGATCTGGCAACAGCCCGACGGCCCGTGCGACATCCGCCTCACCTCGTTGATCAGCTGCCTGAGGTTCAGACTCTCCAGCGTCGACCCACATCGCTCGGTTCAGTGCGGTCAGCTCTTCAGAACTGAGGCCCGGCGGTCGGCGCAACGCTTCACTTTGAGATGCATTAGTACCGCCAGTTTCGGGCAGTCGGCCGCTTTTTGATCGCATCTCTCTCTGGTGCTCACCTCTTGATTGGGCTTGATCGGCGGTCAACTGAACACCCGGCTCATGCATCGCAGGCCTATCTACGGCTACCTCTGCAAGAGGATAACCCTTTTCTTTGGCAGCTCCAGACTCAAACCATCCATACCCAAGTCCGATCAGCACTGCTGCCGCCAGACACGCAACCCATCCGATAAGCCCCATGGGAAATCGCTTTCGATCGATCGACGGTTCATCCACCACCGAGATCTGGGGTGTTATCTTTTGCTCGGTTTCAGAACGCTTCAGCGCGTCGAGTATCAGCGACATGGCTCGGCACCTATTCGACTATTGATCTGCTCGGTCGCAGATGAAGCCGACCAGCCTCGCCCTAACTCATCGTTCAAGGCCTGCAAGGTTCTCACTCCAATAACTCCATCCACCTCCAGACCTGCGGCAGCCTGAAAGGCCATCACGCGTTGCTGCAGTGCAAGAGTGAACACGTCAAGCGGCGGCGCAGGCAGATTATCCAATATGGCGAAGGCCTCCACAATTTGGCGCACAACCGAACCCTCGTCACCAAGAACGAGTGGCCCAGTCCAGCCATCGGGACTCCGCCAAAGATAACGAAATCGATGCAGCCAACTCTCTGTCAGAGCTGAGAGTGGAACCTCGCATGCAGACACTCCGTTCCAAATAAGCGCGACGTTTCCTTTAATCCGCAGCAAGACAGTCGCCGCAGCAAAGCCATCGGGCTTACGAAGCTCCAACAAAACAGGACGCTGCATTGCCACCACCTCATCCCAGACATCGGATTGCACGAGCTCGCATTGCCAGCCCGTTGATACCGCCGCCGCACATAAACTCCCCATGAGAGGCTCATCAAAGCGCAGACGCCAGAACGCATCATCGGCTTGCGCTGGATCCAACTGCCATTCCGGAAGTGTTAAGGACGGCGGCGCGGCGACCGGCAGTGTGGCATCACTCGCCGCATCGTTCGGCTCCTGTGGCGCTGACGCGATAGGATTCGCATCATCGAGCACGGCAAGTTGTTCAGGGAAAATGTACGCGGAAACACTGGCTAACACGATGCAGACCACAAACAGTGCGATCACAATACCCTGCCAGAAACCTCGCGCTCGTCGATTCGTTTCGTCGCCCACGCCAAGAGCTTCCCGCGCCGCATCCCGCACCAAGGCTTTCGAAACCGTCGCTTGCGCTCTTCCGTAAGCACCCGTCATCGCCCGGTCACAGACCAAATTGATCAAACGGGGAATTCCCTCGGTCAATCGATACACTTCGCGCAACGCCGCATCACTAAATACCGATCGATTGTCCCTCAGACCCGCGATCTGCAGCCTGTGGCGAATATAAACTACCGTCTCATCGAAATTCAGCGCTGTAAGGTTAAATCGCGCGGTTATTCTTTGGTTCAGTTGTCTAAGCTCCGGCCGTGCCAACATCGCGGCCAACTCCGGTTGACCAATCAGAATAATTTGTAACAACTTTCGCTCGTCAGTCTCAAGATTGGTGAGCAATCTAATTTGTTCCAAAACATCAAAATTAAGATGCTGAGCCTCATCGATCATCAGCACCGTCCTTCTGTCAGCCGAATAATTGCTCAGAAGAAATTGATGCAGCGCATCGGTCAGCACCTTCAGGCTAGCGGTGCTCTTGGGATATTCGATTGCCAATTCATCACACACCGTGGCAAGTAATTCGACTGCGCTTAGAGCAGGATTCAAAACAATCGCGATATCGGTATCTTTAGGCAGCTGCTCGAGCAGGCATCGATTGAGCGTGGTTTTTCCTGTCCCGACTTCTCCAGTTAGCAGAATAAATCCGCCGCTACCTCCAACACCGTATAACAGGTGAGCTAGGGCGTCCCGATGCTGCCCACTCATGAACAGATATCGGGGATTGACCGCGATAGAGAAAGGAGGTTCAGCGAGACCGAAGTATTTGTGGTACATGCAAATAGACTCGTCCTGCTGCGTTTGGATACGCCACGATATGTTGGCATATAATATGTCGTAATGCCGTGGTGCGAGCGTTAGTATGCGCCCCATCAGGCTCACTGCACAGTGGCATCGAATAGCGCGCAGTGAACCAGGGGCCCCACTACCAGAACCCATAGCGATGTACACAAAGATTACGCGTACTTAAATTTTTTTGTAATGAGGAGAAAGACTTCATGGCCTTGCCGCCCAAACTTCAGGGCGCTCTGCAACTACCGGTTGTAGGAGCACCACTCTTTATCATTTCCAATCCCGATCTCGTCATTGCACAGTGTAAAGCCGGCGTAGTCGGCTCTTTTCCGGCACTCAACGCACGTCCGGAACCAGTCTTGGAAGAGTGGTTACAGCGCATCACTTCAGAGCTTGCGGCGCATGACGCCGAACACCCAGAAGCCCCGGCCGCGCCATTCGCCGTTAATCAGATCGTCCATGGATCTAATTCCCGGCTCAAGCACGACATGGACATGTGTGTGAAATACCAAGCACCCATTGTCATCACTTCTCTCGGCGCAAAAGAATGGGTTAATGAAATGGTCCACAGTTATGGCGGCATTGTCTTCCACGATGTCATCAATAATCGATTTGCGAAAAAGGCAATAGAAAAGGGGGCTGACGGGCTCATCGCTGTGGCTTCTGGCGCTGGAGGACACGCGGGTACGACATCACCCATTGCACTCATTCAAGAAATACGTGAGTGGTTTGATGGCCCGCTGCTGCTATCGGGTGCCATCGCAACGGGCGACGCAGTTCTCGCCGCGCAGGCCATGGGCGCAGACCTCGGATATATCGGCTCTGCATTTATCGCGACCGAGGAAGCAGACGCAGAGCATGCCTACAAACAAGCCATTGTCGACTACTGCGCAGACGACATCGTCTATAGCAACTTATTTACGGGTGTTCACGGTAACTATCTCAAGCCGTCCATTGAGGCGGCCGGACTTGATCCAAACAACCTTCCCGAAAGCGATCCGAGCAAAATGAACTTTGGCTCGGGCGGTGATACCGACGCCAAAGCTTGGAAAAACATCTGGGGCTGCGGACAGGGCATCGGCGCAATCAAAACACTCGGTACAACTGCCGACTATGTGGCTAAACTTCGCCATGAATATGACAGCGCGAAAGCACGGATCAATGCCTTATGAGTGACGCAAATCGAATCCCCCGGAGTCGCGACGACGATTACAGCACCGCGATTATCGAGCAGCGGCAGCTGTTCATCGAAGAACATACCGGCGCCTCATTGGATCACACAAAACGGTTCTCCTTCGACCCTCACGAAATGGAAAGCAACATTGAAAACTTTTGGGGTGTCGCGCAAATACCCATCGGTGTCGCGGGTCCTTTGCTGGTTAATGGCGAGCATGCTCAGGGCGAATTCTATGTCCCAATGGCCACTGTCGAGGGCACGATGCTGGCCTCCTACAACCGTGGCATGAAAGTCATTAAAGAGGCGGGAGGCGTACTCACCACCGTCTCTCAAGAATCCATGCAACGATCTCCCTGCTTTATTTTTAGAAACTCTCGCCAAGCCCGCGACTTCCAGCTTTGGCTCAAAGAGAACTTCGAGACAATTAAGGAAAAAGCAGAAACGACAACTTCGGTTGGCAAGCTTCATGAAATAGAGAGCTATCACGCCCACAGCATGGTGTTTACTCGCTTCGATTATTCAACTGGTGATGCCGCTGGTCAAAATATGGTCAGTCGCGCCACTTTCGCTGCGTGCGAGTGGATCAATCAGCAACGCCCGGAAATGCTGCACTATATGCTATCCGGTAACTTCGATACGGAGAAAAAAACCTCTTCGGTTAACCTTCTTAAAACGCGAGGACGCCGCGTCACTGCCGAAATTACGGTACCGCGCGAAATATTAATGAAGCATCTCCGCGTCGCACCGGAGCAGATTGCCTACGGCCAACAAATATCAACACTCTCCGCGATCCTGACCAACTCATCTAACAACGCCAATCATCCAGCCAATGCTTTAGCGGCACTCTACTTAGCTACGGGACAAGACGTGGCCAACATTGGCGAGTCGAATCAGTGTACGACTTATCAGCGAGCAACTCGTCAAGGTGATTTTTATTTCTCCATAACACTTCCCGCCCTCATTATGGCCACCTACGGAGGCGGCACCTCGCTCCCAACACAGCGTGAGTGTCTTCGGATGCTCGGCTGCGAAGGCCAGGGAAAAGCGCTCAAGCTATGTGAGATTGCCGCAGCGCTAGTCGTCGCAGGCGAGCTATCACTCTCTGGAGCGGCACGCGTAGACAAAACCACCCGTGTCAACGAATGGGTTGACGCCCACGAAAGACTGGGAAGAAATCGGTAGCACTATGAAGCGCTATTTCGTGAAACCGTCACTGCGATGTCTAGCCCTTCTGGTCCGTCGGCTATGGATTTACGGGTCGCTGTGCCTAGTATTTGCAGCCCCTAGCGGTATGGCTGAGAGAGAAGGCCATGTTGTCCTCGATACACCGTTACCTCAACCACACTGGGTACTGCCGCTCATCGCCAATGGCACTGGCTCCATCTCAAGCACAACGCACCTCGGCAAGGTCACCTATATTGACTTTTGGGCCAGCTGGTGCGGTCCCTGCCGCCTCTCGTTACCCGCTTTGAATCAGCTCAGCAAAGGCTTCGATAACGCTGATTTCAGGGTTATTGCTATCAGCGTGGACTATGTCGATGAGGACGCACTCGACTTTCTTGACCGCTACAGCGTCGACTACCCAGTCGCCATCGATACAAGCGGTGACCTAGGAAGAGCCTTTGCTGTGGCCGGCATGCCTTCTGGATATCTGATCGATCGAGCAGGCCACATTCGCGAGATTCATGTTGGTTTCCGGAAGGGAGACGAAGTGCTCCTCAAACAAAGCATCGCAGCTCTGATTTCGGAGTCCTAGGGAGCGCAGTTGCTGGCCCTTCAACAGCTGCCCCTTCAACAGAGTAAGCAGCCATCCGTTGCCTCATCAGTAACGTATTAAGCGTATGACTGAACCCGATATTCTTTACTACGATGGCGACTGCGCGTTATGCCAGCGCGAAATGACCCACCTTGCGCGGCTAAAATCCGATCAACTGGTTTTGCAGAATATCCATGACCTCGAGCCTGCAGCCGATATTCCAAGCCGGGAGTCCCTGCTCAAGTCACTGCACCTTCGGCGCGGCGGTGCCTGGACGGTTGGCTTGGACGCCAATATCGCCGCTTGGCAACATACACGGATTGGCGTCTTTTGGCGCTGGCTGTCATGGCCCATTGTAAAACCGGCGGCCAGCTGGCTTTATCAGCAGTGGGCACAGCGGCGCTTTGCAAAAAGATATCCGACTAGTGAATGATCGCGAAAACAGCTCAGTAGAGACGAGAAGCGTGCTGTCACCTAGTGACCTCTCAGCGATGGAGCGAACACCGCGTGCCATGCTCATAAATAGTCTGCCCGGATACAAGCCCGCGATGCTGGTTGGCACTTGCAACAGCGAGCGGCTTACCAATCTGGCGATCATCACCTCACACCTCCATCTTGGCTCGAACCCTCCGCTTCTCGCTCTGATTTTGCGGCCCTCATCGGGCCGCAGTGAACGCCACACTCTCGCTAATATTCTTGAGAACGGGAGTTGGACATTAAATAGTTTTACCCTGACAGAGTCCGCAATGGCGCATCAAACATCCGCTCCTTACCCGCGAGATGAATCGGAATTTAATACCTGTGGCTTTTCAGTCGAATGGAAAGAAGGTGTTACCTCTCCGTTTGCTGCTGGCGCTGCACTTCAGGTTGGCTGTGAGTTTCGCGAACATCATCCTATGGACATTAACGGCACTCACCTGCTGATAGGCGAAATCACCCACCTGAGCTTTCCTCCAGAGGCACAGCGAAGTGACGGCAGCCTAGATCTCACGCATATGGGCGTTGTCACAATCTCGGGACTTGATACCTACCTACTCCCCGCGACCAGCCAGCGATTCGCCGCGGCCAAGATCGACGTGGCACCGCGGCGTCTCTAAGTCGCCCAAGGACTCGTAACGAATTGGCGCTTAAGCTAGGCTACCGCCACACTGACGATCTCGATCGACACGGCGGACTTCAAAATAGTGCCGCCAACTTAAGGATTTTTCCGATGAATCGCCGATACCAACGTCTGCTAACCGCCATGGCAGCACTAATACTCAACCCTATTTCTATCGCTGTAATCGCCGAGGAGGTGCCTGAGCGTGCGGCCATCCCCACAGAATATAAATGGGATTTGAGCGGTATGTATGAAGACGCCAACGGATGGCGAGCGGATAAAACACGTTTCCTCGAAATGCTGCCCGGCGTAGCGCGTTTTAAAGGCAAATTGGGCGAGAGCGGGAGTCATCTACTCGAGGCGATCGAAGAGATACAGGCTGTCGAAGCCGTTATCAGCAACCTGTATGTCTATGCCGGCTTAAAGAGCTACGAGGACACCCGTATCTCTGCAAATGGCGCGCGCCTATCAGAAGCGCAAGGCCTTTATTCTCAATACCAGCAGGCGTTGTCTTATTTCTCTCCCGAGCTATTGGCGATCCCCACAAGCACACTGAGTCAATTCATCGAGACAACGCCGGGCCTGAAAATATATGCGCACTATTTGGATGAAATGGCACGCATGCGCCCCTATACCCTGTCAGAAAAAGAAGAAAAGTTGTTGGCAATGGCGTCAGACCCCTTGGATAAATTCGATAGCGTGTTCACTGCGATAGATAGCTCCGACTTGAGGTTTGGCACGGTCCGTGACGAGCAAGGTAATGAAGTGGAGTTGACCAGCTCTCGCTACGGCGCCTTTCTGCATTCAACCGACAGACGTGTGCGCGAAGAAGCCTGGAAAGGATTATTTAATGGTTATATGGCACTCAACCATACCCTTGCGGCTAATTACGAGGGTCATGTAAAGAGTAGAGTTTTTTTCGCTCGCGCTAGAGGTTTCGAGTCTCGTCTGCAGCATGCCACTTACAGTAACGCCATCCCGATAGAGGTTTTCGAAAATCTGATTGCCACGGCTCGAAAAGGGAGCGCGCCGCTGCAACGCTACTTGCGCTTGCGTCAAAAAATGCTGGGGGTCGAGCGACTGGAGATATGGGACATGTATGCACCCATAGTCCCTCCTACACTAAAAGATATTGATTTTGAAGAAGCCAAGCAGATCGTCGCTGACGCGCTTACCCCTCTGGGACAAGAATACATCGATGTTTACTGGAAGGGTTTCGATGAAGGCTGGGTCGATGCGATGGCAAACCGGGGTAAACGCGGTGGGGCCTATAGCTGGGGAACTTATACATCTAAACCTTACCTTTCGATGAACTATCAAGGCACGCTGAATAATGTATCGACGCTTGCCCACGAATACGGACATTCGATTCACAGTTATCTCACGCGACAAACCCAACCGCAGGTGTATGGCGACTACCGAACTTTCATTGCCGAGATCGCATCGATGACTAACGAGGCGATTCTCATGCAAAAAATGCTGAAAGAGGCAGATTCCGCCGTCGAGCGTGCCTACCTACTCAGCTCCTATCTAGACGAATTTCGGGGTGGGTTTTACCGGCAAGCGTCATTTGCAGACTTCGAAGCTAGAGCGCATGAACGAGTTGAGTCAGGCGCGGCACTGACCGCGGAAGTACTGAACGGCATCTATGCTGAAGTGTTCACGACCTATTATGGCGACGCCGTTCATGCAGATGAGCTCAACCAAATCGAGTGGAGTCGTATTCCTCATTTCCTGCGTAGCGACAATTTTTACGTTTATCAGTATTCGACCTCGTTTGTTGCCGCCACCGCACTGGCAAAGCAAATCCTCGAAGAAGGTGAGCCAGCAAGAGAACGCTATCTGACCATGCTCAAGTCGGGCTCAAATGATTATCCTATCGAACTTTTAAAAAAGGCCGGCATCGACATGACCACCGCCGCACCAATTGAGGCAACCATTGCCGCATTCGATGATCTCGTTGATCAACTCGAACGGGCCCTAGAAGAGATGGAGGGTACAGCCCTTGCCGATAGATGACTCGCAAGCGTCGACAGCCGGAGACTGCCAAACTTTTACAATCGCAATATTGAACCAATTGACGCTCTGACCATCTAAACTAAGGTAAGAAAAAATTGAACGAGTGCAATTCGATGAAAAACGGTAAACCCCAAGGGAGTGCGCAACCAAGGCTTTCGAGAGCACAGTCCGGAGCGTTTACGGCTCTCCAGTTGGCATTAATAATCAGTCTAATTCTGATGGTCGCGGGGGCTGCCTATTTCCTCGGCTTTAGACCAGCGCAAGACGCAGAGGAGATGGCCGAGCCCGCTACGACAACAAACACGCCAGCACCGTTACTTGAGCCCGCCATAGCAGCAGAGCCTCAAGCACCCGCAGAAGAGACACTCTTGGAGTCGCCTGAGCCATTGCCAAGTGAACCGATGTCGCCGGCACTGCCTACTCTGGATGAGAGCGATAATGTGGTCCGCGACGCGCTTGCGGCGATACCACTCGGAACGCCGGGCCAGCAATACCTGCTTTCCAGCAACATTGTTGAGCGCACCAGTAGCGCCCTCTACCTCATGGCGCAAGGAGATGTGCCCTACAAGATGATACCGATTGCACGACCAACAACCCCTTTTCCAATTAGCGACAATGGTCTTTGGGTCTCAGCGGATCCGCTGGGGTTCGCACGATATGACTCTTTGAGCAATTGGTTACGGCAAATCGATGTGACGGCGATCTTCGAGGCGCTTGAGTGGCTGATCCCACTGTTTAGAGAGGCCTGGAGCTTCTATGGTGAGACCCCTGACGCCTTTGATGGAGCCATAATAAACACCCTCGATTCAATTATCGCAACGCCAGAGGTAGACCTCACTGAGGCGCGCCTGATTCGCAAAGAAGCAGTGTGGATTTACGAAGACCCCGCCATCGAGGCGCTCTCGCCACTACAGAAACAGATATTGCGCATGGGCCCTGACAACGCATTGGTCGTCAAAGCCATCGCGGGACAGGCTCGCAGCATCTGGCTCGGCGCTGCGAATTAAGGGGTCCGCAGCCTCTATTTACTCGCCGGGGTCGCTATCTTTTTCGTCAGCGCTCACCAACGCCTGACTCAGTTCAGCGCTAAAGCCCCGGTACTGTAAAAATCGCAGCCGCTTAGCTTTTTCTTTTTGGCGGCTTTGGAAATCACCAACAATAGGCCTGCCTTGGTATTTCTTTTTGTACACGGCGACAGCATGAGTCGACCAACCAGCGGACCCGTCGCAAGCACCTGCTAACGCGCTCTCAGCTTGATCCTCGACTCCCTGCTTGCGCAGTTGCTCTCTTATTCGATTCGGGCCGTAACCTCTGCCGGCCAACTGTCTGGCTCTGGAGGCCGCGTACCGCTCATCACTTAGCAGCCCGTCGCGCTCCAAACCACGGAGCGCGACCTCAAGGTCCCTCTCCTGTATCGGGCGCCCCCGAAAACGCTTAAGCAGCTTAATCGAAAGTTCCTGAAAGCCATGCTCTCGCCGCGCCAGCAAGTCCATTGCCGCGCGGCGCAGCTCAAGCCCTGTTACTACCTCATGGAGATCGGCCATAGTAGCTGCCAAGAGGTCAAGACGACTCAGCCGTCTCTTTTATGTCAGCATCTGATTCAGCCACAGCCGATACCGGCTCGGACTCCACTGCCGCCAGTGGCAGCCCCATCATCTGATGCCGAATTTGATCTTCAATCTCTTTAGCAACCGCGCTATTTTCCTCCAGGAAGCGAGATGCGTTCGCCTTACCCTGGCCAATTTTGTCGCCCTTGTAGGCGTACCATGCGCCAGACTTATCCACGAGATTCAGCTTCACACCCCAGTCAATCACCTCCCCCATGTGATAGATGCCACTGCCGTACATAATCTGAAATTCAGCCTGCCTAAAGGGAGGTGACACTTTGTTCTTGACCACTTTCACGCGAGTTTCATTACCCACGACTTCGTCTCCTTCCTTTACGGCGCCAATCCGCCGAATATCCAGACGAACTGAGGAATAAAATTTCAAAGCATTACCACCGGTGGTTGTCTCTGGGCTGCCAAACATGACACCAATTTTCATCCGGATCTGATTGATGAAGATCACCAGGCAATTGGTCTGTTTAATGGCTCCCGTGAGTTTCCGCATAGCTTGGCTGAGTAGGCGCGCCTGAAGCCCGACGTGAGAATCCCCCATTTCGCCTTCAATCTCCGCTTTCGGGGTGAGCGCCGCGACAGAATCCACCACCAGCACATCCACCGCTCCAGAGCGGACAAGCATCTCTGCCACCTCCAGCGCCTGCTCTCCCGTGTCGGGCTGGGACATAATCAGGTCGTCTACCTGCACACCTAACTTTTCCGCATATTGCGGGTCCAATGCATGTTCAGCGTCAATGAATGCCGCTGTTCCGCCCGCTTTTTGCGCCTCAGCAATCACTTGCAGGGTCAACGTGGTCTTACCGGATGACTCTGGTCCGTAAATTTCAACGATGCGACCCTTTGGCAGACCGCCAATACCTAGCGCGATATCCAAACCGAGTGAGCCCGTGGAAATAGAAGGGATCGCAACCCGCTCCTGGTCACCCATCCGCATGACGGTTCCCTTACCGAACTGACGCTCGATCTGTGTCAACGCCGCATCCAGTGCCTTCTGCTTATTCGGATCCATACCCTACTCCTCGTGCTATTTGTTCAGTCTATTGCTGTTCGCTCACCTTACGTTCCAATGAGCACACGCGCTATCCACACCCATCGCAATGCTGTTCACCGCGGCAGACACCTTACCTAGTCACTTCAGGCAGACATCAGGGCGCCCCAAAAGTACTGTATATATAATCAGCTTTTTCTAAAGGGATTGCAATGCAGTTTAGCGATCAATTTCAGTAATGTGAGTGTCGCTTTGGCCAACATGTCGCCAAAAGCGACACCATGATCTATCGGGGCAACACCACCACGCACATCAGAGAAAAGCATCGCCACCATTAGGGCTCAAGCACTGCCCTCTAAAATGAGATGCGGCATCACTCGCTAGAAAGACATAGGCGCCGACGATGTCGCTGACTTCTGCAATGCGACCCGCCGGGATGTTTTGGCGTATCCCTTCCAGTATATCCGGCGGCACGTCGGCCAAGATGGGCGTCATGGTTGCCCCCGGCGCCACACAATTGGCAGTGATGGGCCGATCCCCAATCTCAAGTGCCAAGCTGCGAGTAAACGACAAAATCGCCCCTTTTGCGGCTGTGTAATGAGAGAACCCCGGCGCTCCAATATAGGCCAGTTGCGATGCAGTGTTGATAATGCGGCCACTGTTCTGCCCATACATTATTCGCAACGCGGATCGAGTACAGAGGAAGGTGCCGCGCAGATGAACGCCTATGAGCCGATCAAAGTCTTCAACCTCCAGCGATTCAATGGGGCTCGAATGAGCAATGCCTGCGTTGTTCACCAGAATATCCAAGCCTTCCGGCTCAAGCGCTTCGAACATGGTCATTACATCTGACTCACTACTCACATCAGCTTGGACCATTCGCGCTCTTCCACCCGCCGAAGCAATGCGTGAGACGATAGCGTTGGCGTCTTCCTTGGCGGCCTCGTCCGGATAATTAACCCATATAGACGCGCCATTAGCTGCCAATGCCTCGGCTACCGCAGCACCAATGCCTGAGCTGGCCCCAGTAATTAGCGCAGTCTTCTCGGTTAGGTTTGTCTCTATTGCCCTGCTCGTCATTGCCCACTCCACGCCACGTTGACACCTTTAGCTAGTCTACTGCGATCAATCATCAACTACACTCGACGAAGGTCAAATATCGCCAGCAAAGATCATGATCAAGTCACACTGCTTTAAGTGCACTATCTTTCTCGCCGCATGGATTGCGCTGGTGCAATCTGGCGCGCCGCTGGCGCAAAATCTCCCGCTTCAAGGAGCAGCGTGTCCGCCGGTGATCAATAACGGCAAACACTGCACGGCCAACTCAATGCGGGTCTCAGCCGTTGCCGTGAATGCAGCACCTGCGTACTGTAATAGCGGTGATACCATCAGTTTGAGGGTCGGAGTAACGGTCGGAACAGGCCAAAATCGGGCAGCCAAAGAGCGATATGATTTGGGATTCTGGGTCGGCGAGACCGGAACTGCCGTACTGGGCGGTACCGCCTGCGCATTTTCTGCGTTGCTGCCCGCGGTCGCGGGACCGGCGGCACCTGATCTGACATCAGGAACGGGCCCCTATCGCGCCATCAACAGCAACCAATGCGGCGATATTCTGGACGCAGAACTGACCTACCACGAGTTTGAGGTCGATCAGATCATCTGTCAGGACACCAACGGGAATGGCAAGCTTGATATGCCAATGCTCGTGGGCTGGCAGCAGAGCAAAAACAATACGGGCTGCGCTGCCGTGAATGACGCCAACGACCCGACGCAAGCTGCGAACTTTGTGCAAAGCCTGTTTCCGCAAACCAGCTCATCCTGCTGGAGTAACGGTGGCGCACCCATCGACATTGATGAGATTACGGTCGAACCGCCCGCCACGATGGAGGTGTATAAAACGGTTGCTCCTAGAGTTTTACGAAGTGGCGCGGGCGAGGTCACCTTTGAAATTGAGGTATTCAACGAATCTGACCGGGGAGACGAACTCACACTGACAAATCTGGTCGATAGTGAATTTGGTGACCTCAACGGGCAGGGAACCTGCGCCGTGGGCGCTCGCTTGGCTTCAGGGGCACGATATCGATGTGAGTTTCAGGAGCTACTCACTGGCGGGCCCGGTGATACGCACGACAACACCGTCGAAGCGACGCTGACAGACGACTATGGTGTCGCAATATCAGATACCGATTCTGCGCGGGTACGATTTATCGACATCGGCTCGCCTCCTGAACCTGACATCCGTGTCATCAAGACCGCCGCGCCCAGTGTCGTTAGCGAACCGGGTGGCCCCATTCGCTATCAGGTGGAAGTCTGGAACGACGGCGAAACCAATCTGGAACTCACCGCTCTGGACGACAGTCGCGGGGGAATTATCGCCTCGCTGGATCAAGAGGGAAGCTGCGCTTTACCGCAAACCATAGGGATCGGTCTGTCCTACAGCTGCGAGTACACTATGGCGATAACAGGGCGTGCTCCCGCCACCGACGTCAACACCGTGACCGCCACCGCGCAAACGCCCCTGACAGGCCAACAGGTAACAGATACCGACTCCGCGACAGTGACCTTTCGAGACACTCCCGCCGTGCTTCGTCTCACGAAATTACCCTTCCCCGCAGTGATTCAAGACCGCACCGCTGTCACCTATGAATTAGTGCTCGAAAATCACTCTGCGGCCAAAACAATTACGGTCACTACACTCACGGACAGCTACCACGGTAATGTTGTTGATCTGGGGCTGGACTGCGGCGATGTCGCCGTGACTAATCCACTCGCACTTGTGCTGCCGCCAAAGGGCGCCACCATCGAATGCACCTTCACGGGCACCGTGCCGGAGACCGGCGAAGCGATCCCCATCGACACGGCGTATTTCCCGGACACAGTGACCGCCTCAGGCACGGCTGATGATGGATCGGCGGTGACCGCAGAGGCCACTGCCGAGGTACAGTTCATTCCCGCCGGCGCACCTGCATTGCCCGCACCCGTGATTGAAGTGAATAAAATTGCGGTGCCAGACAGGGTGCCCGCGACCGGAGCTGATGTGACGTTTGCCGTGGAGCTCATCAACGCCTCGGCCTCAGAAGCCGTCCTGATCGACGAGCTAGTGGATGACGTTCACGGCAATCTGAGTGGACGAGGCACCTGCGACACCATCAGTAACGCCTTGCCAATCGCAGTTGCAGCCGGAGCAATTTATCGCTGCCAGTTCACTGAAAACCTGCGCGGCGACACCGGCTCTATCGAGCGTGACACAATTTTCGCTTTAGGCGCCGGCCAAGACAGCGGCGAGCCGGTCATCGGTTTTGATACCGCGAGTGTGCAGTTCGAAGCAGTGCCCATGGATATCAGCCTCATCAAAACACCCTCGGCGAACTCAATAGACCTGGGAGATGCAGTGACTTTTTCGTTAATCATCACCAACCGGAATGATTATCCAGTAGAGGTCTTTACTTTAACCGACTCCGTGTATGGAGATCTCAATGGTCGGGGCACCTGCGAACTGCCAGAGACATTGCAAGTCGGTGATTTGATGAGGTGTGAATTCAGCGAAACCCCAGAACCTAACGTCAGAGAGCGCGTGCACAACAATGTCGTGACAGCCACAGCCAGACCGGCGGGAAGTCAGGCCACGAGAGGCGCTACTGTGAGCGCAACAGATCAGGCTTGGGTGCTGTTTAGCGCGGCGATCGCCACCATACCTGTGCCGGTACCCACAAGCCCACACGGTTTGATTTGGGTTTTCGGGATTTTTGGTTTGATCTGGCTCCGCAAAAGATATCAGCAGCGCGAATGACTCAGCGGTGGCATGACATGCTGGTGGCGCCTACCAGGTCACGCCGCCTGCCAAAACACCTGCCGCCAGCACCAGACGCGACCATTCCATGCTCTCCCAGATACCACTCTGGGCATAGGGGTCACCGTCCAGCCAAGCTTTAGCCTGTTTCAGGTCATCGGTCTTGTAAGCCAAGAAACTACCCACGACGCGCTCCGCCGCCTCGTCTTTAAGCGGCCCGGCCATAGCGATGTGCTCGACAATCGAT
>Ga0209374_1001406_pt1 | contig 23435 bp, 25 predicted proteins | sample SaaInlLV_DNA_10m_FD_184683 | JGI IMG/M metagenome (GOLD analysis project Ga0209374, IMG submission 184683) | Marine microbial communities from expanding oxygen minimum zones in the Saanich Inlet - SI075_LV_DNA_10m (SPAdes) (version 2) | ecosystem: Environmental > Aquatic > Marine > Unclassified ... | reverse complement strand
ATAGACAAGTTCTTTTGCCTTTGCTATTCCCACAATTCTCATTAATCTTTGTGTTCCACCCCATCCAGGAGGAATTCCAATTGTTACTTCTGGTTGGCCTAATCTTGCAGTATCTGCTGCAATTCTAATATCACACGACATTGCAAGTTCACAACCTCCACCTAATGCAAATCCATTGATTGCTGCAATTGTTGGTTGTTTAACAAGTTCAACAGTTGCAGTTACAAGTTGTCCAGTTTTTGCATATTCGACAGATTCATCTGCAGAAATTTTAGACATGTATTCAATGTCAGCTCCTGCAGAAAATGCTTTTTCGCCTTCACCAGTCAAAATGATAACTTTGACATCATCATTATGATTGATAGTTTCAAAAGTTTTGATTAGTTCTTTTGCAACATCAGTATTCATAGCATTGAGTTTGTCAGGTCTATTGATTTTGACAGTACAAATGCCATCAGAAGTAGATGTGGTAACTAGTGACATAATTAGAGCGGAAATTATTCGAAACTTAAATGTTCTCTATTTACCGCGCACTTTGCCCCATTGGGCCAATGCGGATGCAGCTGCAACCCAAGTTCGTAGATCTTGGTAAACTGGAACGTTATTTGCTTCAATCAATTTTATCATTTTTTCGGTATATGGTCCACCATTACCACCAGCAAGGATTGGTTTCTTCTTTTTCTTTGAAAGAGCAGCTAAATAATCAACAATTGTTTCTTGAAGCGGATCATCTTGGAATACAAACCAAGGCATAGCAATATCAATATTATTTTCATCCAAAAATTGTTCAATTACAAAATTATAATCATCAGCAGTTGCACCACCACCGACATCTGCAGGATTACCATTATGAATTGGAACAGCAGGTGGGAAATGATCCTTTATGTTTTTACGAATTTTTGGAGATAGGTTTCCAATTGTAAGCCCTAATCGTTCTAATTGATCAATTCCACCAATCATAGGACCAGCACCATTACTAGTCATGGCAACACGATTTCCTTTTGCTGCAGGTTGCCATGCAAGTGCCTTTAAGACTCCAACTAATTCTTGATAACTGTCAACTGAAATAATTCCTGCTTGTTTGAATGCACCCATAATCATTGCATTTGAACCACCAAGAGAACCAGTATGAGATGCAGCTTGTTTTGCACCAGCACTAGTTCGTCCACTTTTCCAAATTACAATAGGTTTCTTTTGATCTTTCATTACACGTTTAGCTGTATTGATGAATTTTCTACCATCACCAAATCCTTCAACATATAATCCAATTACTTTAGTTTGAGGATCATTTGCAGCATACCAAATCATATCTGCTTCATCTACATCAGAACGATTTCCAAAACTGATCATTTTTGATAATCCAAATAAATCAGCACTTTCCAACATACTAATTCCCATAGTTCCACTTTGTGAAAAGAATGCAACATTTCCTAATTTTGAACGAACCATTCTTTCTTGTCCCTGGAATGCACAATCAAGTCTATTTGCAGCATTAAACATGCCAATACAATTAGGACCAATTACACGAATTTTATGCTTTAAAGATAATTCTTTAACTTCAGCTTCCATGGCAGCTCTATCCCCACCAAGTTCCTTACCGCCACCAGAAACAATTACAACATTGTGAATTCCTTTCTTTGCGCAAGTCTTCATAATTTCTCCACATGCAGAAAGATCAACACAAACAACAACTAAATCAATTTTATCTGTAATATCGTCTAAAGAAGGATAACACTTGATTCCAAGAATTTCTTTCTGTTTAGGATTAATTGGATATACCTTACCTTTGTAATCTTGTTTTCCAAGTGCATCTAATACAGAATTACCAATTTTACCAGGTGTTGCAGATGCACCAATTAATGCAACAGATTTTGGAGTAAAGAATGACTCCATTGATGTTGTATTTGGTTTTGCTTTTGAAATTGAATTCTTTTTTAATTCATTGTTTAAAATTATTTTTGCATCTACTACAAAGTAAGATTTTGGATATACAATTACAGGGTTAAAGTCAATACTGTTAACATAATCTGCATTATCAACACCCATTTTTCCAATTTGAACAAGTGCTTTTGCAATCATGTTTAGATCAATTGGTTTACTTCCACGAAATCCTTTGAGAAGTTTTGAACCCTTTAATTCATTTAACATTGATTTTGCATCAGAGGTAGTAATTGGAAGCATTCTAAATGCAACATCTTTGAAAACTTCAGTCATTATTCCACCTAATCCAACCATAATCATTGGACCAAATTGAGGATCATTTTGAATACCTACAATTAATTCAACACCGTCTTGTGGAACCATTTTCTCCAAAAGAATTCCTTTTACATCAACACCTTTCTTTTTAGATAAACGTCCAAACATGTCATCAAAAGTCTTTTTGACATCAGCTACATTATCAATGCCTACCTTAACCCCACCAACATCAGTTTTGTGTAAGATTTGTGGAGATACAACTTTCATTACTAAAGGAAAACCAATTTTTTTAGCTTGTTTTACAGCCTCAGATGCAGATGTGGCTAATGCATAAGGTGGAACCTTAATTCCATAAGTTTTGAGAATAGATTTAGATAATTCTTCAGTGATGACTTTATGATCGGTTTGAATGGTTTCTTCAAAAAGTTTATTCACAGCAGTCATTGTTCGATCGATGAAATCAAAACTCAATATATTAAACTTTGGTCAAAGAACAAATTCAGATTTAAAATTATTGTAAAAAATTTTCATGTTAGATTTGACAGTAGAGATATGTTCATCAAGATCTAAGCGAATTTTTTGTGGATCTAGATAGGAAATTTCATGTAATTTTTCTTCAGTTTTATCTAACCAAAGATTTACCATTTGTTCATTTACTTCAAGATGGAATTGTAGACCAATTGCACTTTTGTATTGAAATGCTTGATTTTGATAATTCTCAGATAGTGCCAATCTAGCAGCACCTTCAGGTAAATCAAAAGTATCACCATGCCAATGAAATACAGAAAAAGGGTTTGAAAATCCATCAAACAATTTAGAATTATTTGAAAATTTCAGATCATGGTAGAATCCAATTTCCTTAATTGGTCCTTTGTAGACTTCAGCACCAAAAGTTTTTGCAATTAATTGCGAACCTAAACAAATACCCAAAACAGGTATTTCATTATCAACAGAATTTTTAATTAAATTTTGTTCACGTATTAAATACGGTAAATTATCATTAGCACTCTCAGGTGCACCCAATATTACTACAAGTGAAAATTTCTTTTCAGGAATTGTTTCATGTTTTGCATGAATTGAAGTGATATCAAATCCATCATTAGATAATAATTCTCCCAAATATCCTGAACCTTCAATTCTAGTATTCTGTATTAATAGAACATCAGACATTGTTTGAATTAAAAAATAGAACTATTAAGGCCAGATGCCTTTTTGATTAAATGCTTCCATTACACGTTCAACTGCTAAAACCATAGTAGCTTTTCGCATATCGACTTTGTGTTTTTTAGATAATGCATATGCATCTTTGAAACCTTGTGTAATATTTTTCTCCATCTTAGATGCAACTTCATCAAAGCTCCAATAATATCCCATATTATTTTGAACCCACTCTAAATATGAAATACATACACCACCAGAATTTGCCAAAATATCTGGAACAACAAGAATTTTTTTCTTTTCAATTACAGGATCCGCTTCAGGTAGAGTTGGTCCATTTGCAGCTTCACCAATAATTTTACAATTTAGTTTTTTTGCAATTGCTGCAGTAATTTGATTTTCTAAAGCTCCAGGAATTAAAATATCACATTTTGCAGTTAGTAAGTCTTCAGTTGAAACTTTTTTACTACCGGCAAAACCAATAACAGAACCAGTTTTTGCTTTATGTTCTAAAATTTTACTTACTTTAGCTCCTTTTGGAATTAAAATAGAACCTTTTGAATCACTAACACCAACTACTATTGCACCCATTTTCTCTAAATATTCACCAGCAAATGTAGAGGCATTACCAAATCCTTGTAAAACTACTTTTGCACCTTTTAATTTAATCTTCAATGTTTTTGCAGCTTCTCTTACTGTGTATGCTGTTCCTAAACCAGTTGCAACATTTCTTGCTAAAGAACCACCCATTGAAATTGGCTTACCAGTAATTACACCAGGAGAATATTTGTTTCCGTTTAATTTACTAAAAGTATCCATAATTTGTGTCATCTCTCTACCAGTAGTGTATACATCAGGAGCAGGAATATCTTTTTCAGGTCCAATAATTTCAGAAATTTTGTAAGCAAATCCTCGGGTTAATCTTTCCATTTCACCATCACTAAGTTTCTCAGTTTTAGGATTAACGTAGATAGCACCTTTTCCACCACCAAGCGGAACATCAACAATTGCACATTTCCAAGTCATCCAAGAAGATAAAGCCATAACTTCACGTTCCATATATTCAACTCCACCTTCAGGATTGAAATAACGAATACCTCCTTTGTATGGACCTCTATCGTTATTGTGTTGACTTCTAAAACCAGTAAATATTCTAATTTTTCCGTTATCCATTTTAACAGGAATCTTAACTCTCAACATTTTATTTGGCATTGCAAGATACTCACGAATTCCTTTATCATTTATGCCAAGAATATCACAAGCATCATTAACTTGTTTAGTTGCATTAGCAAATGGATCGGACTTTACCATAATAACGATAATACTACTATTCAGATTATATAAGTTTGGTTCAAAAATGAAGATTATGATTTTTGAATTTTAAAAAAAAGATACAATTTCTGAGAGATAATTACCCTTAAATTGACTGAGAATAAAGTTGTGATATCATGATGGCATCACGAGGTTACGATATGACACCTACAATGTATTCTCCAGATGGGAGAATTTACCAAGTAGAATATGCAATTGAGACTGTAAAAAGAGGAACATTAGCAATCGGTATCAGTACCAAAGAAGGAGTCATTATGGCAGTTGAAGAAAAAGCAAGAACATTACAAACTAAAAATATTACACAGAAAATTTTTCAAGTAGATTATCATATCGGGGTTGCAGCAGCAGGATACATTCCAGATGCACGAGTTCAAGTCGATAGTGCAAGAGCATTTTCACAAGGAAATAGAATGACTTATGATGAATCAGTAGAAATTGCAACAGTTTCAAAATATTTAGCAGATACAGCTCATCAATTTACTCAATATGGAGGAGTACGACCAAATGGTGTCTCAATGATCATCGCAGGAGTTGATCAAAAGGGAGAAGCAATCTATGTAATAGATCCTAGTGGAACATACGTACAATTTACAGCAGTTGCAATAGGTGCAGGTGCAGATGATGTAAATTCATTTTTAGAAAAAAATTATAATCCAGATATGAGTTTAGAAGATGCAGCAGCATTAGCTATTGCATCAATTAATTTGAAAGCTGAAGCAAAAGATGAAATTAAAAATGTAAAAATGGCCAAAGTTTCATCAGAGTCAAAAGTTTTTGAGAAAGTTTCAGAATCAGATTTAGAGAACTATTCTAAGAATGTATCTAAATTTACAAATGAATAAAAGTTTTAGATTTGAAAAATATTCAATTAAATTTTAGGAGAGATTAGACTATGGGTTTAGGAAGTAGTTACTGGAGTGAAGTTATTGAAGTACTTAGAGAAATCATTCCCATTTATGATAAAGTAAATTCAATAATTTCATTAGGCAAAGATGTTGAACATAGAAATCGAGGAATTTCAGGAAGAGTATTCAAAGGAAATAAAATTTTAGATGCAGGTTCTGGTTTTGGTAATATGTCCAAAACAGCACTAAAACTTACAGATGGAGATATTTCAATTACACTTTATGATCCGTTAGTACCAATGCTCAAAAATACAGGAACGCATTTTGAAAAAATTCCAGATATGGCAAATGGTGTTTTTGAACATATCCCATTTAGAGAAGAAGAGTTTGATGCAGTGTTATGTGGATATTCATTAAGAGATGCAATTAATTTAAGAATTGCAATTTCTGAAATTCATAGAGTATTAAAAAAAGAAGGACGAATGGTAATTGTAGATTTAGGAAAACCAGATAAAGGATTTATCAGAGCAGGAGTTGCATTTTATCTAAGATGTATTTTACCAATTCTTGCATTTAGTGCAGGAGGACGATTAGGATTAAAATTTGGAACACTCTATGGTACATTCCAAAGATGGCCTCAAAATAAAAAACTAGAAGAATTACTATTAGAAAAATTTTCACGAGTAGAATTTGAAAAAGATCTAATGGGTGGCGCAATAATGGTTGCAGCATACAAATGAACAGAGTTTTAATTTTAGTTAACATTACAGGATTAATCATAGGTATTTCGTATGGTCTTCATGGTCCCATACTTCCAATTTTTGCAAAAAATGTAATAGGTGCAACATATTCAGAATTAGGTTTTATCGGATTAGCAAATTTTGTGCCATACATGTTCATTCCACTTTTTGTAGGAATTTTATTAGATAGAATAAACAATGCATACATTCTAGCAATAGGCGCAGCAATTAATTCAGCATCAATTTATCTTCTATCGATTGCACAATCAGTTCCAGAAATTTTAGGATTTAGAATAATTACAGGCGTAGCTCATGCATTTTTCTGGCCACCATGTGAATCAATTATCTCAAATGAAAGTACAGAAAAAAATAGAGTCCGAAATATCTCTTGGTTTACAATGTTTTTTGTCATGGGTTTTATGATTGGTCCACTACTTGGAACAGCATTTTTAGAAAATATCGATATCACATATAGAATATTATTCCAAATTGCAGCATTCATTTTAGCTGCAGGAATAATTACAGCACTATTAGCATCAAAAAAACACATCAAAAAACATCATGAGAGATTTTCTTTTTCAGCAATCAAAGATATGAAAAAATTTCCCGAAGTCATTACATTACTAATTTTTTGTACATCATCATTTGGAATAATTTTGACAATTTTTCCAGCATTTCTTAATGATAAAGGAATGAATGCAACGGATATTCTATATCTTTATTTTGCATTTGGAATTTCACGAGTGGTCTCACTTGCATTAGCAGGGAAATTTGCAAAAAGAACAAGTCAAACTTTGATTGCAGCTACACTAGCAGTTTCAATAGGATTAGGCATATCAGTAATTGCAGATTCAATCATCATGTTTGGAATTGCAATTGTGTTAATGGGATTTGGATTTAGCATATTTTTCCCATTAACTTTAGAAATAATTTTGAGTAAAACAAGAAAAGGAGTTTCTGGAAAAATTATCGGAGCATATGAAACAATTTTTGGATTAGGATGGGCAGTTGGACCAACTATAGGAGGACCAATGACTCAAGCATTTGGAGATGAAACACCTTACATCATATTTTCAATTATAGGTGTTGGAATTACAATATTAGCAATAATTTCAAGAAAAAAATTAGAGCCACTAAAAATTAATGAATAAAAAATATAAAAAAACACAAGTAGATTAGGCACAAAATCAAACATTACGTTTAATTTTAATTTAAAAAATAACTGAACATGATAGAAAATTCATTGAATATAGGTGGAAGTGAATGGATGATCATCATATTTGTTGCAGTAGTCTTAGTTTTAGGAACAGGTAAGCTTCCAGGTGCAGCAAAAAAAATGGGAAAAGTGGTTAGTGAGTATAATAATGCAAAAAATGAAATTCAACAACAAATGAAAGATGTAACTGAAGAAGTTCCAAAAATATCAGGGCCAGTTGAAACAGAAAGAGAAAAATTAGAAATGATAGCAAAATCAGCAGGAATTAAAACAGAAGGTAAAACAGATGAGGAGATACAAAAAGAAATTTCTTCAAAGATGGGTCAAAGAACAACAGATACTACTGAAACAAAATAAAAATTATTTTGATTTTTTAATTCGATATAGATCCTTGTCTAATCTCTTTTTAGCAAATTTGTAATAATCAGGAACTATTTCAAATCCAAGATAACGACGATTAAGAGATTTACTTACCACAGCAGTTTGTCCTGAACCCAAAAAAGGATCAAAGACAATATCTTTTTTCTCACTAGAATACTCTAATAATTTTTTAATTATTTCCAGAGGAAGTTTCGTAGGAGTTTTTTCATCTCCAGACCAATATTCCCTTTTGATATCCCAAACATCTTCTTTATCACGATAATGAAGGCTACGACCATCTTCAGATTTATCATCTTTTTGAAATCTAGAAAAAGGAAAGAATTTTCTTTTTTTATTATCTTTACAAACATAAAGACAATGATAATGAGATGTAACAAATTTCTTTTTTGTTACAACACCAAATTGATATTTCCAAATAATATGATTAATGGTTACAAATCCTACATCATCCAAAGCACGTAAAATATCCTTAAGATTATTCCAGCCTGAAAAGACGTACATGCTACCAGAATCCTTTAAAATTCTGAATACTTCACTCATCCAAGAATGTGTAAAATCATAGTAATCTTCAGGTTTAATTTCATTGTATCCAGATAAAACTCTAGAAGCAGTTCGATTGTAATTAGCTTTTTTTGCTTTAAAATTAATAGCAAATGGAGGATCAGTAATTACAAGATCAATTTTATTTTTAGGGATTAATTTCATTCCCTCAATACAGTTTTGATTGTAAATTTTGTTAATTTCTATTTTTTTCATTTTTAAATTGAAGATTGCTTCTAGGTTAATAATCTCATTGGTTAGGAAATAAATTAAACAATAAATCACCAGAGATTTCTTATTAAGTAGATCTTGAAATTTTCATGTCCTAAATGTAAATCAAAAATTGAAATTCAGAAAACATTCAACAAAAAAATGCATGTATCTTGTAGTAAATGTGGTATTGAAGATATTTTAGAATTTTCAAAAAACCCAGATGAAGTATTTCTAGAATTTCTAACAAGATATGATAAAGGATTAGTAACTGAAAAAGGACTGAGTGAAGAATTAACTGATGAAGGCATCATCAGATCAGAAAAAGAAATTAAAGAAATGATCGGTAAAATTAATCCTGAAAAATTTATTGAGGAAATTTTATTTTCAAAAAAAGATTTTATTTCAGAATATAAAATTTTGAAGAATTCTGAGCCTAAAATGGGAAGTAAAGTTGAAGAATTAGGATTAGAAAAAGAAATTTCAGATTTTCTTAATGAATTAAAAATTAAACAATTCTATAAATTTCAAGAAGATGCAATACAGGAAATAGTTTTTGGAGAAAATGTTGTTATTGAAGCACCAACAGCATCAGGAAAAACAGAAGCATTTTTGATTCCAGTAATTCAGAGAATTAAAAAAGAATCAAATCAAGGAAAAGTATTTGCAATTTTTGTATATCCAACAAAGGCATTAGCCAGAGATCAGTATCCAAAAATTAAGAAATTTGCAGATAAAATTAAAATTAATGTCAAAGTGTTTGATGGAGACACCAAGATAGAAGAAAGAAGAGAAATAATTGAGAAATCGCCTGAAATATTAATTACAAATTTTGATGTATTACATTATCACTTATGGCATCAAACAAAATTTTCATCCATATTAAGTTCAACTAAGATTTTAGTAGTAGATGAGGCACATGTTTATTCAGGAATTTTTGGAACGAATGTTCATTATATCATAAAAAGACTGAAACGTATTTGTAATAACAAATTACAATTTGTTGCAGCATCAGCAACACTTGATGATGCAAAAACATTTTGTGAACAATTATTTGGAGAAAAAATGCAATTGATCAAAGGATCAGGTAAAAAAGGAGAAACAGATTTTGTAATGTTATTTCCATCACTTAGAACACAAAGAAAATTAATGGTGGAATTGACAAAAAAATTAACAGATAAAAATCACAAAACAATGGTTTTTAGTAATTCACATTTGAATGCAGAACTTTTAGCAATGCAAGCAAAAAAACAAAAAATCAACATCAAAGTACATCGAGCAGGATTAATGGCAAATTATAGGATGTCAGTTGAAAAACAATTCAAAGAAGACAAATTACAAGCAATTTCATGTACTCCTACGCTTGAATTAGGCATAGATGTTGGAAATGTCGACTGTGTTATATCATCAACAATACCAGTAAACAGATTAACTCAAAGAATAGGTAGAGCTGCAAGAAAAGGTCAAAGAGGATATGCATTTTTAACATTGGGAAATGATCCTATTTCACAATATTACAAAAATCATCCTGACGATTATTTTGAGGATATTGAAAAAACATACATTGATCCAAACAATCCATTTGTAGAAGAATTTCAAATCCTAGCAATGGCATGCGATAAACCAATTTCAAAACATGAATTAAAAGAACATCAAGATGTAATTGAACATCATATAATTGAAGAAAATATCATAGAATCTAACAATAGGATAATTCCAAATTTTGAGAAAATTAACTCAGTATTAAATAATTACAGTATACGTGGTATCGGTAAATCAATAGATATTTTTCTAAATGAAAAAAAAGTTGGGGATAGAACATTACCAATTGCGTTAGAAGAACTACACAAAGATGCAATTTATTTTCTAGCAGGTTCACGTTACAAAGTAAAAGAATTAAATTATCCTGAAAAGAATTTTGCAAAAATTGAAAGAATTCCAAAGGATTATCCATATTATACAAAATCACTTACAGAAGAATGGCCAACAATTGAAACAATATTTGAAAAAAGAAATGCAGGAGGAATTGAAGTTGCATTTTGTAAATTACATATTGAGAAAAAAGTTTATGGTTATGTGAATATAGAATTAGGACAAGAAGTTACACAAGGTGAAAAAGTAATGCTAGATACACCTCTAGAATATGATTTCATTACAAAAGGAATTGTATTTCATGCACCAAAACCATTAGAAATTATGGAGAAATCAGAAGATGAAGAATATACAGAAGCCAGCGGATATCATGCTACAGAACATGTTGTGATTGAAGGCAGCAACATGATAACGGGAGGAGTTTCCCAAGATTTGGGTGGCATATCATTAGGCACTTCAGGCTTAATTTTCATTTATGATGGAGCAATTGGAGGTAGTGGTGCCAGTAAGGCACTCTATGATAGATTTGAAAAAGCACTTGAAAGAAGCATGCATATTGTAAAAGAATGTCCATGCAAAAATGAAGCAGGATGTCCCCGATGTACATTTTCATACAGATGTGGAAATAATAATGAATTTTTACATAAATATTCAGCACTAGAAATTCTAGAAAGAATCAACAATGGAGAGAAAACAGAATTAATTGATCCTGTTGAAGGAGAAAAACCATTAGTATAAAAAAATCAAAATGGGATAAATATAAGAAAAAAATAAGATAATTATGGAAAAAGTTGCTCTTGTAACAGGTAGTTCGTCAGGTATTGGATTAGAAACAGTTTTGGCACTAGCAAGAGATGGATACCAAACATTTGCAAGTATGAGAGATGTCAGTAAATCAGGAGAACTAGAGTATTCTGCAAAAAAAGAAAATCTCAAAATAAAAATTATTCAACTAGATGTAGATAAAGAAGAATCAATTGTTTCAGCAATTAAAAAAATATCTTCAGAACATGGAAGACTAGATGTGTTAGTAAATAATGCAGGGTATGGACAGTTTGGATGTACTGAAGATATTACATTAGAAGATTTTAGAAAACAATTTGAAACAAATTTTTTTAGTATTGTTAGAATAATTCAAGAAGTATCTCCAATAATGAGAAATCAAAAATCAGGAACCATAGTAAATATTAGTTCAGTGGTTGGAAAAATAGGATTACCAGGATCTCCAGCTTACATTAGTACAAAATTTGCTTTAGAAGGATTTAGCGAATGTTTAAGATATGAACTGGGTCAATTTGGAATTAAAATCACTTTAATCGAACCAGGAGTTATCAAAACAAACTTTTTCAATTCTATGAAAGTACCAGAATCAAAAAAAGATCCTAAATACAAAGAATTAACAGATAATATTTTGGCAGGTCTCAAAATGATGGCAGAAATGGGGACGCCACCATCACAAGTTGCAGATGTAATTATGAAAGCAATTCACAGTGATGAAATTTTACCACGATATATTGTAGGAACAGATGCAGCCATGTTTATGGAAGCAAAACAGTCCAAAACAGACATAGAATTTGAAAAATATATGAGTAAAGAGTTATTTCAAGGCTAAAAAGCATTTTACATTAAATTATATACAGATAAAGAGGAGTTTTTGTCAAAGTCCACAATTATAAGATGAAATAAAATGAAATGGAAAAAATTACAACATAATGGAATCCTGTTTCCTCCGGAATACGAGAAACAGGGAATTACGATAAAAGTCAAAGGGGAGACTATCAATCTTGACATAAATCAAGAAGAAATGGTATACCAGTGGGCAAAGAAAAAAGATACGCCATATGCACAAGACAAGGTTTTTCAGAAAAATTTTACAGGAGATTTTGCCAAAACATTAGATTCAAAATTTAAAAAAATATCATATGAGGATATTGATTTTTCAAGTGCTTACAAAATTGTAGATAAAGAAAAGGACCTAAAAGAAATGATGACAAAAGAAGACAGAAAAGCATTAGCTGTAAAAAGAAAAGAACTACGTGAAAAATTAAAATCAAAATATGGTATTGCCATCATGGATAGTAAAGAAGTTGAAGTTGGAAACTATATGGCAGAACCTCCAGGCATATTCATCGGTAGAGGAGAACATCCACTAAGAGGTAAATGGAAACCTAGAGTTACAGCAAAAGATGTTACATTAAACCTTGGAAAGGATGCAAAAAAACCAGAAGGTGATTGGGGTAAAATTATTCATGACAATGATTCTATGTGGTTAGCTAGTTGGATGGATTTCCTTACACAAAAAAGAAAATACGTATGGCTTGCAGATACTGCAGGACTCAAACAAGATAGAGACAAGGAAAAATATGAAAAAGCAGTCAAACTTGGGAATGAAATTGAAAAAATAAAAGATAGAATTGTTAAAGATATGAAGAGTAAGGATCCTAAAATTAATAAAATATCTACTGCATGTTATTTGATTTATAGAACTGCTATGAGGGTAGGAGACGAAAAAGACCCAGATGAAGCAGATACAGTAGGTGCAACAACTCTCAGAAAAGAACATATCAAAATTACAGCCAAAACAATTGAATTTGATTTTCTAGGTAAAGATAGTGTCAGATGGCAAGAAACAGTGGTAGCTGAAGGTCATGACAAACAATTTCATGAAAATCTAAAAAACATAATAGAAAAGAAAAAACCAAAAGATGAGATTTTTGAGGATATAACATCAAGACATGTTAATCAATATTATTCAGGAATTGTAAAGGGATTAACTGCTAAAGTGTTTAGGACATATCTTGCAACAACAGTTGTTAAGAAATACCTAGTAGAACATGACAACATAAAGGGGAAAACAGCAAATGAAAAATTGTACCATGCCAAGTTAGCAAACTTGGAAGCTGCAATGATGTGTAACCACAAAAGAACAATTCCTAAGACATACGAATTAACATTACAAAAGAAACGAGATACACTCAAAAAAGTTGAAAAAGAACAAGTCTGGAAAAAAACTCAAGATACACTCAAAAAAGTTGAATCAAAGGAAACAAAAACAGATATCCAAAAGAAGAGTAAAACAAAGAGAATAAAGACACTAAATGAACAAATTAAGAAACAAAAATCAAAACACAAAGAAAGACTACAAAAACTAGAATTACAATTGGACTTGTCAGAAAAAACCAAAGATTATGCAATTGGAACATCACTTAGAAACTACATAGATCCACGTGTTTTCAAAGCATGGACTGATGAGGTGGGAGCTGAATGGGAGAAATTATACACAGCAGCATTACAAAAGAAATTCCTCTGGGTAAAAAACGAGGATGTAGAATGGAAAGATCTAAAATAAAATTCAAATATTATTAAAATCAAAAAATTAGACGTAATTTAGTACCGTAGAATCATTTAATTTCCCAGATTTTTGACCATATAGTATGCCGGGGTAGCTCAGCCTGGTTAGAGTGCCAGTTCAATTGGTAAACTCTAACGGTTCTCCAACTAAGGCAATACTCATAATCTGGAGGTCGCGAGTTCGAAACTCGCCCCCGGCACACAGATTATTCTTAAAAATCGTAAGATTGGGATTTCTATAAAAAATTAATAATTTTAAGAGAATCTAAGGTCTAAGAGTAGTATTCTTTGAATCCCTTATCAGTTGGTACCAATTCAGTTTTCATACCAAATAATCCAGATTTTTGTTGAGCCTTCATTAATCCATTATTTTCCAAGTCTTCTAAAATGGAATTTAATTCCTCAGTAGTTAACCCAGTATTTTTTTGAATGTTTTCAAATAATCTAACTCCTCTATGTAATTCGCCTAAAACTAACATGTTTTTGGTTTGAGGTTTTGAAGATTTTGGAGGCTCCTGGTATTCAGTTGGATTTGATTCAAATTGTTCATCAGACTGTTTTTCAAACCTACCAAAATCAGAACCGTATTGTCTTTCAGAGATTTCCTGAGACTCAATACCACCAGATTTGAATTTTTTCAAAACACGAGGTAAAATACGTGCCAATGGGACCATTAGGAAAATTATCAAATAAATCCATGAAAAGTCAGCTTCCATGAATATTTGATAGAAGAAACAAGATAAATCTGTTGAGGAAGATTGGCATACATTTGAAATGCAAATAATGATGGGTATAATAGTAGGAAAATCCAGCACAAACTAGATGTCAAAGTATCAATCTTCTCCAGTTAAAGTAAACATGAGTGGAGCTAAATTAGTTCTTGGGGCCATTATTGTTCTTATTATTATTGGAGTTGTAGCATCGTCATCAGTTAAAATTGTAGAATCAGGTAATAGAGGAGTACTTACACAATGGAGTGCAGTAGATTTAGCATCACCACCACTTGCTGAAGGTATTCACTTTGTTGTGCCATTTCAAGATGAAGTAGTACAAGTTGAAGTTCGTACTCTAAAGTATGATAAAGATACTAGAAGTGCATCAAAAGATCTTCAAACAGTTCAAACTACAGTTACTGTAAACTATCATGCAGAATATGAGAAAGTAAATTTTCTTTACAAGGAAATTGGATTAGACTATGAAAATAGAGTTATTGGACCAGCAGTTGAAGAAACAGTAAAACAAGTTACTGCAAATTATAATGCAGAAGAATTAATTACAAAAAGACCACTAGTTAAGGGAGATATTGAAAATGCAATTAGAGATAGATTAAACCAATTCTATGTAGATACAGAAGTAATTTCAATTACAGACTTCGAATTTTCACCATTATTTGCTAAAGCAATTGAATCCAAAGTAGAGGCAGAACAAAAAGCCCAGAAAGCAGAAAATGATCTTATAAGAATTGAAGTTGAAGCAAGACAATTAGAAGCTCAAGCAGTAGGTTTAGCAGCAGCAAATATTGCAGAAGCACAAGGTGAGGCTGAAGCAATTTCAATTATCAACAATGCATTATCACAAAATCCATATTATCTAGAATGGTTAAAGACCCAAGCATGGGATGGTAAACTTCCACTTGTAGTAGGAGAAGGCGGAACACCATTTATTGCAATTCCAACTTCACCATAAAATAACTAAGTAGGAATTATTTTTATTATAAAATAACTTAGTAATTATTTTTCTTGATTTTTATCATTATCTCTAATTGCATCATACATTGCTAGAAATTGTTCTGGTTCATTTTTTGTATAATTTTTTTCAAGTTTTTGAATTTCTTGAGGAGACAATGGTTCTCCTTTATTTTCATAATATTCTTTAATTATTTGAGAAGGGGTCTTGTCAATATTGTATTTTTCAAGTGTTTGAGTTATTGATCGTTTAGATAACATATTTTGTAATAATAATTTGTAAACCAAATAAGAAGAAAGTGCAATTATAGTAACAACCAAAATTGGTATTATAATAACAGCTGCTGCCATACTATCTATAGAATAATTGTATATTTCATTGTTATTCTTTTTTAGGAATGAAATATTTTATCCAGATAGAAATTCAAGTTAATGTTAAATGTAGTATTTCTAAATTTTAAGCAAATTGGGAGAATTTCAAGAGTTTACAGAGGCATTATTTGGACAATTATCAGTTGAAATTGATGAAGAGAAAGAGATTATAAAATTAGCCAGTAGAGCCAAAGAAGATCTAAAAGGAAAGGTAGAATTTAACAGTCTAGAAAATATTGCAACAGATATTTTTTCCACATATAAAAATAAAGTAGAAGAATTTCTAGGAGTAAAAATCCCAGAAAATATGGAATTAAAATTTCCAGAGTTAACAGATTTAAAAAGATTGAAAGGAGAAAAGGTATTTGCAGATAAAGAATCAAAAGAATTTGTAACACAATTATTTAATGCAGTTGCAAAAGAAGATAAAACAAGAATTGCAGAATTAATGCAAGAGGATACTGCCAAATATTTAGTATATTCAACATATGCAATTCAATACGTTTCTAAAATTACAACAACATATGGAGACTATCTAGATTCAATTATTTATTTAAATAAATTTATTCTATCAAGATATCCAGAAATAATTCTTCATAAACAAGGTGAACCATATGATGTAAGATTTGATAGTGTAAATTCAGGATATATTGGTGCAGTAAAAATGACAGTTCTTGAAGAATTAATTCATGCTGCTCAGGGAAATTTACAACAAGTAAACAAAAATGCAGCAATAGAAGTCAATAAAATAAATGAAGAATTAGCTAGTATAATTTTAGCATTAGATTCAGAAACAATTAACAAACTTTCAGAATACTGTCAACTGCAAGCTGTACCAGATGATTTCCCATTTGCAAAAAAAGCAAATCTATTTTTCTTTTTGAATCCAGATCATTTCTTAATTGAACAAATAGGACCAGATGTAATGACATTCACTCACGTAGAAATAGATCCAAAAATAGGAGAATCAATTCCACAGCTCTTAGAGATTTATAAAAAATGGTTAGTTCCAATACAACAACATCATGCAGCATTTACAGCAATGGAAGGAATGGCAGCATTTGCTATTGAAAATATTTTAAAAGATGATAAAGATTTTCAAAATTATCTGACTACATTCATGGGAACTGATTTTTCAGCATATCAAGTAAGAAAAAGCATGGGAAAAGACTTTACAAAAACAGTATATGAAAAATTAGGCACTAATACATTCAAAAAAATGATTGAAATCCCTCCAAATACAAAAGAATTGAAAGATCCTCAATTATACCTAAAAAAACTGAGTTAGTAATAATTGAGTGAAAAATTTGATCCATTAGTTGCAGAGTGGATATCATTTGTAAAGAATCCAAATTTCAATTTAATTGAAAAATGTCTTAAATTTTCACAATTAATAGAATATCCAGATTTACAAGTTGAAGAATATATTAAAAAAATTAATCGAATAGGAATGTCATTAAAAGAATCAATTAGTGATGTAAAAAATCCAACATATCTAATTTCAATGCTAAACGAACATCTCTTTGAGAATTTAGGGTATAGTGGAGATGATGAGGATTACTATAATCCAAAAAATAATTTTCTTAATGAAGTAGTAGATAAAAAAACAGGTCTACCAATTACAATATCAATTCTTTATGTTGAAATTGCAAAATTTGTAGGATTAGATCTTAAAATTGTAGGATTTCCAGGTCACATATTAGTAAAATATAATGAAGAAATGATATTAGATCCATTTTATGATGGACGTTTATTAGATATTGATGATCTACAAGAAATTTTAGATGCAAATTTTGGAGGAGAAATAGAATTTAAACCAGAATTTCTTGATGAAGTCAAATCAGAACAAATTCTAATCAGGATGGTTCGAAATTTAAAAAATTCTTACATACAATCATTTGTTTATGACAAGGCACTACGATGTGTAAATATGGCATTAGCAATTGAATCAGAATCTCCAGAAGACATCAGAGATAAAGGAATTTTAGAACAAAGATTACTAAATTCTGAAAATGCTTTAAAATATTTGAATAAATATTTGGAATTAAATCCTAATGCAGAAGATGTAGATTTTATTTTAGAATTAATTCGAAGTATTAAGACAAAAAATTAATCAATTATAGAATCAATATCTTTGCCTTCTTTGATCAAAGATATTTCATGACGAGCAATTTTATTTCTAAATGCGCTTTTGATAATATCCAATTCACTTCGAAGTAGTGCAATTTCATCTTCAAGTTTTGCAACTCTTTCATAAATGGTTTCAGCATCTGAACTCATAATGAATTATGAATAAAAAATTGTCTTAAAAAGTTATGGGTATATGGTTTAATTTACTATGAATTTTAAATTATAATTCAAATTCTTGGCGACATTTTTCACATTTTGCCCTTTCTTCACCAGGTGAGCCTAAAAGGAAAATTTTTCCAATTGTTTGGCATAAAGGACACATTCCAGTTGTAGCATTTTTTGGGCCTGTACGAATAATTTTTTGACTTTTTCTACGTCCCATGAAAAAACTCACTTATCCGGTCTATTAAGTTTTAATGGCGCGGGGAGAGGGATTCGAACCCACGAGTTCTTGCGAACATGAAATTAGCAATCTCACGCCCTACCGGGCTAGGCGACCCCCGCATAATTAAGGCTAAGATGTATCTGTAAATAAATTCATTCTTTATGATCAAGTGCAATGATAGAATTAATTAGACGTAAATCAAAATCTTGCAATAATGAGTAAAAAAGCTGCAGTAATGAAAGGAGACGGCATCGGTCCAGAAGTTGTTGATTCAATGTTAAAAGTTCTAAAAGAATGTAATTTTCAATCAGAATTAATTTTATGTGAAGCAGGTTCAGAACAATGGGACAAAAATGGTAGAAAAGATGCATCATATATCCCAGATTCAACTATGAAAACCTTAGAAGAAGTTGACTGTTGTTTTAAAGGGCCAACTACTACAATTCCAGTTCCAGGTGCACCAAGAAGTGTTGCAGTTACATTAAGACAAAAATTTGAACTTTATGCAAATATCAGACCAACTAAAACTTATGATAGATTAACCCCAGACAGAAAACTTGATTGTGTATGCTTTAGAGAAGCAACTGAGGGACTCTATACAGGAGTAGAAACAAAAATTACAGATGATGCAGCAATTGCAATTAGAAAAATTACTAGACAAGGAAGTAGAAGATTACTTGATTCAGCAGTGGATTGGGCAAACAAATTTGAAATGAAAAAAATGGTTGCAATTACAAAAAGGAATATTTTAAAACAAACAGATGGGATATTTTGGGATGAAACACAAAAAGCAGTTGAAGGAACTGGAATAGAATTATCTGAGATATACATAGACAACATGGCACAGCAAATGGTAATTGCAACTGAACAGTTTAATGGTTCAGTATTAGTTAGTACCAATTTATTTATGGATATTATTTCAGAACTTGCATCAGCTCTAGTTGGTTCAATTGGATTAATTTATTCTGCAAATATTGGAGACAATTATGCAATGTTTGAAGCAGCACATGGAAGTGCACCACAATTTGCAGGACAAAATAAAGTTAATCCTACTGCAACTGTATTATCAGGTGCATGGATGGCAGATTATCTAGGTGAAAGAGAAATAAGAGATGCAATATTTTCTGCAACTGAACAAGTTATCAATGAAGGCAAAACAGTAACATGGGATATTGGAGGTAATGCAACTACCACACAGATGACAGATGCAATAATCACATATGCAAAAAATAATTTAAGAAAATAATTAATTTATTGCCTCTACGAGAATTAGTTCTTCAAAAAAAAGTTTTTTTCTGGCAACTATTTTAGTTTTCAATCCTAATTTTTGTGCATAGTCTATGAGTTTTGAATAATTAGATAATGATGAAGTAACAAAAACGAATTTACCATTTTCTTTGAGATTTTGTAAAACAGAATCAAATATTTTTTTAGGAATTTCAAACCCTTCAGCACCACCATCAGTAGCAATATCTAAAATGTCATCAGTTGCCAAATAAGGTAAATTACAAACAATAAAATCAAATTTAATTTTTAACGCATCTGAACTATTACAACAAATCAAATTATCTGTTTTGTATGAACTTTGATGTTGCAACACGTCACAATTAATATCAGTTCCAACAACAAAAGAAAAATTCTCACAAAGTAATTTTGTTAAGTAACCAGATCCACTTCCAACATCTAATGCATATTCACCTTTTTCATTTTCAACATAATTTGCAATAAAAAAAGTATCCTCAGAAGGAGGATATTCATCATTTTTCAAGAATTTGTTTTGCAAGATTAACTATTTCATCTCCAGAAAGATCATCAACACGTTTCTCTATTTTACTTTGTTTATTGAATTGTTTTAAAATATTTTTTACAGTTTTTCTCCTATAAGAAAAAATATTATTAATTGTAGAAATCAAAGTTTCATCCATAACTATATTCTGAGAAATTTTTAAAATAACTGAATCAATTTTTGGTGGAGGTGAAAAATTATTCTTGCCTACATCAGATATTTTTTGGATATTAAGTGCATGAGTTGCAATTATGCTAATAGCACGTCTATTTTTTGAAGTTGCAAAAAGTTTTTCTGCAAATTCTTTTTGAACCATAATTACCCCATGTGAAAAAGGGGTCTTAGATAACCATTCAATTGCATCCTTACTCCTAGAATAAGGAAGGTTAGAAACAAAAATAGAAAAAACATCTTTTTTCTTGAATCCATCACCTGATTTTAGGACAAGATTATCAAATCTGGCAAAAGTGGATTTTGCTTTTTTAATTAAATTTTCATCAGCATCTACAGAAATAACTTTTTGAGCATTTTTACATAGTAAGGGAGTCAAAATACCAAGACCAGTTCCAATTTCAAAAACAACATCATTTTTAGAAATTCTAGCTTCCTTAACAATAAATTCAGCAATAGATTTTGAATTAAGAAAGTGTTGTCCCAATAATTTCCGTTTTATCATTTCTTAACAAATAGATTCATTCTACTTTCACCAGAAATTTCATCCATAATTCGTTCAGAGATATGTTTTACAGGATCTTTGAATCCAACTCTATCTTGTAAGTCCTCATAACTTTCAAATTTTTTCTTCTCTCTTTCTTCTAACATTGTTTTCATGTATGTTTTTCCAATTCCAGGAATTAATTCTAGGGCATGTATTCTTGGAGTTAACGGTCGTGAATTGTTAAGATACTCCACAAACTTTGTTTCGTTTGTGGTCACAATTGTTTCTACAACATTAGATAATTCACTTTGAGCAGATGAAGAGATATGATCATATTCCATTTTTCCCAATACAGATGAAATTTTAGTTCTTCCCTCCTTACCAATGTAAATTTTTTCTCCAATTTCAAAATTAGAGTTTGGAACGCCAAGAACTTCTAAAAGAGTTAGACGATCTTCACCAATAGAAGTGATAATAATTCCATCTCGTCCTCTTACAGTAGTTGATTTTCCTCGAGGATTGAAATCTAAAACATATGCATACTCTTCATATTTTCGAGGAGGGGATTGTGCCCGATACAAAATGTATTACTCCGGAAAAATTAAGAATGCTCCTGGATTATTTTGAGCATTTTTTCCAGGGTTTCAGCAAGAATTAATTTTTTCCAACCGAATGTGAATGAACGTAATTCAGCCATACTTGTTGGTCTGATATTAACAATTTCAACAGCTTCGTCTTCTGTTAACTCACAATCTTTAATGAGTTTCTTTTTCATTTCTTTTGCATCTTTAGCATCTATAGATACAAATTTTGAAACATAATCATATGTCCAACGTTGGATTTGATCCATTTCTTCAACGTCAACTTTACCTAAAATTTCTTTCACTTCAGAAAGAGAAATTGCTTGTTTTTTTTGTACTTCTTCCATAATTATACACCGAATGGTTTTATGTGATCCAATCTAGTGATTAAGGTTTTTGGTTTATCACCCAATTTAACACTGAGTGTAATAGCACGTCTACCAACATTTGTTATCAGACCTACTTTGCCGTGATATCTTCTATGTGGTAATCCTTTATGCTGTCGTGGATCAATAATGACAAGTGCTTGTTGACCTTCACGGTATTCACGTAACAAGAATGACACTCCTCTAGGAGCTCTTTTCGTCATTACAGATCTAGATTTATGTTTAAATCCATGTGAACGACCATGGGACTTCTTAGTTGCCATGAGTGTAAAACCTTGGAAAGCCCTATTTTAACACTTAGGACATAATTTCGAAAAAATTAACCAATTATATCAGTTCTAAGTTGACCGCATGCAGCTGAGATCTCAGTACCTTTTTCAACTCTAATAGTACAATTAACACCAGCACGTGACAAAATTCTTTCAAAATCATGAACTCGATTATTCGATGGTCGTTTAAAATCTCCAGCAGTAGGATTGATAGGAATCAAATTGACATGAGAGCCATTACCGTGTAGAAGTTTAGCTAAATTATTTGCAATTTCAGGAGAGTCGTTAACTCCGTCCATCAAAGCATATTCAAAAGTTACACGTCGTCCAGTTTTTTTGAAATAATTGTAACCAGATTCAATAATTTCTTCAACAGAATTAAAAGTTGCAGTAGGAACTAATTTTTTCCGTAATTCATTTGTAGGAGCATGTAAAGATATTGCTAAACCAATTTGTAAATTTTCTTCAGCCAATTTTTCAATTCCAGATTTAATTCCAATTGTAGAAATTGTGATATGACGTTGACCCAATCCAAATCCTCTAGGATGCGTTAAAATTTTTACAGCTCTAATCATTTCATCATAATTTGCCATAGGTTCACCCATTCCCATAAAAACTAAATTTGTTACATGTTCACCTCGTTGTTGCAATAGTTCTGCAAAATGGATTACCTGAGATACAATGTGTTCAGCTTTTAGATTTGTTTCAAAACCCATTTGTCCAGTTGCACAAAATACACATCCCATTGCACATCCAATTTGAGTAGAAACACAAATTGTTGATCTTGGATGACCACCAATTTTAGATGGATCATATTGCATTAAAACAGTTTCAACAGATTTTTCATTAGTTAAATTAAGTAATAATTTTGTAGTATCACCATCCTCACTTACAATGCGATGAGTTTCTTTTGCGGAACCAATAGTGTAACCAGATTCAATTAATTCTGAAATCAATGTTTTTGGGAGTTGTTTAATATCAGAAATAGTTTTAGGGAATTTGTAATACAAAGGAAGTAAAATTTGATCTGCACGATATCTAGGATATCCCATATCAATTACTAATTGTTCCATTTCTTCAGGAAGATAGCGATAAAGATCAGTCATGATATAATATCAGATTTCCAAATGATATTAGAATTTAATGAATAGAAATAGAAAAAATGAAAAATAAAATAAAAAGAAGAAAAATCTTCTAACCTCTAGAAGTCATCAGATGTAATATCTGCACCGTGATCTTCTAGTGGTTCGACTTCAGGTTCTACTGTAGCCTCAACTTTTGGTTCGACTTCAGGTTCTACTGTAGCCTCAACTTTTGGTTCGACTTCAGGTTCTACTGTAGC